>Ga0114930_10001839_pt1 | contig 19770 bp, 13 predicted proteins | sample AnhtaG_FD_87300 | JGI IMG/M metagenome (GOLD analysis project Ga0114930, IMG submission 87300) | Deep subsurface microbial communities from Anholt, Denmark to uncover new lineages of life (NeLLi) - Anholt_01485 metaG | ecosystem: Environmental > Aquatic > Marine > Oceanic > Sediment | place... | reverse complement strand
TGAATTCAGCTGTGTAGGTTCTTCTAGACTCTTTCATCCTTGTCCCTCCGATAGTAGTATACACGAATCTTGCTTATCTTCGTGTCCACTTTTTCGGGGGAAGATCACCTGGGGTGCGGACACTCTGTTCAATGAACTGGGAGCGAGACTGCTAGATGAGACTACGAACTGACCACGCCCGCACTCGACGGGAGTTGCCGTGCGAAACCATGCCAAGGCATCAAATCCCTCAACCCCTCGCCCGACGAGGCACGACCTTGCATGGCCGTGTCTCAGACCCGGCCCTGCACCCCGTCTGGGTGGCCCGCAGGGGATAATCCGGTGAGTTCGCATACGGCGTAGCTATTGGGAGAAAGATCCCCCTAATGTGCGGCATGGGATGACTAGATGGAAAGACATCCGCCTGATGAGTAGTTGGGCGGCAACAGCGCGGTGAAGTAGGGATGAATGCTTCAAACCAGCTAGACCAGCAAGTTGATTTCAGAGCCCAGGTCCTAGCGTCTCCCGCGTACCAGGAGGCATGCAGTATACTCTTTGACCCCTTTTGTTTGAGTCGAGAAGGGGAGAGAGCCCCCAAAGATATCCTGGCAATCCAAGCAGGACTTGCTGTGACTCTTATGGACTTCCAGGAGAAGAAGGCCGAGTTTAGAGAAGAGGGCAATGACCTTGGGACTGCTGTTGTAAAACGCTTGATCCTGATCTCAAAGCAAATTGCCGATTCCCTCGTATGGCGCGTACTTGGCTATGACCGCGTCCTGGTTCAACTTATCTCTGAGCATTCAAAAACTGGATACTTGGATGATACTGTGTTTGCAGACTTTGCTACAGCGAAGGAGATAGTAGAGCAAGAAGACGCTACAGTGCTGCTCAATGACTTGACAACCATCCTACGCCACGGGGATCTAACCATAATTGGCAAAGATGGCATTGCACTGATGGAGACCAAATACGGCAGAGCCAGCAAACGAGATCGCCGTGCGACTCGTCAGCGGAGACGACTGAATGAGCTCTTGAGCTTCCTGAACACGGGCGTTCGTGTCAGAGAAGACAGGCGAGACTTCATCGTTAAGGCCGATGTATCTATCAGAACACATCATTCCGCTGTCGCAGAGGTTATAGCCCACGCAAGATCGCAAGGCTATCATCGGCACGACGCTAGTGACGTTCTAGTCATAGAAGCTGTGTGGAGGAAGAATCAAAGAGGTGAATTCCCGACGGAGCGCCCTTTTGAGGATGTGGAGCATATCCTCCGATTCGATAATCTACGTGCGTTTGACAAGCCCACAACGAGGATCGCCCCTTACAGTATATTCCCTCTTGACCACAAGAGCTGTTGGGACGTGATTACGGGAGACATAGTCCTTGTTACAACCCTAAACCTGGACAGTCTTCAAGCGCTGTACAGACAGTTCGATCTCCAACTTGAGCTACCCCAGCCAAGTGACCAAGAAATCGAGGCGTACTTGTCTGCTCTGATCGCTGAAGGTATGAAGCTAATGCAGCTTCACGAGTTCATTGTTAGAAGTGACGACTGTCGTGCTTCACTCACCCCAGACCTCTTTGGCCGAATAGGGTTGGAGTTCATACACGAGGAAACGGTTGTGCGGGCTGATCGACAACTGATGAACCTGGTTAAGGATTTGGATATCGCCGACGAAAAGACCACCGGATTCTACATGGGGTACAAAGATGAGAGTAATGTCTGGGTATGAACTCAAGACAGAATGCCGCGCAACCCGTTAGGCCCCCAAGGATCGTAAGCTCACCGTGGCATACCGCAAAGAGTCCCTCTACGTGACGTGTGGCAGCACGAAGCTTTGGACGCCAGGACGTGGGTTGAATGGAATTTGGATGTCTTGAACGATGCACCGGATATCACTCTCTCTGGCGCGGGGCGAGAGCAGTCAGCGGGGGCGTTTTTCTTCGCCTAAGAGGGATTTGACGAACAAACCATTAGAGAATATGATTCCGAAGAAGAGACGGGAGAGTTATGGATGAAAAGTGCAGATTTGTCGCCTGAAGAATGGCTTGAGAGGGAGGACAGGGTAGATCGAGAGCGAAGGCTGAACAGATTGAGATGGATTGCTGGGGAGTACCCACCAATCGAATTTCAGTTGTTCCCTGGCGGCGAGATGTCAAAGTACCTTTTTGAAGAGGCGCGTTACTGTTTTGCATACGGGCAATTCTTGGCTACTATCATGCTTGGATTGGCGTTCATCGAGCAGTCCCTTGCTGCAAGTTTTTTCGCTAAGGGCCGAAATGACCTTGAGCGTGCGAAGTTTTCAAAATTACTTCCAGAGGCAGTTCAGCAGGGCTGGCTTTCTCAGACAGGCTTCGAGCAACTGGAGCGCGCCCGCCAGAATCGAAATACGGTAGCACACTTCCGCCGGCCAGGTCATGAAGATACGATAGAACGGCGCTCCGTTGAGCAAGACGAGATTCCATACACCGTCATCGAAGAAGACGCCAGAAATGTGCTGGCGATAATCTTTCGATTGATCGAAAGGTGGCCATTCTCGGTTTGAGTCTCAGTGAAAGAGCGAAGTGCAGGGCGATGCCAGACGACGGCCGTGAAGGGCCTCAGGCTGCTACATCCACCCGAGCCACGGTGACCATTCTTGCGGTTTAGCGCAGACACGAGGCATTTGAGCGATTCATCCAATAGAAGACTACGATCGAGGAAGGTATGGCACCCCAGGGGAGCGCCATCACTGGCGGTGAAGACCTGCTGGTTGCATCGTCACAAGAGCGCTCATCCCCTCTTGCTCAGTATCCGGGAATCCCCATCCGTTGGCACAGTTCCACCAAGCGGGGATGCACGTAGACCCCCTCATCCTCCAACTGCACCTCGTCCGCCCAAACCGAAGGACTGGTGACGATCCCGTCCGTGTGACTAGGGGCTCCAAAGCGGGTTCTGCCGGTGCTCGGAGTGGTAAAACACCGGCGTCCTGGCACCGGTTATCAGGATGTACGGATATTCCTCGAGCATGTCCGGTCGACTCACGGGGCTTTCCGGCACCTCATGGTGCTGCGGTAGCGGATCATAGCCCCACTCTTCCAGTATGGTGGAGTACAACTCCACCTTTCGGGTCGGGGTGGAGAAGCCCCGCTTCTCGTGCTTGTAGTACTCCACTGGGCCTCGAAGATAGGGCTTGTCCTTGACCTGCTGCCAGGTCAGGCCCCCCGGCTCCAGGATTCCGTCCAGGTCAGCCTCCACGTCATCCCCCCAGCCCTCCTGCCCCATCCTCTTTCCCAGTTCGTGGAACATCTTGAAATCAGACCAGCACTCGCCAATCTGCACAATCTTCCTTCGGGGGAAGATGTAGCCGTGACGGAGAAAGAAACCGCCTAGGTAGTCTGCCTCCAGCCACGTTGCCGCAGGCAGCACGATGTCGGCCAGTTCGGCGGTCGGGGTCATGAAGAAGTCGGACACCGAAAGGAACTCCACCTGACTCAGCGCCCGGTAGACCTCGTTTGCATTGGCCCGCGTGACCACCGGATTTGACCCGTGCATCAGTACAGCCTTGACGGGGTAGGGCGTGCCGGTGAGGATGGCGTCCCAGACCATTTTTGGGGTTACCATACCGATTCGCGCCGCGAGCTTGAATCTATCGCCGCCCAGGAGTTTTGCTCTCTGCTCATGGGGCAGCTTGTCGCGGAGGGCAAACTGGCTTATCGTCCGCATGGGCGGGGGGAGGAAGAAGGCGTTGCCACCCGGGGCATCGAGATTGCCGGTGATCGCCGCCAGGTAGATCAGGGTGCGGTTGGTGTCACTGCAGTTTCTTCCCTGCTCGATGGCTACGCCCCATTGGATCGCCGCCGGTTTGGTGCGCGCGTAGAGCCGGGCCGCTTCTCGGATCTTCTCTTGCGGCACCCACGTGATCTCCTCCACCCTCTCCAGTGGGTATTCACGAACCCGCTCCACGAACTTATCCCACCCATGGACGTATTCGGAGACGAACTCCCTGTCATAGAGTTCCTCCTCGATGATGACGTTGGCCATGCCCAGGGCGAGGGCGGTATCGGTTCCAGGCCGGACCTGTAGCCAGACATCGGCCCTCCCTGCCAGGTAAGTCAGCCTGGGGTCAACCACGATCAGCTTCGCCCCCTCGGAGAGCACCCGCATCAGGTTCTCCCCGGTGTACTCATCGGGATTTGTCCAGACGACGTTGTTCCCCCATACCACGACAGACTTGGGGTCCCCATCGTAGTCAGCGATTGGCAGCTTGCCGCAGACAACCAGGGAGATGGCTACCCGCGACAAGTAGCACATGTGGCCGGCACCGATGACATTCGGCGTCCCCAGCAGACTGGCGAACCGGGACAGGAAGGATTCGTATTCACGAGATGTTCCCTGCGCCAGCACAATGGACTCGGCACCGTACTCCCTCTTCACCTCTTTCAGCTTATTGACGATCGTGTCCAGTGCTTCGTCCCAGGAGATGCGCTCCCACTTGCCCTCCCCCTTCTTGCCTGCCCGTTTGAGAGGGTACTTCAGGCGATCGGGGTGGTACACGAGTTGCTTGAAGGCCAAGCCCTTGCTGCACATGGCACCGTGGTTGGTGGGGAAGTCCGGGTCGCCCTCAATCTTGACAATGGTGCCATCTTTGACGTAGACGAGCACGCCGCAACCGCCATGGCAGCCACGGCAATTGGTCCGAATTACCTCCTCGGCACCCTTGACTCTCTCACTCACTCGATCCACCACCAAGATATTCGTCTCCTCCCAACAGTACTACCGGAGATGAGGTTCCCGCCACGCTACCACACCTACCGCGATCCCTCTGGGGCACGCGCCTTGGTCACACCAAGCTCAGTAGGTGGCAGAGCCCCATGAATGGGGCACAGCCAGCAATGCCGACCAGACTCCTGAGAACATGCAATGGCCGAGAAAGACGGTCATGAAGGCGAGTTGACGGCCCACACCATGCCCCTCTTTGCACAGGCTGAACTTACGCGCCACGCCCATGTTTGTCAAACCGCGTCATCCCGAACGGCGATACCTGACCTCGCATCATGCAGGCACTACGTGCCTGGCGTCAATCCCAATCAACCCGTCATCCGGCCTGGTGGTGGCGTTCGAGGGGTATTCTACGCTCAAGGGACCATTTCAGGCCTGACAGGAAAGGCCTCCGGATCCCCCCAGAATATGCACCTTGTGAGGCAAACCGTGGTACACGCGGGAGCCTCCCCGCTACCCCGTTTTTCAATACAGAGGTCGCACTTCACTGCCTTGAGGGTGTCATGGTTGAACTGCATGACATCATAGGGGCAGGCTTGTACGCAACTGGCACCACACATGATACACCTCTCCCCCTCATGAACGGCCATTCCCTCCGTAAATCCTTCTTGGATTTCGTCAAAGTTCTTGACGCGCTCTTGAGCTTCCAGACGGGGCATTTGGCCCCGTGGAGAGGGAGCGTACTTCTCCTTCTGCGGCTCCGTGATTGCCTTCAACACCTTATCTCGACCTAATCGACCCAGTCGAAGATCCTGGCCTTTGATGTATCGGTCAATCGATATCGCTGCCTGCCTGCCGGTACCAATGGCCTCCGCAATGGATGCCGGGCCATGATATACATCCCCGCCTGCGAAGACACCTTCAATCGGTGTCTCCAAGGTCACTGGCTCAGCCTCAAGGTAGCCTGCTGAACTCACTGGAATTCCTTGCTTCTCGGCAAAGGAGAGATCGGCAACCTGACCAATGGCAACAATGACTGTATCGCCATCGAGCTTGGTCAGATCTGTTTCATCATATTGAGGGTTGAAGGCGCCATCTTCGTCGAATACACAGGTGCAACGCTTGAATTCAATTCCCGAGAACCTCCCGTCGCTGTGCAGGAATCTGTTGGGGCCGAAGCAGTTAACAATCTCAACGCCCTCTTCTAAGGCCGTCTGGATTTCGTGTTCCCACGCGGGCATTTCATCCCGCTCTTCCAGAGACACCACAGTGACCTCCTGTGCACCTTTGCGCAGAGAGCTCGTTGCCACGTCAATGGCCACATTGCCGCCCCCGACTACGATGACCCTTCTTCCAACGGACACCGAATTCCCCAGGGACACATCGCGCAGAAAATCAATACCTTCGAGGGCACCATCCATATCTTCGTGTTCTATGTTCAAACGACTGTTCAGGTGGAGGCCAGTAGCCAAGAAAAAGGCCTGATACCCATCCTGTTTCAGACTCTCGAGAGTAACATCACTGCCAAAAGTCACTCCTGTTTGGATTTCTACACCCATGTCCTGAATGAGCCCGATTTCAGCCGAAAGAACGTCTTTCGGGAGGCGATACTCCGGGATTCCCACGGCCATCATACCGCCGGCAAGAGGCAGTTTCTCAAGCACAGTAACCTTATACCCCTCTCTCGCCAGGAAGTAGGCCGCTGTCAGACCGGCAGGACCTGACCCGATGACAGCGATCTTTTCGTCTCTCGCCTCTTTGATATTGGGGACATAGGGATCCTTGCTGTTACGATCCTGATCTGCCACAAATCGTTCAATGGAGCGAATTGCCACAGGGGCGTCAATCTGATCCCGATTGCAGGTCGCTTCACAGGGATGAGGACATGCCCTCCCACAGACGGATGGGAAGGGGCTCGTTTCCTTGATGACCTGTATTGCTTCCCGGAACTTCCCCTTAGAAGCGAGGCTCACATACCCCTGGACGTTGTTGTGGGCCGGACATTCCACCATGCACGGAGACGTATCCTGCTTTTCGGCTCCGCTCTTGCCCGGGACCGCATTGCAGCCGTTACACTTCTCAGGGTCGTGGAGAACAACGCCTGAATCCGGATCGATAGTTATGGCATCTTCCCAACAGGCTGTCACACAGGGGGCATCATCGCAATGGTGGCAATATAACGGCTTGAAGAAAGGTGCCCTCTCAATAACCCTCACCACCCTCGGGCCAACACCCAGGCCATGTTCCTGTTTGCAGGCCACTTCACAGGCATGGCATCCACTGCAGTTCGTTGCATCAAACATCAGAGCTACTTTGTTCATATCAGGCCTCTTGTTGATCTTCGCAGCGCGATATGTTGCACAACAGGACCCTCAGACTGGTCGACCCCATAACCGGATCCGTCGACTCCGGAGAGTTATCCGTCAGTATGTTGATGTTGGATATATCCCAGCCATGGTCCGGGCTCTTGATCTCCGGGTACCACCACCCATGCTCTGCCGCGATCACTCTAGGATCGATCCCCTCGTTCAGCTTCGCCCGCTGTTTAATGCGCCCACGGGGCGATTCAATCCAGACCCAGTCTCCCTCCTTGATCCCGTGTTTCTTCGCCGTCTCGGGATGGAGTTCCATGAGCGGGTCGGGCCTGATCTCCCTGAGCCAGGGAATCTGCCGGTTCGCGGAGTGGAAGAAGAGGGAGTTCCTGAGTCCTGAGTTCAGGACGTAGGGGTACTTCTTGGCCAGCTCAGGTGTGGAGAGTGGGCTCTCCGCAATCTCCGTGTACTTGGGCAACGGATCCCGATCCCATTTCTCAAGAATGGTGGAGTACAGTTCCACTTTCCCCGTGGGGGTCTTGAAGCCCTTTTCCTTGTATTTGTAATATCTCTGTTCTCCGTGGAGATAGCCTACCTTCTTGAATTCCTCCCAGGTCAGGCCGCTCGGCTCCAGCAGCCAGTCGAGAGCATCCTCCACAGTGTCCCACCACTGCTGGCCCATTCTCTTGCCCAGTTCCATGAAAATCTTATGGTCCTGCCAGCACTCGCCGATCTCTACGACCTTCTGTCTTGCCAGCACGTATCCGTGGAACTTCCAGTTGTCTGCCACGTGATTCTGCTCTAACCAGGTGCCGGCAGGGAGGAATATGTGGGCCAACTCAGCGGTCGGCGTCAGGAAGAAATCAGACACGGCAAGAAAGTCCAGCTTACTCAGGGCCCTGTAAACCTCCCTGGCATTGGCTCTTGTAGCCACCGGGTTGGTCCCCACAAGATATCCAGCCTTCACCGGATAGGGCTTGCCTGTCAGAATGGCATCCCAGACAGGCTTGGGCGTGCAGATGGTCATTCTGGCAGCGAGCTTGTATTGGTCCCCGCCGAGGCGCTTCTTTCTCTGCTCAGGCGACAGTTCCCTGTGCGCAGAGAATTCGGAGACCTTTCGGACCTTGGGCGGTACGTGCAGAACATTCCCGCCGGGTGCATCGAGGTTCCCGGTGGCGGCCATGAGGCCGATGGCGGACCGCGTGTAGTCCGTAGCGTTGAGGGTCTGCTCCGTCGTCACACCCCAGTGGATTCCAGCCGGCTTCGTAGTGGCATACAATCTGGCCGCCTCTCGGATAAGGTCCCGGTCCACCCACGTGATCTCTTCCACGCGGTCGAGGGGGTAGTCCTTCCTCACCCTCTCAACGACGGCGTCCCAACCGTTGATGTACTGCTCGACAAATTCCTTGTCATAGAGTGCTTCTTCAATGATCACGTTGAAGAACCCCATAACCATGGCCGCATCCGTGCCGGGCCGTATCTGGAGCCAAACCTCCGCCTTCTCGGCATAAAGCGATCTGCGAGGATCTATGCAGATCATCTTGGCTCCTTGTTCATAGGCCCGCCAGAATTCCACTCCCTTGTATTCGTCCGGGTTGGTCCAAAGAGGATTGCATCCCCACATCACAATGCACGCGGGATCATTCTCATAGTCGCATTCTGGCAAACTCCCGCACGTGATCATGGAGGCGCCTATCCGTGAGAGGTAGCACATATGCCCCGCCGTCAGGATGTTCGGGGTGCCCAGCAAGTTGCCAAATCGGGAGAAATGGCTCTCGTAGTCCCGACCGGTCCCCTGGCCGACAACAATGGCCTCGGGGCCGTACTCCTCGATCACCTCATGGAATCTCTCAGCGCACGTGTCCAGGGCCTCGTCCCAGGAGATTCTGCCCCAGCCTTTGGCCGTCTTCTTCATCGGATAGAGGACCCTATCGGGATGATAGGCCAGTTGGGTGATGGCTAGCCCTTTGGTGCACATGGTGCCGTGGCCTATCGGTGAATCAGGATCGCCCTCTACCTTTACGACCTTACCGTCCTTCACGTGGGCGATGACACCGCATCCGCCATGACAGCTTCGGCAAACCGTTCTTATCTTCTTGACTTCTTCCACTTGAACCCCCTACGCTTTGTGTTTGGACCATCAATACCATCATGTAAGGCTGATTTCTGCTTCTTTGTTTCGTCTTCGCCCACCAGTGGAATAGGCCTGGATCCGCCAAAATCGTGGGCAGCGAGGATTGCCCCAACGACTCCCCATGGATCTCTGGCTTCGCAAGCCCGATAGGAGTCGCGATAGCTCTCAAGGCGTTGTGGGACAATCTGAGGAAGCGATGAGAAGTAGCGCGGATGCTGTAGGGAAAGACACCATAGGCGCGCGGGTATAACCAGGAGATGCTTCTTTTCGCTGGCCTCGAGGAAGGTGAAGAAGAAGTCTCGGGCCAACTGTACACGCCGATGGACACCGTTGATACGTGCCTCCGCTGGCTCAGTCACCCCCGGAAGGCTTCTTGAAAGCTCTACCGGGATTCCCTGGAGATCTTCCGGCGCCCAACGAAACCCTGAAAACGACGAGGCCCGTTCCTCCACCTGCCGCAGAGCTTCACGGACTGGCATAGTGCTCGCGCCAAAGGTGTTGGCTAGCTGATCTCCGCGCAAGCGATCGCCCGTCTTCTGTTGGACGCTGCCGATCATATGCCAGACCCCATTCAGGACGGCCTCCTGGGTGGTGCTGTACTAGATTGAAGGGGAGGCGGGGTGCGCGAGTATTGGCAAGGCTGACGATGCTGTTTCCATATAGTGCGTTACCTTCATCGGTACTATACCGAACTTGTGCTGACTTGTCAGGTCGGGCTCGTCCCACAGCACGTTTTTTAGGACACGGCACGTTTCTTGGGGGAGCCCTTTGCCATTGGGCATCAGACGGATGCACCGACGGGCCACTGCCCACCAGAGTGGAGAAGTGTCGACGCACTTGTGTCGCTCGACTACCACAAGTCAAGCAAGCTTGGTACCCCCGGCGCCACCCCAGCTCGGGCCCTGTCGGGGGGGCTTGGACGCACCCCCGGACCGCTCCGGTGTGCTCAGGGGGGAAACAACGGCAACGGAAAGTAGCTCAGCAGGTTCCTTGTGAAGGGTACCACATACCACCATACTCCGCAACCCCTGGTAGTGCGTTTGTGACACCCCGCCGTCAGAAGAAAAGCTCAGGGTGTCCTTCTTCGCCAAGTGGTTCCGATCGGCGGGCGCTATTCGGTAGCTCATCGTTCTCGAATTGCCACCGAAGAGGAGGGATCTGCCGCGGCTCTGAGGGCACGGTTCGTGATGAAGGGTGGCACGTTGCAGCCGCTGTAGGTGACCTTCTGACAGTTGCTGACGGGGATTCAAGCAGCGAGGGGGGGAGAGGAATGGTCCCGTTGCTGTGCGATGAGACACAACCAGTTGGGCAGCGATGACTGCACTTGCACACAGACGCCTAGCCTACATCGCCAGCAGCGCGATGTGTGCGGGAGTTGCGTCTACATAGCAGCGACTGGATCAGTCGCTCGGTGCGGCAAGCTTGACGGTGATCTCTCTGGAGATGGCCTTCATCCTCTCGAACGACGCCGTGGCTTTCTGCCGAGTCAAGGTGTACGCTGGACCCAGCACGGTGAGTGCTGCCACCACCGTGCCTTCCCGGTCCAGAACGGGCACGGCAATGGCGTTGGCGCCGAGCTTGTACTCTTCGAAGGCAGTGGCGAACCCCTGCTCGCGGATCTGGTGCAGGTCCTCGCGCAATGCCACGGGATCCGTAACGGTATGCTCGGTGTAGCGAGGTAGGCCCCGTTCCAGCAAAGCCGCCAACTCGCTATCCTCGCTATGGGCCAGCAGGACCTTGCCCGACGAGGTGGAATGGAGAGGAAGCCTACTATACCACTGCATGTGCTCCCTCGAGCTGGGCGACAGGACGTGCAGCACGGTGGCCACCTCATGGCCACGTCGCTCTCCGAGATACACTGTTTCCCCCACCTGCTCCGAAAGAAAGTACAGGTACGGGAGAGCTGTCACCAGCAAGGGGTGGGAGTACATGGCAGTGTATCCAAGCTCTACCGCAGCGCGTCCCAGGTGATACTTGTGCGACGACAGGTTTTGCTCGATGAGGCCACTCTGCCGCAGGGAAGCCAGGAGGCGGTGGACCGTGCTCCTGGTGAAGCCGAGCCTCCGGGACAGCTCGCTCACGCCGAGCTGAGGTTCGTCTAGGGTGAACTGCTGGAGGATCGCTATTGCTTTGTCTACTGTTCGTGAGGGCACGTTTGTCAGTTCGTCCTTCCTCTGTAGTCCAACAGATTGTCGAGGTCAGTGCCGCTGGACATGCCAGTTGGTTCACTTTCGATGGGTCGCATCGCGGACCCAAGGGTACAGGCATACCGGAGCGCGGATAACCCCACCCGGCGAGCTCTTGGTGGCCGCTCCACCAGGGGCGCCTGGCCAGCGGTGCATCTGCTTGGTCTCGACGATGAGTGGTGTGATCGCCCTTCGCATGAAAGCGACACCCGACATCGGTGCGGCTAGAGGGCGAGCGAGCACCTCGGCCAGATCTCCCCTGTGCCCCCAGGGGTGATAGCCCTGCCGCTCGTTATTATGCCCGACCTCCAAGCCGATGTCAAGTGCGAAAAGCATTGTCCATTCGCGGTGTGCCGGCCAAGGGGGTCTTCCATCACACATCCGAACCGGAAGAACGAACTACCCCTGCTCACTGGCCCCCAAGGCTACACAGCGGCCTTCATTCTACGTCCTAATGGGCGATCTGAAGCAGAACTCGACCAGTATACTCTCGACACTATCGAAGAATGAGCTTCCGCATGATTACCTAGCCTTCTGCTTCTCCATGACCTTGACACTTTGGCGGCGAGAGTCTATACTCAATGGTACGTTACCGCGGTGCGGGGCAGTTGTGTCTCGTCGGGCCCACAGCCCGCAGGTCGTTGGTTCAAATCCCCCCCCCCCGCATTCAAGTCCTACGCGTTGAAGAATCCATATTCCATATTGGACTCAAACAACTCATGAGGAGGATGGGTGTCATGAAACTAGAAGACAGAGTGGCTATCGTCACTGGTGGTGGGACAGGCATAGGAAAAGCCATTAGCCTTGCCTTTGCCGATGAGGGAGCCACAGTGGTGGTGGCGGCCCGCAACGTTGCGAGACTGGAAGAGGTTGCCAACCAGATCGAATCCCAGGGTGGCGAGGCAAAAGCAATACAGACCGATATTTCTGACCATGACCAGGTCAAGCGGATGGTAGCCGAAACTGTGAACGAGTTTGGCAAGCTTGATATACTGATAAACAATGCCGCCGCTTACTCATATAACAATGCTGATGTCCCCGACATGAACCTGGAGAACTGGTATGACACCTTGACTGTGAATGTTAGCGGGACCATGCTTTGTGCGAGAGAAGCGATGAAGGTCATGATTCCTCGCCAAAGCGGTGCTATTGTCAATGTCAGCAGTGTGGCGGGGATATCCGGGCATCCCACGGAGAGCCCCTACTGCGTTTCCAAGTGGGCCATCATCGGCTTTACTGAGGTGCTGGCGATTGAAGCTGGCAAACATAATATCCGGGTAAATACCATAAGCCCCGGCGCTACCCGCACTGAAGAATTTGAGGAAATGATAAATGCTCTGGCGAGAGAATCGGGTGTTACCGAAGAGGACATGTGGAGAAAGCTCAAGGCCAGCAACTCCCTGAATAGAATAGCCGAGCCGGAAGAAATAGCCAGCGCTGTTGTGTTTCTGGCCTCAGATGATTCCAGCGCCATGACCGGACACAATATGATTGTTAGTTGTGGTTTCCACCTGATTCACCCGCAAGAGATCCATAAGCTGTAAAGGAGGGTCTTAGGCTATGACTAGAGAAGATTGGGAGAAGAACCTGGTCAGGAAACCCCGTTACGAAGTGTCCGCCGGTAAAGTAGCCGGCCGACAATATCCCACCATGACCATGATGAGTAACGATCTTGTACCTGGAGTGAACACGTATATTGAAATGGGATGGGTATATGAAATGCCGGAGCCAAACCCCCATATCTTTGAACATGGGCATCGCAAAGGCTGTAGAGAGATTGTATTACACATAGGGACCGACCCAGACAATCCGGAAGACCTGGGTGCCGCAATAGAGTTTGTCGTTGATGGGCAACGACTAGTATTCGACACAACTTCAGCGCTCTATGTGCCGGAGGGTGTGAAGCATGGTCCGGTAACCTGGAATGAAGTGACCCGACCGCACATACAAATGGCTATGGTGCTTGGTGCTGGCACCATGGCCGAGGCAGACCCTGGAGGACACGACAAACGTAAGGTATAGAAGCACATTGTCTGAGAAGAGCAAAACGGGGAAAGAGCCACACTCTCTGTCGAGTTACTGGCGATCACCCCGTGGCGGATGGTCGTCGATGATGGGAATTGGGAGGAGAACAAGTTCCCTCTGCCCGGCGGTCAATCTGGATAGCCACGTAAGGGATCTGGACCTGGGTGCAGTCCTTCTAACGCGAGGATCAACCCCGGCCGGCCCACAACCTCTTTCTCAAGAAGACGTGATAGCCTGCACCTTCGACGGCATATCACTGGTAGAGGATATCATCACGGCGGTGCAGGACAAGTCAGACGAGTGGACTCGGCAGTTGACTGCATTAATACCACGGCCCCGCTGAAACTCTGCACCCAACAATGACGTTGGCCGACCAGGACAGCGCCCCTACGGTCATGCCCTCCCTGGATGCGGGCCGACTTCAGCCCCCATGTTCGGCCGCTGGGTGACTGGATGTGGGCCGGTGTTTCCCCCCCATACGTGCCGAACCGGCAGTAAGTTGCCCCCGCGATGGGCGAGGGCGGAGTCGCGGCATGCGTTCTTCTATCTATCGATGCCGTGCTGAGTCTTGCGCGAAAGGAGGTTCTCCAACTCTTCACGGGTTGTGATGGCAAGGTCGCCCGGGATGGAGTACTTGATAGCGGCCAATGCGTTCCCATACTCCAGACAGGAACCCCAGTCTCTGCCTCCCAGATACCCAAAGAGGAAACCGGAGGCAAAGGCATCTCCAGCCCCGACTCTGTCTACTTCTACGGCTGGGAACGGAGACTGCCTGTGCACGTCGCCTTCATGGACGCAGATTGATCCTCCATCGCCCCTGGTTACCACAATCGTCTGTGAGGGAAACATGGCGCTGAGAGAATCCACGAGCTCGTCCATCTCGCCTTGGCAGTCGAAGAGCGTGTCAGCGTCCTGGGAACTCACGAAGAGAATGTCGGTCTTGGCGCATATGGGCTTCAGCCTCTCGGCTGCGGATCTGGGCGACCACAACTTGCCCCGGTAGTTGACATCGAACGACACCTCCACGTTCCCCGCACGCGCACGATCGATGAAGAGATCCACGACCTCTGCGCAGCTCTCACTCAGTGCAACCGTAATCCCTGTGAGATGGACCAGCTTTGTCTGCGATAGGATTTGCCAATCGATCTCCTCCGGTGAGAGGCTGGTGATGGCCGAGTCGGCGCGATCGTAGATCACGCTGATGGGTCGTGGTGGGCGACCAAACTCGATGAAGTAGGTTCCCACTCTGCCTTCTCTCGTCCATATCACATGACTGGTGTCGACACCATGACCTCTGATCTCGTGGACGATCCTCCGCCCCAGGGGGTTGTCGACAAGTTTCGACACCCACGCCGTCCTCAGACCCAGTCTGGCCAGGTCCACAGCTACGTTGGACTCCGCGCCCCCAATCCTCAGATACAGATACTCGGCTTGCTCGATCCTCTGATGCGTGGGAGCCGACAGGCGGATCATGGTCTCACCCATCGTGACGACATCGTATGCCATCCCAACGTCCATGTAGAATCTCCTCTAGACACCTATTCTGCCGAAGCTGCCGGAATGCCACGCCGAGTGCATGCGGGGGGCACTGTCGCGTGTCTGGCAGATCGACGAGCTATCGAATTCCTTTCACTCCAAGTCTCGCACGAAAGCCGCAAATCTCTCCAGCCCTTCGGTGATCTCCTCCGCTGTCGGGGCCAGAGACACCCTGACATATCCCTCGCCACTCGGCCCAAAGGTGCGGCCAGGGGCCACGGCGACCCCCGCCTCTTGCAACAGCTCCCTGGCAAAAGCGTAGGAATCGAGGTTGAACGGAGAGACGTCAACCATGGTGTAGAATGCCCCATCAGGCGTGACAAAAGATAGGCCGGCATCTCGCAGCAAGCTGGCTGCCAAATCTCGGTGACTCTCGTATTCAGTGCGCATTTCGATCACACAGTCCTGGGGACCCATCAGAGCCGCCTCGGCAGCTTTCTGAGAGACCGATGAGGCGCAGGAGAAGAATGGCTCCTGCAACTTGGCGATGAACTGCGCTACTGACTGGGATGCGATCGCATAGCCGACTCGCCAGCCGGTCATGGCGTAGGTCTTGGAGAAACTGTGGACTCCTATGACTCGGCCGTCAGGGTCAAATCGTCCGGGACTGACGTGCTCGACCCCGAAAACGATTTGCTCATAGACCTCGTCGGCGACCAGGTAGAGGTCATGCCGGGCGGCAAAATCCACCAGAGCCTCCACCTGCTTCGCTGGGAAGACGGCGCCGGTAGGATTCGAGGGGCTGTTCATGATCACAACCTTGCTTCGAGGTGTGACCAATTCCTCCAGGGCCTCTATCTCGGGCACGAAGTCGTTGTCTCGAGATAGTGGATACAACTTCGAAACTCCGGCCGAGCAAATGACCATCATCTCGAAATTGGGCCACCCGGGGTCCGGCACAAGCACCTCTTCTCCTGGCTCCAAGACCGCCATCAAGGCGGTGGCCAGCCCACCAACCGCGCCCGTGGTCACCACGACGTTATCTACGCTGACTGACAGGCCGTTCACTGCTGCCAGCTTGGACACTATCTGCTCTCGCAGAGACAGCAGTCCGGCATTGGGGGTGTACTTCGTGAAGCCCTCCTCCGCTGCCTTGTGCGCAGCCTCCACGATGTGCTTGGGGGTAGGGAACCCTGGTTCGCCCACTTCGAGATGGACTGCGTCTGGCATCCCTTGGGCGAGATCCATGATCTCTCTGATGCCCGAGCGCCGCATGTTCTTCACCGTGCTGCTTAGTGGTTGCATCGTTCCTCACTCATTCCACACCCGCTCCGGCGAAGACTCTCCTGGCCGCCTCCAGGCCTGCGCCTGCCGGAACGTCGTACCCCAGATTCCGCATGGTCAGCTCCAAAGCTGAGATGGTGGGCAGGATACACCTGGGGTCAGCCACGAGGCCCATGTTGCCAATCCTGAAGCCCGCCGCGAGAGCGATGCCGTGCTCCTCCAGCATGGTGCTGGCCAACGCGGTCCAATCCACCTCCTGCGGGAACTCAATGCAGGTGCAGATGGGAGCCGCTACCGCCTCGTCAGCCTTCACCTTCAGCCCCATGGCGCGAATCGCTTCACGCACTGCGCGCGCTGACAGTTCGTGTCTGGCGAAGACCTTCTCTTCCCCCTCGTCCAGGATCGCCTCCAACGCTGCCTTGAGGGCGGCCACCAATACATACGATGGTGAAGGCCCATGTATCGCCTTCTGCGTGGCGTAGGAGATGTCCGTCCATTGCCCGGACTCGTACGCTTCCCTCACGCCGTCATGGTAAGCTCTCCACACGGTAAGGTCGAGGCACAGAGAGTTGATGGGTGTGTGTCTCCCCTCGATGGTGTGCCAGGCTCTGTCGCTGACCGACACAATCGCTACACCCTGTGGGCCGTTTACGCACTTCTGAGGGCTCGTGCAGCACACATCTATCCGCCACTCGTCCACTCGTAGCTCTGTGGCCCCCAGGGCGGAGACGGCATCCACCATGAAGAGCACATCGGGAAACTCCACCAGCATAGAGCCGATCTCGGGAATGGGGTTGATGGTACCCACGCTCGTGTCGCAGTGAACTGCGGCGACCATGACCGCGTCTGGCTCCCTCAGGAGTACGTCCCTCACCTGATCCGGAGTGACAGCTTTTCCTTCCTCAACGCTGATCTCGATAGGCTCTCCCCCGGTGATGTTCACCAGGTCCGTAAGCACCTGACCGTACACACCTGAATTCACCGTCACTACCTTCTGGCCTGGCTCCACGAGGCTCAGGATCGCTGCCTCCTCGCCGTAGGTCGCCGAGCCCGTGCGTGATCAGCAGGACATCGTTCTGGGTGTGCATCAATCGTCTGAGGAGGCCGATGGTCTCCAGTTCCAGCTCCCAGTAGGGTGGATAGTAGATCGGCGTCCCTACCTGTCGCGCCAGGGCGCCCAGGCAATTGGGATGCAGGTCCGTTTGTCCACAACTCATGTTCAAGGGGTGTGAAACCATGGTCGCACTCCTCGCTCAGCCTTTAGGCTTCACCAGGACATCGGCGTATCTCCCGTCAAAACGCACCAAGGGGTCCGGTCTGCTGCCGTCATGGGCAGCTACAATCTCCCCCACGAAGAGGGTGTGATCGCCCACTTCGTGCTCCGCGACTACCTTGCATTCCAGATTCGCGAGACACCCCTCGATCAAGGGCACACTGACTTCGTCAGCTCGCCGGGCGCGTAGCTTTGCCTTCTCATACTTGTTGGCCTTGCGCCCCGAGATGGTGCCGCATATCTCCGAGAGTTCGGTCTGCCGCCTACCACTTGTGTAGCGCCCAACCTCCGTCCATGACGAAGGTGTGCCCGGTGATCGACCTCATGGCTGGTGAGCTGCAAATCAGCAGGATCATCTGTGCAATCTCCTTACGTGTGACCAGACGTTCCAACGGGGTGTAGTCCATGGCCCTCTCCACAAAGGTTGGATCGATACCGTAGATCTCGGTAGATTCGACTATCTGTCCAGGGGCGATGGCGTTGACGGTCACCTCGGGGGCTACCTCCACTGCCAACGATTCGACGAAATGGATTATCGCGGCTTTCGCCAGACCGTAGACGGAGTGCGTACGGACAAAAGCAGAGCCAGCGGAGATGACCACTATGCGCCCCCAGCCACGCTCTTTCATACTCGGTGCCGCCATCTGAGCGGTCAGATAGGCTCCCTTTAGATTGGTGTCCATGATGCGATCCCACTCCTCCTCAGGGAGCTCGATGAAAGGAGTGTCGCACCACGGGCCAGCACAATGCACCAGGACGTCTATGTGACCGAAACGCTCAACGATTCTCTCGCCCATCTCTCGCACTTCAGCGGCTTGAGAGACGTCTGCGGGGAAGACCTCTACCTCTCGTCCCCTTTTGGCCAGTTCCGCAGCCGCCTGTCTTGCTTCTGCGTCATCGGAAGGATGACAGTTGAGGGCTAGGTCGGCTCCGGCGGAGGCCAACTCGTCCACAATGACCGGTCCCAGGTTGCGGGATGCCCCTGTCACCAGAGCGACCTTACGTTCCAAGAGCGCTGTTGTAGCTTCCACTTCTCCTCCTTCGGCGATCACGATTCCGTCGCGCGCTCCATGTCTAGATGTTGGGCGATGGCTTCTTGCTCAAGAAGCTGTAGCGCGGAAGCATATCTGGATAGGCCGCGTACCCGCTTACCTCTGCTGAGGTGACCACCGTGTAGTGGGGTTGGTAGAGCAATGCCCAGGGTGCTTCCTCCACGATGAGCCGCTGCGCCTCCCTGCTCATCGCTGTGCGACGGTCTGAATCGACCTCGTACATCCCTTGCTCGATCAACTCATTCACGCGAGGGTTATTGTAGTTCGCCAGGTTCTTTCCCGTGCCGCCCTTCAGGTTTGCCAGGAGGTGATACATAGGATCGTTGACCCACGAAAAGGTCTGGAACATGGCCAGGGGGAAGTCCTTCAGATGGCGGAAGTACTCGGCCTCGCTCACCTTCACGATCTCTACCTGCACCCCCAGCGGTCTTAGGGCGCGTTGTACCACCTGGACGGACAGAACTTCGTCAGTCCGCAACTCCTGAGTGATGAGGCGCGTGGTGAAACCATCGGGGTAGCCGGCATCGGCCAGCAGTTGTCGCGCCCGTTTTGGGTTCGTGTCGTACTTCCAGACACTCGCGTCGTGACTGGGCATGCCCGCGGGGATGGGACTCAGGAGTGGTTGGCAGTAGTCGCCCATCGCCTCTCTTCGCAACTGCTCGTAGGGGATGGCGTAGCAAATGGCCTGCCTCACGCGCACATCGTCGAAGGGAGGGTAGGTGGTGTTGAGACTCATCACCTTGCAGAAGGTGCTGGGAAACGAGAGGGCTCGCAGATTAGGGTCGTCGGCACATTGAGCGAGATAACCTGGGTCCAGGCCAAAGGACAGGTCAACCTCGCCTCGCTGCAAAGCCGCCATTCGCCCATCCGCTGAGGGGATAATTCTCAGCAGCACACCATCGTTGTGAACCAGTTGCGGCCGCCAGTAGAGGGGATTGGGCTCGAAATGATACTCTTCACCAGGCGCACACTGGCCCAAGATGTAAGGGCCGGTGCCCGATGCGTGATCACGGTACCAGTTGGAGGCCCAAGGATCATCGGGAGTCGCATGGGCTTTGGTTGCCGCCGGGTCCACCACCGAGAAGGAGTTCAGCGGCAATAGATACCAGAGCAGGGGATTGGGATGAGGCAGACGCAGCTCCAGGGTGTGGTCGTCCAGGAGGCGAATCTGCTCCGGGGCGCTCACGGCGAGCATCTCCATCATCAAGCGGAGATAGCCGGGGCCGAGGAGTGCCCGCTCCAAGGTGAATTGGATGGAGGAGGCCAGGCAAGGGGTGCCGTCGCTGAAGCGCACGTCACGCCGCACGTGCAGGGTAAGCACCGTCTCGTCCTCGGACAGCTCATAGC
>Ga0114930_10001838_pt1 | contig 19776 bp, 15 predicted proteins | sample AnhtaG_FD_87300 | JGI IMG/M metagenome (GOLD analysis project Ga0114930, IMG submission 87300) | Deep subsurface microbial communities from Anholt, Denmark to uncover new lineages of life (NeLLi) - Anholt_01485 metaG | ecosystem: Environmental > Aquatic > Marine > Oceanic > Sediment | place... | reverse complement strand
CAGATCAACTTTTCCGACAAAATACAAGAACCAGAGCTTTGGCAAACCGACAACTCTAGGTAATTGTGTTGGTTAAGAAGTGACATTTTCGTAGGCAGGCTACCCGGCGAAGTTTTGCGGAGAGGCATGGCTTGACCACTGAACAATTCGATGAATTGTGTTCTCATGAGCATCACTTATCTAATTTATAAACTTGTTTCCTCGGAGTGGCCCGTTACCGTCATCTCGTATTGTCATGTGCGACACTTCCCCCATGGAACGCAGGATGGCGAGTGTAAGATTGAATCTTCCATCACCTAAGGATGTTGACGGATGGTGATGGAAGAAAGTACCCCGGAGAACCGCCAGGAGTTGTGTGGTGCAGTGTTGATCAGGCTCCATCATACCATGATAACGAATGATGGTGCCCCCGTCTCCCACCGCGAAAAATCGATTCCGGAACTTTCCCAAATACCATCTCAAAGGCAATTTCTTACTATGTAATCACAAACCGGAGCCACAGTGGTCCGGAGCTTCTGCGACAATCCAGGGGCGACCGCTTCTGGAATGGACTGCGGTTGGACCATGATGAGCAGGATATCGAGCTGGCAGCAGTCCTTTAATTCCTTTAAAAGGCTTGAGGTCGGTAGCTGGTGAAGGGAAAAACTGCCACCTTTGGCTGGCGGAACATCTTCAATCGGCCCTACAAACATTTCCCCCGGCTTCTTGCCCCTGTCTACAGCGTCGATGACTACTATCCTTTTCGGCTTGACAGGAGATAGGGCAATTGTACAGAGCAGGTCCCTTGCACCCGTTCCCACATCTAGGACACAGACATCATCGGGGATGGCATAATGACTCATGAGGTACTCAATAACAGCCGGCCCAAAGCCGTCGTCACCAAACAAGATGTTACCGCACCCGAACAACAGCACCCGGCTTTTACAAAACGCAGGCACACAACCATCCAATAGCATACTAAACCTAGTCATCACTCCACCAGGGTTCCGGTCAGCTGCCCACCGGAATCGAATATGTCTATCTTGACAGGGATTCTGCCGTCCAGATTGTGGGTCGCGCATGATAGGCAAGGGTCGTAGGCGCGAATTGCCATTTCCACCATGTTGAGGATCCCTTGGTTGTACTTGCCTCCTTTGATGTTATCTTGAGCTGCCTTCTTGACCGACATGTTTATCGCTGCATTATTGTGGGTTGTTCCCACAATAATGTTGACATCCTTGACCATACCCTTTTCATCGGTTTCGTAGTCGTGGATCAGCGTCCCGCGCGGTGCCTCCACCACCCCAATGCCCCGGGCAGCTCGAGGGGTAACAGCTTTCCTGGTATTCGGCTCTGTTATCTCGGGATCATTCAAAAGCTCGGTTGCCATTTCTGCAGCGTAGACCAACTCGATCAGCCTTGCCCAGTGATAGAGCAGAGTTAACTGAGCCGGCCGTCCGAAGTTCGCCCTGAACTCCTCTAGCTCTTTGTTGGCAAGCGGCGTGGGTATGCGGTCACAGATGTTAATCCTGGCCAGGGCATTCGTCCTGTATATGCCCACAGGGTTATCCAAGTCCATAGAGAACTGCCCAGCCCTCTTGTCATAGGGGAACTTCAGGTACGTCCAGGGCTCAATGTGTTCACCAATATAGTCTAGATATCCCTCAACGGCGAAATCCTCGTATTTCCCATCTGGGCTCATCATCCGGAGGTTGCCATCGTAAAGGTTCAGGGCACCCTCTTTAACCGTCCCTAGGAAACCGGTGGTGATGGGAGCAAGGGACTTAACCACGTCGAGGTATTTCGGGAAAATCTCCTTTTTGGCAAAATCAATGGCAAAAGAGGCGAAGTCTAGGCATTCCTTGGCCATCTCCTTGAGGCGTTTAACTTCCTCCCCGGTAACGGGCTTGCTCCAGCCGCCGGGGACGGAGACATCGGGATGGATGGCTTTTCCGCCCAGAACTTGGCTTATCATCTGGCCCAAAAATCTGGTGCGAACCACCCGTCTCGCTACGTCAGGAGCTCTTTCAATGATGCCCACGACATTCCTTATGGAGTAGTCAGCGTCCGGCCCCATCACGAAGTCGGGCCCCGACAGTATGAAGAAATGGAGCACATGGCTGTGGATAAAGTGGGCCATATAGGCAAGCTCGCGGAGCTTTTTTGCCACCGAGGGGATCTCCACCCCGAAAACGGCGTCACACGCTTTGGAAGAGGCCAGATGGTGCGCCCAGGGACATACCCCGCAAATACGACACACGATACGGGGCAGCTCCTCCACGGGCCTGCCTATGCAGAACCTTTCAAAACCTCTCAATTCGACAACATTCACCTTCGCATCGGCAACGTTTCCCTGGTCATCGAGCTGAATGGTTACCTTTGCATGGCCTTCAATCCGTGTCACCGGCTGGATGATAATCTGTCTCATTAGAACTTCTCCTTTCTTACCTTCCTGGCACAGGCCTTAGCCGTCCTACGACGCCTATGAACCTGTTGAAGGTTGCCATTCTGTCCTCTATCTCCCGGGCGTCGAGCCCGATTGAAGAAAGAGCACCCATCATGTCCACCATGGGATTAGCCCCCGCCCGGATGGGGCCGAAGCAGCCACGGCAGGTCATGTAAGCCCTTACGCATCGAGGGACTTTCTCCACCCCGCCACAGCCGGACCTTGTCACCGGTCCCTGGCAGAGGTAGCCCTGTTCCATAAAGCAGCGCACCTCCTCCAGCTTTTGACCTGGAGCAAACTCGACCTGTTCCAGGGGTCTCTTCAGCTTGGTCAGGGCCTTCTTCTCCCTCTTGGTAGGGCAGTCATCGCAGACGCTCCTTTCAGTGAGGGTGAAGGGCTTCCCCTCCAGCAGACAGGTTAAGGCCTCAGCCACTAGCTCAGGCGTTGTCGGACAGCCTGGTAGCTGGACGTCGACCTTGACGACTTCGGTCACCGCATATACCCTGTCTCTAAAGGGGGGGATATCCACAACCGGGGTATCCCCTCGCTCGGTGCTCCTCGTGTCCCGGTAGACCTTGTCGAAGATCTCCTGCACGGTGTACATGTTGCCCAGGGCCGGGATGCCGCCGAAGTTGGCACAGGAGCCTATGGCAATAAGCGTCTTACATTTCTTTCGCATCTCCTCGGCCACCCGCTGGTTCTCCTCATTGCGTATGCCGCCGCTGATTATCCCCACATCCGCTTCTGGAATCTCCAGCTCCGTTTTCTCGCCGGTTTGCCCGTAATATTTATGGTCCATGATGACTGGCATATGGACAAATTCCAGCTTGGGCAACAAATCCAGGAGCGGCTCCCCTATGTCCAGAATAGTCACCTCACAGCCACCGCAGGTGGCCAGCCACTCTTCTGCTACTCGAACCATAACTTAAACCTCCTTTCAGATTAGTTTTCCCTCAACTACCACTTCTGTAACCACCCTCCGGGTGAACAAGAACCATTGTCCCTCCTCCTCAACCATCTCGACCTCAAAGCCGTCGTCCCTATACTTTTGACCAACCTCTTCTGCCTCTTTTCGAACATCATAAGCCTTTCCATCCCACATGAATTTCTTGCCGTCAAACGTCCGTGTCAATTCCATCAACTCTCCTCCTCAGAAAGCCTTAAAAGGGCTGGGGCCCAGGGCCTTCACCTGAGACACCATCTCGGTTACCACCTGAGCGAACCTGGCTGCCTCGGAGGCGGATACCCATTCCAGCCTGAACCTCTCCTCTTCGATGCCGAAGTCTTGCATCATCAGCTTTATAGCATCGGCCCTAGCCTCGGCCTTTAGGTTGCCCTCCTGGTAGTGGCAGTCCCCGGGATGGCAGCCGCACATCAGCACCCCATCGGCGCCTTTGGTTAAGGCATCAATGACTAGGTTCGGGTGCACCATCCCAGAGCACATAACCCTGATAATACGTATGTTGGGTGGATATTGGAGTCTGGACACACCAGCTAGGTCTGCTCCAGCATATGAGCACCAGTTGCAGCAGAAAGTTACGATCAGTGGCTCGAAAGTCTCGGTACTCATTTTGCCAATGCTGCCTCCACCATGGCTGATAACTGCTCCAACTTGAAGTTACGAATAAGGATACCCTTCTTCGGGCAGGTGGCCTGGCATACGCCACAGCCACGGCACTTGGCGGGGTCTAACTCGACCGTCTTCTTCACGGCACCTTCCTTCATGTACTCTATGAGGGTGATGGCATCAAAGGGGCACGGCTCGATGCAGTAGGCGCAACCATCACAGTTCTCATCCACCACCTCAGATATCCTCGGCTCTAGCTCAATCTGGCGCTTGGAAAGCACTGTCGAAGCCCTGGCCGCCGCCGCGCTGGCTTGGGCAATGGTCTCAGTCAGGGACTTAGGACCATGCGCTAGACCACAGAGGAAGATGCCATCGCTGGCGAAATCCACAGGCCGTAGTTTCATGTGGGCCTCGAGGAAGAATCCATCCTGGGTTAAAGGTATCTTAAGCTTTTGGGCCAGGTCGCTATTGTCATCCCGAGGTGCTGTGCCAGCGGAGAGGACAACGGCGTCACAGTCGATATTCAGCCTCATGTCCAGCAGCGTATCATCTACTGACACTACGAGCTGTCCATTCGCGGACACTACCTCCGGCTTGTGACTATCCTCGAAGCGGATAAACCTCACCCCGGCTTCGCGCGCCTTGCGATAATAGGCCTCGTTGAAGCCATAAGTGCGGACGTCCCGGTTAAGGATGAACACACTGGCTTGCTGGTTTCTTTCCTTTATCTTCAGAGCATTCTTCACTGCTTGTGAACAACACACCCTGCTGCAATAAGCTCGCGGCTCCTCTCGTGAGCCAACACACTGGATTATAACAATTGAGCTCGCTTTGAAGTGACCATTGCTTAACCTCTCCTCTAACTCTAGCTGAGTCATTACCCTTGGGTCTTGACCATACCGATATTCCTGCGGCTTGTACTCCTGAGCGCCTGTGGCTACGATGGCAACCCCGTGCTCGATAGTTTGAACCTTGCCATTGGCTGTGAATTGCGTTTTGAAGTTGCCTATTGAGCCCTGGAAGTCCGAGATTCCTGACTCAGTGTAAACCCGAATCTTGGGGTGTGTGGTCACCTTTTCAATGAGAGTATCCAACCAGTTTTGGGGGCTATCGCCGTTCATGAGGAATTTCAGCCTTCGCATGTTTCCACCGAGGGTGGGGCCTTTTTCCAGCAGATAGGTCTCAAAGCCCTGTTCCGCCAGGTCGAGGGCAGCTGTCATTCCTGCCATACCACCCCCGATGACCAGGCTCCGCGGAATTACGTTTACAAACTGTGGGTACAGGGGCTCCAGCAGCCTCGCCTTAGCCACAGCCATCCTTATCAGGTCCTTTGCCTTTTGGGTTGCCGCTTCCGGCTCGTGCATATGCACCCAGGAGCACTGGTCACGGATGTTCGCCATCTCGAACAGGTAAGGGTTAAGGCCTGCTTCCCTTAGAGTATCTTGGAACAGGGGCTCGTGTGTTCTCGGTGTACAGGAGGCTACGATAACCCTGTTCAAATCATGCTCCTGGATTTTCTTGATGATAAGCTGCTGCATATCGGTGGAGCATGTATAAACGTTGTCTTCCGTGTAGCTAACGTTGGGCAATGTCTTTGCATACTCAACCACCTCTGAGATGTTCACTATGCCGGCTATATTCCGGCCGCAGTGGCAAACAAAGACGCCAATGCGTGGCTCCTGGCCGGTCACGTCCCTTTCCGGTGGGTATGTCTTCCCTCGTATAAGGCTGCCTTTCTCCTCGGCCAGAAAACCCATCACCTTTGATGCAGCAGCCGAGGCTTCCATCACGCTCTCGGGTATATCCTTGGGCCCGGAAAATAAGCCTGCCACATAAATCCCTTCCCTTGAAGACTTTGCAGGTGAGAGCTCCTCGGTACAGACGAAGCCGTGTTCGTTAAGGTCAACGTCAAAGATCCGGATAAGATCGGCGCCTTCGGGTGTTGGCCTAAGTCCCACGGAGAGGACGACAAGGTCAAACTCGTCGGTGGCAATTTGGCCGCTTTCTTTCTGATATTGAATTAGGAGGTTGTGGGTTGCGGCCACTTCCTTGATAGACGAGGGACGGCACCGGATATAGGTGACCCCAAGCTCCTTGGCGCGGTTATAGTAGGCCTCAAACCCCTTTCCGAAGGCCCGCAGGTCGATGTAAAAAATATAACACTCGGTATCCGGCTCATGCTCTTTGACAATGATGGCCTCCTTGGTGGCATACATGCAGCAGACGGAGGAGCAGTAGTTGTGCTCTAACTCCCGCGAGCCTACGCACTGAATAAAGGCTAACTTCTTTGGTGGTTTGAGGTCAGAGGGGCGCAAGACACTGCCCATATATGGGCCACTTGCAGAGAGCAGTCGCTCAAACTGGAGGCTCGAGATGACGTTGGGATACCTCCCATAGCCTAACTCTTTCTTCAGCTCAGGGTCAATTATTTCGTAGCCGGGGGTGAGTATTACAGCACCGGCCTCGATGTCCACGATCTCGTCTTGCTGGTCATAGTTGATGGCCTTTGGCCCGCAGAAGTTCTCACAGCTTTTGCAAGCGTCCCTCAGAAAATGCATGCAGGTATCACGATCGATGACGGGCACCTTGGGTATGGCCTGGGCAAAGGGAATATAAATCGACCCCCTGCTGACAAGGCCAGCATTATACTCGGATGGAATTGGCCTCGGTTTATTTTTGGTGATTTCCGCCAGATTCATTGCCCCGGTGGGGCATACCACCTCACAGGCGCCACAGGTAACGCATATGGGCGAAAACTCATCAAAAGGCGGACTTATCTTCCTTTGATACCCACGGTTAACAAAATCTATGGCCCCTACTGCCATCCTTTCGCGGCAGACCCTAGCACAAAGCCCGCAAAGGATGCACTTCTCATTATCGGGCCTGAACCGGTTAAGTATTGCTTCATCGACGCCGATCGACTCCGCCAGTTCCTTTAATTTGGGAACATCGGGGCAATGCAGGAGGAGCAGTTCTATGGTGAGCTTACGTGCTTTAAGGACGCGAGGCGAAGCCGTTTTTACCTCTATCCCTTCCTCTAGCGGGTAGGCGCAAGAAGCAGCCAGTCTGGGCCTTCCTGTGATTTCAACGACACATAGCCTACACGCCCCATGAGGGAGCAGAGCTTTGTGGTAGCAAAGGGTAGGTATCTTGATGCCCGCCGACTCCGCTGCCTCGAGGATTGTCATCGTTGGCTCTGCCTGAACGCTTTGCCCATCAATGTTTAACCTAACCATGGTTCGCTTCCCCCCCAACAACATCTCTGCTGGCGACCGCAAGGTCACACCGAAGGCAACGCCAGGCCTCCTTGAGGGCCATCTCCTCGCTTAAGCCCAACTCCACCACGCCGAAGTTCCGCACCCGCTCAGCAGCCGGGGCGTAGGGCATGGGAAAGCGGCGCAACTCCACTGCCTCCACCCTCCACTCCACTGGCTCCACATACGGCGACGGCGCGGTGATAGAGTATTCCCGGACTATCGGTTGACCCCGCAGGAACTTATGGATACTCACCGCGGCCAGCTTGCCGCTGGCGATGGAATCAGCGATGGTAGAAGGCCCGGTCACGGCGTCGCCCGCAGCAAAGATGCCGGGCTGCCCCGTAGCTAGGGTCTCCGGGTCAGTCACAATCGTGTTGCGTTTGGAGATCTCCAACCCGTGCCCCGTAGGCAAGAAGGAGAGGTCAGGTTCCTCACCGATGGCCAGGATCAGGTTGTCCACCGGCAAGACGAATTCAGAGTAGGGGATAGGGATGGGTCGCCGCCGGCCGGTGTCGTCGTACTCCCCCAGCTCTATGGCAAGGCACTCGACGCCAGTCAGCTGACCATTATGGGTGATGACCCGGGTGGGGGCAGCCAACTCCACAATCTTCACCCCCTCTTCCACCCCCGCATCGATCTCCCGTTTTATGGCCGGCATTTCTGCTTTGCTCCTCCGGTAGATAAGGGACACCTCCTTGGCGCCGCCTCGCAGAGCTGTCCGGGCGGCATCGATGGCAGCGTTGCCTCCGCCGATGACACCCACCTTTTCACCCAGCGAGACCTTCCTGCCCACCTTGATCGCCTTCAGGAAACCAAAGGCATCCATCACGCCGGGGGTATCCTCACCGGGCAGGCCCAACTTCAGGCTCCTGTGGGCACCCACAGCTAGGAGGATGGCCTTGTAATCCTGGGCAAAGAGGTCGTCAAAAGTAAGGTCTGGGCCCACGGGCGTATTAGTAAGGATCCTCACGCCGGCTTGCTTGATGCACTCGATCTCTAGGTGCGCAATGTACCGGGGCAAGCGGAACTCGGGGATAACCATCGCTAGGTTCCCACCCACTACAGAGCTGGCCTCGTAAAGAGTGGGCTGGTAGCCCAGGCGGGCTAGGTCGAAGGCCGCGGCTAAGCCAGCTGGGCCAGAGCCGACGATGGCTACCTTCTCCAGCGGGGGCACCTCGGGTTTAGGCAAGGGCTTGAAACCGTTCTTGATGACGTAATCGCCAGAAAAGCGTTTCAGCGCCTTGATTGAGATGGCATCGCCGCCGGTCTCTAGGGAGCGGCAGCGATCCTCGCAGGGATGGTGGCAGATGTAGCCACAGGAGATGGGGAAAGGATTCGGCGCGCGGATGATCTCAAAGGCTTCCCGGTATTCCCCCCGGGCGATATGGGCAACGAAGGCCGGCACATCGGTCTTCACCGGGCAGTTGTACTTGCAGGGGGTGAAGATGATCTTCCTGCAGACCATGGCCGGGCAGCGCTTGTACTTGATATGCTGATTGTACTCATCCCGGAAGTAACGGATGGTGCTAAGCACCGGGTTAGGGGCGGTGCCTCCTAGGGCGCACAGGGATGAGTCGATGATCGTGGTGCCCATTTCCTCCAGTAACTCGATATCCCCCTCCTGCCCCCGCCCTTCGGTAATATCGCTGAGAATTTCGAGCATCCTCTTGATTCCTTCGCGGCAAGGGTTGCATTTGCCACACGACTCGTCCCTGGTAAAGGTGAGAAAATACTTGGCTACGTCAACCATGCAGGTGTCCTCGTCCATTACCACCATGCCGCCGGAACCCATGATGGAGCCTGCCTGAGCCAAGGTCTCATAGTCTGCTGGCAGGTCGACTAACCGCGCTGGAATGCACCCGCCAGAAGGGCCACCTGTCTGAGCCGCCTTAAATTTCCTGTCATCGGGAATCCCACCGCCTATGTCAAGAACAAGCGAGCTCAGCTTTGTGCCCATCGGCACCTCAACCAGACCGGTGTTCTTTACCTTCCCCACCAGGGAGAAAACCACGGTGCCTTTGCTGTTCTCCGTGCCCACCTTAGAGAACCAGTCTGCTCCTAAGGCGATAATCAACGGAATATTTGCCCATGTCTTTACGTTGTTAATGTTTGTCGGCTTGCCCCAGAGCCCGCTTTGCGCCGGGAAGGGGGGGCGCTGGCGGGGTTCGCCTGTCAGACCTTCAATAGAGGCTATCAAGGCTGTCTCTTCCCCGCAGACAAAGGCGCCGGAGCCGCGCTCGATATCGATGGAAAAATCAAAACCCGAGCCCAGGATATTGCTCCCTAGAAATCCATATTCCTCCGCTTGCTCCAGGGCGGCCTTCAACTTCTCAATAGCCAGCGGATACTCTGCTCGCACGTAAATATAGCCTTTTGTCGCACCGATGGCATAGGCTCCAATGACCATTCCCTCGATAACACTGTGAGGGTTCCCCTCTAAGATGCTCCGGTCCATGTAGGCACCGGGATCCCCTTCATCCGCATTACAGATAATGTACTTAGGGTCACCATCAGCCTGACGGCAAAAGCTCCACTTTCTCCCGGTAGGAAAGCCAGCCCCTCCCCTCCCCCTCAATCCAGACTTAGTCACCTGCTCGATTATCTCGTCAGGCTTGAGGTTAGTCAGCGCTGTGAATAGGGCAAGATATCCCCCCTGCGCAATGTATTCCTCAATCTTGTCTGGATTGATGAGGCCGCAATTGCGCAAAATCCTCTTCACCTGCTGGCTAAAGAAAGGGACATCCTCATATCTCGGTACCCTTTCAATTCCCTCTGGCAGCGTGTCTAGGGGATACTTTCTCACCGTGTCCTCAACCAGATTTGCTTCCTCCATAATCTTGCACAGGATATACTGGGGGACGACTCGACCATCAGCCAGAGCAGCAACAATCTCTCTCCCCTTTTCTGCGTTCATTTCTGCGTAAACAATCCTGGGCCAGCCTGGTTTGATAACATCAACAAGGGGTTCTTTCTGGCAGAAACCTAGGCAGCCGGTGCTGGTAACCGCAAAGTCCAGATTCCGCTTATTAACCTCTTCCTGAATTGCCTCAAAAACTTCCGCCGCACCGGACGCCCGACCACAGGTTGCCATCCCCACAACGACTTTGGTTCGGGTTGGAAAGAGAGAGCGCAGACTCTCCCCTTTGAGCTGCTTGAGGTCTTCCAGGCTATGGATCCGCATCTTAATACCTCGTTAAAATGTCTCTAACATGGACGGGCCAGATCTTGGCATACACCTGCTGACCAATTCGTATACACGGAGCAAGAGCACAGCAACCAATGCACCTCACGGTCTCTAAGCTAAACTTCCCGTCGTGGGTTACTTCACCAGGCTTAATACCTAGTGCCTTCTCCAGTTCTTCCATGGTTCTCTCGACTCCGCGCACAAAACAGGTAGTGCCTTGGCATACGCTGATAAGGTGCTCGCCCCTCGGTTTTAGGCTGAAGAGGGAGTAAAAGGTAGCGACCTTTAAGATATGCGCCAGAGGAATGTTCAGGTCTCGGGACACGTAGCGCAGCACCGGTGCCGGCAGGTAGTGCAACTCCTCATTGATGTCCTGAAGCACGCCAATAAGGGGAGCTACCTTGCCTCTATGACGATTGATAATATCCTCCACCTTTGCCCGGTCTTCTGGTGGTAGCTCTGGCTCTGTGACCTCTACTGGCCCCGGGTAAACTTTGTACCGGACGAGACAATTCTGGGCACATTCCTCGCAGCCGGTGCACTTGTCGGGGTCAACAGAGCGCGCCTTTTTTCTTATCTGAACATGGAACCGCCCCGGCTCTCCCTGAATACCAATTACTTCTGAATAGGTCAGCTTGTCGATATTTATGTGCCTTCCGCAATCGACCATCCTTGGGGCCAGAGTGCACATGGCGCAGTCGTTTGTGGGGAAGGTTTTGTCAAGCTGAGCCATGGCCCCGCCAATAGCAGGGTTTCTATCCACCAGATAGACCTTGATACCTGATTCGGCTAAGTCCAACGCCACCTGCATCCCAGCGATTCCACCGCCCACTACCAGCGCTGCACCGACCTTTTTATCAACCACGCTACTTTACCTCCGCTAGTTTCCTTTCTGCGCTGACAAAGTGTTTTCCAAGCAACAGCTCCCTTGACGAGAGCCCAAAGCTGAGCCCCATCAACTGAGTAAAATAGAGAATGGGCAGCTCATAATTCATACCATGAGTTTTCTCGATTTCCTCCTGGCGAGTATCTAGATTCATATGGCACAGGGGGCAGGCAACAGCAATTGCGTCCGCGCCCACAGACTTAGCCCCCTGCAAAACCTCATGGCTTAGGTTCACCACAATATCAGTTCTGGTCAGGGCGAAAGAGGCCCCGCAGCAATCGGTCTTGTAACACCAATCCAAAGTGGCAACGCCCAACGCCTTTAACACTCGGTCCATGCTTTCGGGATACTCACAGGTATCGAACTGAGTCACCTTGGGTGGCCGAGTTAGCAGACACCCGTAGTAGCAAACCACCTTCAAGCCAGCCAACTCCCGCTTTATCAAACTTGCGAACTTACCTAATTGGGGTTCTTCGGAAAGTACCTCGAGGGGATGATAGACCCTGATCCCGTTGCTCCATCCGCATTTAATTACTCCCTCGATCTCCTCTCTCAGCCCGGGTTCATTCTCCACCCTGTACAGAGCCGACTTGAACCGGGAGAAACAAGACGGGCAGGGAACGACAACCTCTTGGAAGCCCATCTTTTGCATCATCACCAGATTCCCAAGGGGGAGGGCTGAGGCAAGTAACCTGGAGACACTATGGGCTGGGGTTGAACCGCAGCAGAACCAGTTCTTAATCTCCACTAGTTCGATACCTAGCCTGCTGCATACGGCGCGGAGCGAGTGGTCGTATTCTTTTGCGGTAGAATGAAGAGAGCATCCGGGATAATAGGCGTACTTCATTTCTTTTCCCTAGCCTTCACTTGCGCAAATATCCTCCTTGCCGCCAGTGCGCCGCTAAAACTAGGCAAGATGTTCAACTTTCCCTTTCTCAGCATCTTCAGCCCGAGGCCTATATCCTTGGTAAAACTGCGAGTGGATAGCTTGAGCACGGCGATTAAGCCTAGTTCATACATGCGCCCAAAGAGGCTAATATTTCTGAGAGAATTCCTGTAAAAGGCGGGGACCTCGGGTATCTTAGCCTTTATATTTTTGCTCTGGGCGATGATCCTCACCGCATCCATTACGCCGGCGAGGTCTACATCCTGTGGGCAGCGGGTAGTACATGTTTGGCACGAGGCACAAAGCCATATTGTCTTGCTGTTCAGCACCAGGTCAGTCAGGCCCAACTGAATCGCGTGAACTAATTGCGTAGGCGTGTAGTCCATGGCATAGGAAACGGGGCACCCACTAGCGCACTTTGCGCACTGAAAACATAAATTAACGTCAACCCCACTTACGCTTTTAACGGCTTCGCCAAAATCCCAAAATCCGTGGCCTAATTGAACCGTTTCCCTCACCATCTTTGTCACTCGCAACAGCTTTCTTTTTACTCACTTCTAAAACGCCACAGTCCCCGCCCGCTCTATCTCGATCGCTGACCATCAAGCAAGCCCCAGCTTCATTTTGCTACCAGCGGACGCTTGCCATCCATAAAGTGCACATGTGCTCACCTTTGTGCCCATTACATACATAATAGCGCGCGTCAACATACAAAACTCCCTTGGCGAGCTGCGTGAAACCACAATCGGAGTTTACATCCCCCCGCCTCATGCAACGTCTCCGACGGAAGGCGACTAGTCCTCAGTAATAGCCTATCCTTGGTTGATAGTCCCCTTAGTAGACACCTCCTCATATCTTATCTAGCCTGTTATATTCCACTGTCTTCAGCGACCCCTAGCAGACGTTGGGCCAGCTCTCCCTTGTCTGACAATCGCAACATGATCTGGCTTAGCTTCTACCCTCTTTGTTTGATCATTTCGCAAACGAGGCGCACTAGCTGGGTGGAGCTGTCTCTCAGCCTCGAGCTGATAACCGTGGCCAGATTCTTCATCACCACACGCTCAATTGATGGCCTTTCTTTGAAGATGCGTTGTAAATCTGAAGCCTTTATACATAGGACTTGAGCCATCCCGATGCATCTTGCCGAGGCAGTCTGGACATGGGGCTCGACCAGAGCAGACCAAGCGAGCACATTGCCTCTCGTTAAGGTAGTGGTGGTGAGTGCTTGGGTGTAGGGTGCAGCCTCGATCCGCAGCTGAATTGCAACCTTCCCTCCATTTACAATGCGCAGTTCGTCGGTTTCCTCGCCTTGGACGGCACAACGCTCTCCTGCTTGATAGGTACGCTCAACACAGACCTTTGCTATTTGTTCCAAGTCATGGCCTGAAAGACCAGCAAAGATATCTGTGCCTCGCAGAGCTTCGATTGATACCTGCTTCCCCGTATTGACTCTAGCGCTCCGAAAAGAGCAAGACTCTGCACCCTGCCCACCGGAGCACAATGGCTTTCTATGGCGTTCTATTTCTCGCTCCATCTTGTTCCTCCCGGTCAACTACTACCATATATGCGCATGCCCGCTGACTGTACTCCTCCACATAATTCAGAGTTAGACTGTGCGTTCGTCTAATCCTCTTTTAGGTCTTTCTTCAGCCAGCTACCCCAGCCGTTTTCAAAAAGACATAATTCTACTTATAAAGATAACACTCGCCAGCTCCCTTTGTAATAGGTGAACGTCCTTTTACTCTGATAGAAAAGTCCCAAATTTGCGGGACAAATTCCCAATTATAGATGAGATAGAAAAAGGCCTCTGCAATTTGGGCAGAGGCCTTTTTCTCGTTCCTCTATGTTGTCCGCATCACCATTACCTAAAAGTCGTCATCCACCAAACCTATCTTGATGGCATACTTGATAAGTTGGGCAGGATTCCCAATACCGAGTTTATCCATGATATTCCTTCTATGGTTGAGGACTGTTTTCACGGTCAAATAGAGCTGATCAGCGATTTGACGGCTGGAGTATCCTTCGGCTATGAGCATTAGTATTTCCCTCTCCCTCTCTGTCAAGCGTTCGTAGGCATCTGTTTTATGTTGAGACTGCACTAGCTGGACATAATCCTTAGTAACCGCCTTGGCTATAGAAGGGTACAAAAACACTTCACCGGCGTATACTGCTCGAATCGCTGTGGCTAGCTCTGCGGATACTGCTTTCTTTGGTACATATCCCGATGCCCCTGCTTCTAGAAGGGAGCGAGCATAGCTCAGATTATCATGACGAGAAAGAACAACGATCCTTGCAGAGGGATTCTCCTTAACGATTTGACGGGTGGCCTCTATTCCTCCCATAGAAGGCATACTTATGTCCAAAACCACCACATCGGGATCTAATTCACGGGTCTTTTGAATAGCCTCTCTTCCATCACTTGCCTCACCGACGACATCTATATCACTGTGAAGCTGTAAAAGAGAGCGAATGCCCTCTCTCACTAGTGCATGGTCATCTACTAGGAGCACCCTGATGCTTCTCATCTCTAAACTCCCTCTCCAGCCAGTGGAACTACAGCTTTCAGACGCGTGCCAACCCCTGGCTTGGATGTGATGCTTAAGCTCCCTCCAACCAGGCTCATTCTCTCTCTCATACCCAGCAGGCCCAGGCCACGCCTGGGGTTCTGGGGGCTCACTATCTGGCTCATCTCAAATCCGCAACCGTCGTCTTCGATCCGTGCCACCAATTGGTTTGTTTTGAATTGTAGGTGTATCATCACGCTCTTGCAATGTGCATGTTTAACGATATTAGTGATGCCCTCTTGCATGACACGGAAGAGGGCAGACTCTCTCTCACCCGACAGCCTTCTTTCCTTACCGGTAACCCTTAAGCTTACCCCTATGCCTGCTGTTTTCAAGCGCGTCTGGGCATATAAGTCTATAGCTTCGACTAGTCCCAAATCATCGAGAAGGGTAGGACGAAGATCAAAGATAAGCTTGTCTACCTCCTCTTCAACTTGCTGGCACAAACTTAAGGATTGGGTCAGTCGAGCTTTGCTTTCCTCCGTACTCGAAGCTGGTGCCATAGCCAATCTCTCTAAGCAGAGCCTTAAGGCAGTAATGGTCTGACCGGTTTCGTCATGTAATTCTCGGGCAATTCTCCTGCGTTCCTCCTCCTGAGTAGTGATGATCTTGTGCAGCAGCTGCCCTCGCAAGTCCCGGGCAAGCTGTACCTCCTCATACAATTTGCATCTTTCTACAGCCACTGCTATCTGATTGCCAATGGCATCAAGCAGTTGGATACGCTGCTGGTCGACAGGCCGCTTGGAAGTAGCAATCCCCGCTGTTCCCAATACGACTCCCTTTGACTTTAAAGGGGTTACGGCAAACTGCCACAGAGTCCGGTCACGCCCGTCCGTGCTAGTGACAGGAACCACAGAATAGCTTGCCCACGTTGCTGTCTGTTCGCTTGAACCCATGCTAGATACAGCCTCTATTAGCTCATCCAGCGCCTTTGCAGACAGTCCGCCGCTGGCCCGTGCTGCTAGTATCCTGTCGGTGTCATCTGATAGCTGCACCCAGCTTACCTGTGCTTCCAGCGCATCGACCATCGTGTCAGCGACAGCCCGGAGCGTTAGCTTCAAATCGAGCGATTCGCTTAGAGCACGGGCGATAGAATTGAGGGCCAGCAACTCGTAGCTCACCTTAAGGATTTCCTTTTGCAACCTCTTGCTCTCGCTGACATCCCTCACCAGCTCGATTACCTCGGTGATATGACCGCAGCTGTCCCAAATAGGAGATGCTATTATCTCGACCCATCTCTCGGGACCTTCATCTATCTGGCATTCCCGATTGCTATGAAATACGTGGACAGACTGACCCGTTTCTAAGACCCGGTTAAGGGGGCACTCGCACAGTGGCGGACGGCACGATCTCTCAGCACCATGGCTAACCCGATAGCAGGGCTGTCCCACAATGTGTACTGTCGATGTTCCGAGCCGCCGTAGCACAGCATTATTTGCTTGCCTAACACGAAAGTCAGGACCAATTATCATCACCTCATCTTCAAGACCATCTATGATAGCCTGCAAACAATCCAAAGGCTTTTCCGCAGGGATGCCGGATTCCCTCAGTTCCCGCATTCTACCTCTACCCGCCAGCGCCAAACACTCATCATACAATCGCATTGTTTTTAGCCAATTTTCGAGGTTGTTCTTGGTTTGTTCCAAGATAGCGATGACTGAGGCTAGTGATAGTGCTAGCACGCGTCGAAGAAGTCTCACCAGCTCTCCTTTCTCTGCAAGGTTGCCCCCACCTACAGTGGTACCTCCACAGTTAGAGTAGTTCCTTTGCCCGGTTCGCTGTGGATAGCTAAGGTCCCTCCCAACAGCTGAGCTCGCTCTTGTATCCCAACCAAGCCAAGCTTCCCGTTCCTAGCCAAATCCTCTACCCTTGCAGCCATCTCGAATCCCCTGCCGTTATCGTTGACCGTCATCTTAGTATTATGATCCGCGAATTCCAGTCTGACGCAGACCCTATTGGCCTCGGAGTGCCTCCGCACGTTGGTCAATGCCTCCTGAATGATGCGAAATAGCATTAACTCTACCTCAGGCAGAAGCTGGCGCTGCTTGCCGACCACTTCGATATCAGCAGCTATGCTGTAGTTCTTGGTCAGGTCCGAGGCAAGCCATTTTACTGCCGGTAGCAGCCCCAGGTCATCCAGTATGGAAGGTCGTAGCTGCTGGCTAAAGCGGCGTACTTCCCGAAGTGTGGCTCTCACCTGCTCTCGGATGTCCTTTATGGAGAGTTGGGACTTGCCGGAGGCTAGCTCGTCCAAGTTACGTGAGACGGTGACAAGAGCTTGAGCTATTCCATCATGTAACTCACGAGCGATACGCTTGCGCTCCTCTTCCTGAGCCTGACCCACTTGTTGCACGTACAATCTCAAGTTGTCTTGAATCCTCTTCTCCTCTGTGATATCCCGGGCAATGTGCTGGATGGCCCAGGGCTGTCCGTTGTTGGTTATCAGGCTAGTCCCGAGCTGAACTATGACTACACTTCCGTCCTTCTTGACCAGCCCCTGTTCATAGGGCTCGGCGGCTTCCCCTCTTAGCACCTTCTCATGCGCCTCTTTGTCAACCCTGGTCTGGCCATGGGACGACAGGAACGTAGAGACATTGGCACCGATCAGGGTATCTCGCTCCTGTCCGGTAAGCCTCTCGAAAGCGCTATTGGCAGCCAGGATTATGCCACTGAGGTCATGAACCCATATGGCATCGCTGGCATTCTCGAACAGTTCTCGGTAGTTTCTCTCCGAAACACGCAGCGCCTCAGCTACGAGGCGTTCTCTCTCATAGAGGCGAGTGTTCTGAACAGCCATACTGATCTGAACCCCGATCGCACGGAGTAAGTCCACCTCATCTGAGGAAAAGTGGTGTACTAAGCGAGTGCCCACACCTAAGGTACCCATCATCTCATCCTTGGACATCAAGGGGACGATGAGCACACTTTGCAGACCCTCCGGCTTCAACAACGTCGACCTAAATATGGGATCAGCGGACATCTTGTTGACAACAATGGGCTGCCTCGACTGTGCTGCCGCGCCATCTAGGCCTTCACCCAGTCTGAGTGCCTCTGGCACCACCGTTTCGGACAAACCACTAGAAGCAGCTAATCTCAGCTTCCTTTTCTCTTCATCCCAAAGGTAGAGCCAGGTAACCTCAATGTCTATTAGCTGTCCCATCTTATCGATGGCAGCACTCAAGACCTGACCCAGTTCTAGGGACTGGCTGACTATGCAAGAGATGGCATGAAGCATGCCCAGTCTCTTAATCTGTAGGTTGAGCATGCTCTGAGTCGTCTCAAGCTCTGTAAGCTGCTGCCTCCCCTTTTGCAAGACATGGAACAGTGAGACTACAAGGGCACCAAAGAGGACGACTGCGCCAGTTTCGAACAGTGCCTCCAGCGGTGCAGGCGAGATGAGGAAGACTCGGGGGAGCATAGCTGCAGCTACCAGTGCCAATATGCTTAATCCTCCCCCAGTACCAAGCACTGCTACCCCGTAGGTTACAGGTATCAGGAAAAGGATTCGCCACAAAGTCTGCCGGGTCAGGCCAAATCCAAAGATAGAGCCTATCCAGTCCAGAATCCACACACCTGAAAAGGCCTCATGGTAGTGGATGACCACCATGAACGCCACCATAACCGCCACTACCCACAGATGAGGGTTACGCAGCACTCTAGTCATCAAATAGGTTGTCTTTTCTGATGCTCTCTTCGCCATGGTCATACTCCTACCATACTTTGCTTGTTCTAGGGTAATTCCTCAAAGGATAGCCATCCCCTTTTTGTAGCTTGGAATATGGCCTCTGTGCGTGAGCCCACATTGAGTTTATTGAAGATACTGTTCAAGTGCCCCTGAACCGTCCGCATGCTGATAAACAGCTCACTGGCGATGTCTGCATTGCTCATGCCCCGGGCCGCCAGCTTTAATACCTCCATCTCCCGTTTGCTCAGCTCAGTTGCTGGCTTCTCCTCACCCACCTTGATTGCCGGCGATATGAAGCGGCTGATAACCTTACGTGCTATGACTGGATGCAGTACTGACTCACCGGTATGAACTGCCCTTACTGCCTCAACTACTTCCCGACTGTCGACATCCTTGAGGAGATAGCCTGCGGCTCCCGCTTCCAGAAGTGCAAAGATGTACTCGTCATCATCGTAGGCGGTGAGGATTAGTACCGCGGTGGATGGGCAGAGGGGTTTGACCTGTCTGGTGACCTCAACACCGTTAAGCTTGGGCATGGCTATGTCGACTATAGCTACGTCTGGTTGCAATTGATCAATGAGTCTTACTGCTTCCTCCCCGTCGCTGGCCTCTCCCACAACCTTCAGGTCTTTCTCCCTCTCCAGCAGGCTACGGGTGCCTTGCCTCACCACAGCGTGATCATCAGCAATAACAATCGTGATCTTGCGCATAGCTTTCTCTCTTTCAGTTAAATTATAACGCAGTTAACAAAGTACTACAAGGGAACAGCACGAAACTGTGTCCGCATCCATGTGATGGGCAAAGTAGGTGGAAACACCTGCCAGGAGTAGGCATAAATGCGCAATTCCATTGGCTTTAAGCAGGCAAATCTGCCCAGCCAGGGCCAAAATTAATCAAGATTTAAGCGCATCCCAAAACAGGCCTAATAGCGGATGGCTTTCTACCGATTGCCTGCTATCATGAAAATGGGATTGGGAAGAGGAGAAGGCAGTCACATAGAGAAAGGAGGCATCAAAATGGAAAGAGTGAAGCAAATTGCACGAGGTTTTGGCAAGGTCAGCTTGGCACTGCTCGGGGGGCTCCTTATGCCGATCATGATTCCGATGGCCCTTGGTGTGGCTGTGAATCAGAGGATGCGAGAGAGGAGACTTCAACGAGAGCCAGCGCCTACCATCGGTGAGATTCTGGAAACTGCGGGGCTCACCATCCAGGGGGAAGCTACCACAGACAAGGCAGTGGCAGCGAAGACGTTCGTGCGACAGCCCGTGTCGGAAATCGGCAAGCTTCTAGCAAGAGCCGGGCTCACTATCCACGACGAGGCT
>Ga0114930_10001837_pt1 | contig 19779 bp, 18 predicted proteins | sample AnhtaG_FD_87300 | JGI IMG/M metagenome (GOLD analysis project Ga0114930, IMG submission 87300) | Deep subsurface microbial communities from Anholt, Denmark to uncover new lineages of life (NeLLi) - Anholt_01485 metaG | ecosystem: Environmental > Aquatic > Marine > Oceanic > Sediment | place... | reverse complement strand
TCCTAATGATTTTATATGATCTGTAAATTCTGTAATAACTGCTGCGTATCTAGCACCTTCTGAAGCAGATACCCACTCTAGTTTTACTCTATTATCAAAATTTATAAGCTTAAGGAATTTTAGTACCATTTCAATTTTTTTCACGGCTTCATAATTACCTTCAAGATAATGGCAATCTCCTAAATGGCAGCCTCCAATAAAGACTCCATCAGCTCCAACTCTAAGAGATTCAAAAATAAATTTAGGATCAATTCTTCCAGAGCACATAACACGAATAACCCGGATGTTTGGGGGATACTGCATTCTACTTACTCCAGCTAAATCCGCTCCTGCATAGCAACACCAATTACATAAAAATCCCAGTATTTTTGGTTCGAAACTCATCTTATTTACCTCCAAATGCATAAATTTCAGATAAAATCTGCTCATCTGTAAAATGTCTAATTATTATAGCATGACTTGTACAAGTGGCACCACAGACACCACATCCCTTACAAAGCACTTGGGTTATTTCGATCTCGTCATCTTCATTCTTCCTTATTGCTTTATAAGGACAGACAGTTATACACACTTCGCAACCACTGCATAAGCTTTTATTATATTCTGGTAAGAATGAAGTTGCCCCTTCAACCTCTATAGTGTCGTGAGAGATTATTGTACTTGCCCTTGATGCTGCTGCGTACCCTTGAGTTATAGACTCAGTAATATCTACAGGCCATTTCGCTGCACCACAGATAAAGACTCCATCCGTAGCGAAATCCATCGGGCGTAATTTTACATGAGCTTCCAAAAAGAATTGGTTTTCTTCTAATGGAACTTTTAACATTTGGGCAAGCGTCTTATTATCATTATTCGCAACTAAGGGTGTTGATAATACAAGTAGATCATAAGGGATAATCATCTCCTCTCCTAAATACTCGTTATACACTTTTATTTGATTTTCTTCTACTAGTAGTTCTTTCTCAATATTATATTCCATAAAGATAATTCCTTCTTCACGTGCCCTTCTATAATAATCCTCATAATGAGTACCGGGAGTATATAAATCTCTAAATAAGATTGTTATATTTGCTTCCGGGTCATTCTCTTTAATAATAAGTGAATTTTTCAAAGCAGTCATACAACATACGCTTGAACAGTAAGCCCTCTCATCATTACGGGAACCTACACATTGTATCATTACAACATCTTTTGCTTTTACTTCATTATTTTGTAGTTTGCCTTCTAGTTCATGCTGAGTAATTCGTGTTTTGCCATCATAACCAAACATTCCGGTTGGTGTAAAAAGAGAAGCTCCAACAGCAACAAGAATAACACCTATACTTAGATCAATACTGTTACCATTTTGCTCTACTTTTACCTCAAAGTTGCCAATAAAACCTTCTATATTTTTTACTTGTGCAGAAGTATATACTGTTAAATTTTTATTATTTTCAACATTCTTCTTAAGATTATCCAATAGTACTTGCGCTTCTTGGTCATTTGGGAAAAGTTTATATAAAGTTTTTATCCTTCCTCCTAACTCCTGCTCTCTTTCAACTAAATGTGTTTCAAATCCTTGATTTGCTAAACTAAGAGCAGCAGTCATCCCTGAAACACCTCCACCAATCACTATTGCGGTACGGGTTGCATCAACAGTAATATTTTCCAATGCTTCTAGTTTGGCAGCTTTTGCTACACCCATCCGAATTACGTCTTTAGCTTTTTCAAATGCCTCCTCTGGCTGCTTCTGATGAACCCATGTACACTGGTCCCTTATATTCACGAAATTGAAGAGATACTCATTTACACCTTCTTCCTCAACACAATCTCGGAATAAAGGTTCGTGAGTTCTTGGAGTACATGAGGCGACAATCACACGATTTAGATTATGCTCTTTAATCCCATTCTTAATCTGAGCTAGCCCCGTTTCGGAACAAGTATATAAGTTAAATTCGGTAAAGGTAACGCCTGGTAGAGTCTTAGCGTATTCAGCAAGCGCTTCAACATCTACAAGACCTCCAATATTACTTCCACAAGAACAGACAAAAACACCAATTCTAGTTTCTTCTTCTTTTTCAGACATTTTAATCTTAACCTCCTTTAATTACCTCAGCTGCTCGTGCTGCCGCTCCACTAGCTTCAGCAACAGAGCGAGGAATATCCATTGGTTCACGAGCGCAACCACAAGTATAAATTCCTTCTACACTTGTTTCAACAGGCAAAAATGGATTTGTTTTCACATAGTCATAATGATTTAATTCAATACCTAAAACATCTGCTAATTTGTAAATCCCTCTAGATGGGATTATACAGGTTGCTAATACAACCAAATCTACTGTTAATTGTTTTATTTCAGATGTTTCATAATCTTCATATGTTATTATGGGATTTTCATTCTCATCGACTTGTATATGAGAAATCTTACTTTTTATATATTTAATATTATACTCCTCTGCTCCTCTTCGAAGGAACTTTTGAAATCCTTTACCTCCAGCTCTCATATCGATATAAAAGACATATGATTCTAACTCATTGTTGTGTTCATAAGCAATTATAGCTTCTTTTGTCGTATACATACAGCAGATTGATGAACAATAGAGCTGACCTCTTTGAGTCCTTGAATCTATACATTGAAGGAAAGCAATCTTATGTGGGTGTTTTCCATCAGATAACCTGCTTAAATGACCTGCTTGTGGTCCTGAAGCACAGATTAATCTCTCAAGTTCCATTGCTGTGACTACATTATCGTATTTTTGATAGCCATAGATATTTAGAGTATGTATATCTTCTGCTAAATCCAAACCGGTAGCAACTATAATTGCTCCAACATTATCCAAGCTAAGCACTGAATCTTTCTGTGTGAAATCAATGGCATCAGCCCCACAATTTTGATAACATAATCCGCAAATTTCATAATTTAAATATAGACATTTACTTGGATCAATACGATAAGCAGCAGGGACTGCTGCAGGGAATGCAGTTTGCGCAGCTGATTGAGTAACTAGGTTAGCATCAAAGAAATTGGTAATTCCTCTAATCGGGCAGATTTCTGCACAATCACCACAGTTCGTACAGACGTCCTCCTTTACATACCTTGCATGTTTTAAAACGTCAACAGTAAAATCACCTACTGCTCCTCCAATTTTTTGAACCTCAGAGAGTGTGTGTAATGTGATATTAGAATGCCTGTAGCACTCTGAAAGCTTTGGAGCAAGGATACAAATTGAACAGTCAAGTGTAGGGAATGTTTTATCCAATTGAGCCATTCTCCCTCCAATACAGGGTTGTTTCTCAACAAGGTGTACCTGTATTCCCATATCCCCTAAGTCCAAAGCTGCTTGAATGCCAGCAATTCCTGCTCCAATAATAACAACTGATTTTGAATTTACTCCCAAATTTTTCACCTATTTAGATTTTTTAATTTTGTTATTTGTCATTCTTCTAAATAAATCTATTTTACTAGCTTTCCATTCGTCAATTGTAGATTTCTTTGGAGTAAACTTATTAATATATCCAGCAATAATTACATTTCTAATTAAATCTTGACCTTTTTCTGTACGAATCACTACCATTGAATTTTGCTGAACAGCTCCGGAACCACCAAAGCTGATGTCAGCAAATCTACTTGTGAATTCATCACATTCATGGCAATGATTTCTTACAGCATCGTCAAACTTCTTGAGTTCGACTTCGTATACTTTATTTTCTTTATTTGTTATGAAAAAATTCTTTTTAATATTCATCTTGGCTATGTTTGTAGGGTCCTCATTAGTCTCCTTTTTCACTAGCTGGAATAACTTTTCATAATCAAAATTTTCCATACAAAATAAGCCAAATACATATTTAATAACGTGAGTAGGGCTAATATCTAAAAGTTGCATTTTTCGAACAGCTCTACATTGGCAAGGTGTTCCAACAAAAGCCATACGAATCTGATTAATATCATAAATTTGATGTTGTTTTTCTACAATTTCTTCGGCAATACTATAAAGATCTTTTAATGGTAAAATATTAGACGAAATAGAATATCGGGTTCCAGAAGATTTTAATAATTCTTCTTTGTTATAGATGATTTTTGGAATTGGCCGTAAATTCTCATCATACTCAGACACAATTGCAGCATCAATTTTGTTTTTATCAAATAAATACGTTAAAAGAGTGGTTACCAACCCTCCATCTTGACCCATTTCTTTTATTTTTTCATCAGTTGTTTTTGCTGCAACAACATCTTGAATATATCCAAGTTCATCCTTAATGCGATATTCTTCGTTTATTTGCCTCATTAAAGGTTCAGTCTGGGGGCAAATGTAATAACAAAGACCGCATTCCTTACAATTATCTACATTCGCATCTGCAATGAATTTAGGGGTATAGCCCTCCATTTTAATAACATCAAAACTTTGTGAACTACAATAGGCTACACATGCACCACATGCACAGCATTTATTGGTTTTGATAATCTCATCTTCAAGATTTTTGAAGATTTTAACATCTTTTAGTACTGTTTTTTTGGGCTTAACTTCTGTCATGTAATTTCAATTCCTTGATTATTTTTTTATTAAATTAAAAATTTAAGGAGTAAAATTTATACTCTCAAATAATTTACTTGGTTTAATTCTATGAAAATTGAACCCTAATTCTTCAGGCTTAAAGCCAAAAGCTAAAGCAACTAATTCGGATAAATAAAATATTGGAAAATCATAATTTGATTCATTTTTCTTATTGAGTTCTCTCTGGTTAAATTCATATTGTTGATAACATGCTGGGCAAACAACAACGACACAATTTGCCCCCGATTCTTGAATAGCTTTAAGTTTTTGATCAATCATTAAGAGAGATAAATCCTTATCAGCTTTCTCAACTGGGTTCCCACAACACTCCATTTTCATTTGATAATCTACAGATTCTGCTCCAAGTGCTCTAACTATTTCATCTATAGTCTTAGGTTCAAATGGGTCATCCCAATTTATTATTTCTGAAGGTCTTAGATAATGGCATCCATAGTGTACCGCAACCTTGAAGCCATCTAAGGGTTTTTCTACATAAGCCTTGACTTTATCTAAATACTCATAAAGTAGCTCAGCAAAATGCTTTACTTCGACTTTTCCGTCGTAAGATTTTCCTACCTTTTTTAAAACTTTATTTACTTCTTCTTTAGTATGAGAATCTTTGTTGATGGCATAATTAACACCTTTTAAGGTTTCTACACAGCCAGAACAAAAGGATACTACGCCATTATTGGTGTTACAAAGGCTTAAATTCCTAGCTCCTAATGCTAACCAAGTTTTATGGTCTATTTGTTCTATTCCGGTTGGATCTGGACAGCAGCTAAAACCATCAACATCATTTAACTTAATACCTAGCTTTTCAAATACTTTTCTGGAGGAAGTTTCTAAATATGGTAATCTAGCTGGAATTACACAGCCAAGAAAAAGATCGAAACTCATTTTTTATGCACTCTCCTTTGGTAAGTGTTTTTCAAAATTAGTTTCAATTAAGATTTTCTTAATTTCGTCAACTGGAGCTGTTTTGATTGTAGGAAGTCCTAATTTTTCTCGACGGGTTAAAATTGCTTTAGAATAAGGGATTGCAACTCCATTTTCTAATACTGCTTGACCTTGCGCAATAAAACCATCAGGTACCTTGCCCTTCTCGAAACACAGGTTCTTTATTAGTATGAAAATTTCTGTAAGTTCAACTTTCTGAGGACATATCTCGATGCATCGATGGCAAGTTGAGCACAGCCATGGATTCGGGTCTTGTTGTTCAACCAATTTATCTTTCAAACCTAGTATTGCCTCTTCGATTATCTTTCTCGGATTATATTTCCCCTTTGTGAGTAAAGCAACAGGACATCCCCCACTACAAGTACTACATTGATAACAGTAGGAAAGGGAGGCATTATGTTTCAATACCTCGTTTCGAAACTCAAAATTAATTACACTCATTTTGACAAAATTTTCAAATTGTAATTTTATTCAATAGTTTTTGATGGTTAAGTAAATATGATAAATTTATTAAATTTATCAGAAAATTGCTAAAGTAAAACTTCGAAATGAAGTTATAATTTATTACAGAGCTTTTTATTTTTCCAATAAATATATTTTTCTTTTATATTTTGCTCATTTTGATAATGGATTAATCATTCAATTTCATAAATGTTTGATTTTGCTTGATTTTCTTAATAAATATGACTGAATTTAATAATTTGAATGATTGATTTGAATAATTGTGTTCAATTTTTCAAAATTAATGTTCAGATTTAAATATTATCAAATCTAATAATATTGTGATGTGCCAAAATTGCAACTGTGATTCCTTTGATAGATGTTCAATTGTAGGTTATATGCCAATTGGTTTTTGTTGTGAAAACTGTTATTTGTATGATAAACATAAAACATGTCTACAATCTAAAACTAAAAGTGAAGAGGAAAAAGAACCTAGAATTGAAAGAGTAAGGGAAATAAAATTAATGAATGCTTCAATTGACGGAGAACTTTTAAAAGTCAGAATTACCCAGATGGGTGAAAAAGAAAAAACATTATTAATTGACTTAAAGAAGTATTTAGAATCGTAATTTTAAGTTCTTATTTTTAAACCATTTAATATTGGGCTATTAAATTTTAATTCTGAATAGTAACAACATTGATAGGAAAAAATAATTTAATAAACAATTTATCACAATTATTAACTAGTTTAAATGGTTAAGTATTAATTTGCTGGTTTAGTTTAAAGTTGCCTAAAAAATTAGATTTATTGGATCTGAAAATAATAGAGGAATTAAAGAATAATAGCAGAGTTTCATTTAATGATATCAGTCAGAAGATAGATAAAACTGAGGCTACTGTTAGAAGGCGTGTTAAAAAATTATTAGAAGAAGGAGTTATCAAACGTTTTACTATTGATTACAATATAGATTCAAAACAAAATATCAGTGCCACAATAAAAGCTGTACCAGATTTCAAAGATATTAAGCGAATTTTAAAACAACTTAGATCAATTGAAGAAATTAAGAATATATGGCGCTTATCAGGTGATTGTGGACTTTTAATGAAAGTTGATATAGCTTCTATCGATAAATTTAACCCGCTTATTGAAGAAAAGATTTCTCAAATTCAGGGGATAAAAATAATAGAGACCTGCTTCATAACTGATATTATTAAGTGAAAACAGTAAAAATTGTTTTAATTTAAAATTTTTCATTAAATCATAATAAATAGTTTGTTTAATCGAAAATTTGGTGTTTAAAATCGAACAGAAGCTTGCTTTTAAGATTTGCGTTTTTGGGGATGGCGGAGTAGGTAAAACTACTTTGATCAGGAGATTTGCTACAGGAATCTTCAAGGAAGATCTTAAGATGACAATAGGTGCTGATTTTAGTGTTAAAAATGTAGAAGTAGATGGGCAACCAGTAACACTACGGATGTGGGATTTTGCGGGAGAAGACCGTTTTAGAGTTCTTTTACCGGCTTTTGCAAAAGGAGCTGATGGAGGCATTTTTATGTATGATACAACCCGATATTCCAGCCTTGGCCAAATTAAGGACTGGTTATCTATTTTCGAATATTTTGTATCTGATAAAAAAAGTAAGATCCCTATTATCATGGTAGGAGGTAAGATTGACCTTGAAGATAAGAGATCAGTAACTTCTGAAGAAGCATTGAAAATATCAAGTACTTATGAATTAATAGGTCATTTTGAATGTTCTTCCAAAACTGGAGATACTGTAGAGCAAATTTTCGAATTTATCGCCAAAAAAATGGTAGAGAAAAATCGCTAAGCAATAATTTTCTTTTTCTTTTTCATCATAGCACTTGATACCAATAAATTATATATGGTATTTAATTTTGAATTATAGATTAATCAGCGTGTGAACTAAGGGGTAATTTTATGATTAAAGACGATCGTTTTACTAAAAGTGAAGGAAAAGTTTTAATGCTCGGGAATGAGGCTCTTGTGAGAGGATGCCTTGAAGCTGGCGTTTCCTATGTCTCTCAATATCCAGGTACTCCTACTAGTGATATCGGAGAATATTTTCATCAGGTAATTAGAGATTATCCTGAATTTGGAGAATATTTAGTACACCATTGGGCTGTTAACGAAGCGGTTGCAACCTCGGCTTGTGCTGGAGCGGCTTGGACAGGCTGTAGGTGTTTTAATCCCATGAAACATGTCGGTCTGAATGTTGCAAGTGATGCCCTAAGTGTAATAGCATTAAATGGACCGAATCCTGGGGGGATGGTAATTTCAGTTGGGTCTGACCCAGGTTCATTAGGTTCACACCAAGAACAGAATGAACGGTTTTATGCATGGATGCTTCACCTTCCCACCATTGAACCGCATACACCTCAAGAATGTAAGGATTGGGTTAAATTAGCTTTCGAACTCTCTGAAAAATTTGACTTGGTTATGAATGTTCGTACTTCAACCAGAAGTGCTCATTCAAGAGGTTTTGTAGAACTAGGAACACTTGTAAAAGCTAAGAAAAGTGGTGAATTTATTAGAAATATCCCTAAATTCAATTCGTTACCACCACATGCTATCAACAATCACATCCGCTTATACGAAAGAATTGAAAAACTCCGAGAAATCATTCCAGAATTAGGATTAAATAAAATTATTCCAGGAAATAACAAAGTAGGAATTATAACAAGTGGAATGCCTTTTGGTTATACTATGGAGGCACTTAATCAATTAGAATTAAATGATGTCCCAATATTAAAACTTGGAATGGTTTACCCATTAAATTATGACCAAATAACTAATTATTTGCAAAATCTTGAGAAAGTAGTTATAATTGAAGAATTAGAACCATTTCTGGAAGTGAAAATTGCTGAGATTGCTCATAATCAGAGAATAGATGTTGAAATTTTAGGACAAAATTATTTTCCTAAGTATAACGAATTTTCTACTGGATTAGTAGCAACTTGTTTAGCCAAGATATTTAATAAACAACCAAATGAACAAATGATGAAAGCAATGGATTATTACAGTTCATATAAAGAGATAATTCCTAGTAGATTTCCTACATTTTGCGCAGGTTGCCCTGAACGAGCGACACTTTATTCCATATTGAAAGCAACAAATCACTTAGAAAATACCATAATATCTGGTGATATCGGGTGTTATGTGATGTCATTTTTCCCACCTCAGCAGTGCTCTGATTTAGTCGTATGTATGTCGGGGGGAATAAGTGCAGCTATTGGTATGTCAACAAAAACAGATCAAAAAGTAATTGCATTCATAGGTGATTCTACTTTCTTTCACACTGGTATGGCGCCCTTAGCGGAAGCTGTAGGATATAATTCAAATTTATTACTCATTATATTTGAGAACTCATGGACAGCAATGACGGGCCATCAAGATGATGTTCTTCGATATTTAATAAATCAAGGACTTTCAATTGAAAAAATATGCAAAACTTTTGGTGTACCTTGGTTAAGAGTAGAAGATTCATATAACCCTAAAAAATTAACAAAGAGCCTTGAAGAAGCCTTAGAAACTAAAGGATTGAAAGTAATTATAATAAAACGAGAATGTGCTTTACAAGCTCATCGATGGAGAACGTCACAAATTAAAACCATCCAAGAAGATGGCGAAAAAATTCAAGATATCTCTTATAAAATCCATGGTTGTCAGCTTTGTGGAGAATGTACTAATATTTTTAGCTGCCCAGCTCTCAGAAGAACAACTATTGAAGATGACTTAGAAACAATGCAAATCGATCAAGATAGGTGTATAAAATGTGGAGTATGTTATGAGGTGTGCCCGAACGGGGCAATAAAAAAGTCAATTATAAATTTATTTGGTGAGGAGGTGCCATTTCGTGAAATTTAAAGAAATAGATATTATAAATATTGTTATAGCTGGAACCGCAGGTCAAGGCGTTATCACTTTAAAAAGATTAATAGAATTTGCGGCTCAAAAAGCTGATATTGAGCGAGTCTTTGGAAGCGAATCTTATATCTCATTTCAAGTATAAGCGTTTCATTCACGGACTTGCTCAACGTGAAGGGGCAATAATTAGCCATACACGTTATCAAAAAAGATTGACTGAAAATCCAAGACATAATTTGCAATCATCATTGATTTGCTTTGGGGATGCCGGTTTATATATATGTATGGAACCTGTTGAGACTTTACGTCAAGGAATTTATGCATCCAACAAAACTGTATTTGTAATAAATAAACGTGATATTCCGAGTGTTACAGTTACAGCTGATTTGGAAAAGTATCCTTCTTTAGAAAAAATTTCTGAAATTCTTAAAGGCTATTCTAATGAAGTTTATTTCATGGATGCCACTGATTTGTCAATAAACACTTTTAATTCAAACCAGCAAGTCAATCTTATTATGTTGGGCTTTGCAATAACTACAGAAAAATTACCCTTTATTGAGATTGAACATTATGAAGAAGTCATTAAGGAATGGTTACGAGAACCTGACTCAAACATTAAAGCCCTACATTTAGGGATAGAGAAAGGAAAAGAAATCATTTCATTCTCAAATGCTAATTAAATCTCCAAATTTACTTAGTTTAATGCGATTTTTAATAAACTAATTAAAGATGGTGTGGTTATGTTTTTACATGGACATTCATGATAAAATTGACTTAATTAAGCGAGGCACTGAAGAAATATTAACAGAAGAGAATCTACAACATCTTTTAGAAACAGGAGTTCCACTAAATCATTATATAGGCTTTGAGATATCTGGTAAAGTTCATCTAGGAACTGGACTAATTTGTATGGCAAAAATTAAAGATTTTATTGATGCTGGAATTTCTTGCTCCATTTTTCTAGCAGATTGGCATAGCTGGATTAATGACAAATTAGGAGGAGATATTGATAAAATTCGAGAAGTTGCTGTAGGGTATTTTAAAGAAGGACTTAAAGCAGGGTTACTTTGCGTGGGGGCTGACCCAAACAAGGTAAAATTTACCCTCGGTACAGAATTATATCATAATAATGATGGTTATTGGGAAACTGTTATTGATGTCTGTAAAAGCACTACTTTAAGCCGAATGCAGAGAAGTATCACAATTATGGGAAGAAAACAAGGAGAAAACGTGGATTTTGCAAAATTACTATATCCTGCTATGCAAGTTGCTGATATTTTCATTCAAAATATCAATTTTGCTCACGCAGGTTATGATCAAAGAAAAGCTCATGTAATTACTAGGGATATTGCTTTAAAAATGAAGAAGAATAACCTTATTGATACTGAAGGTGAAAAAATTAAACCTGTTTGTGTTCATAATCATTTGATTTTGGGCTTACAAAAGCCACCAATCTGGCCTCTTAAAGATGATGAGCAATTGCGAGAGCTATGGTCTCAAATGAAAATGAGTAAATCGATACCCAATTCTGCTGTATTTATTCATGATAATCCTGACGAAATAAAAGAAAAAATAGGATCCGCTTTTTGCCCTGAGGGAAATGCAGCATTTAATCCAATACTCGATTGGACGAAATCAATAATTTTCAGAGAAAAAGACTCTTATTTTCAAGTAAAAAGACCAGCAAAATTCGGTGGAGATATGGAGTTTTATTCATATCAAGAATTGGAAGATGCTTATCTAAATAAAAAGATTCATCCTCTTGACTTAAAAAATAGCGTTTCAAATAAAATTATAGAAATATTAGAACCCGCAAGAGAACACTTTGAAAAAGCTAGAGTAAAAAAAATGAGACGCCATATGGAAGAATTAATAGTTACTCGCTGAAGTAGTAGATTCTTTTTAAAATAAATATTTCTTAAATTAGACGCAAAAATAGATTATGTTCTTTTAATTACTCTGACTAATCCTTTCTTTCGGAGCTGTTCCATCATTTTTTCAATTTCTTTTTCGCTTTTTTGAGCAATCGAAGCAACTTGTTCAATTGTGTTCATACCATCACAAATTTTAAGGACTTTAAATTGCTCTTTTGTAAGCATTCCCAATTGTACTGCCATTGGAGATATTTCCTTCACAATCACGGGAATTCTCACTTCACCACCTGCTTCTACCGTTTCTGCTCCAATTTCTTCCGTGCTTGGCGATTCACCAAAGAAAGATCTCACTCCTGTGATATCATAATTATCATTAATATAGACATAAATTGTATGTTCTTTTCCAGAAACATCATCTGTGTCTTCCAGATCAGGAGAAGGATTAGCATGCTTATATTCTTTTGTATAAATACCCATTTCAAGACCGCTGATAATCTCTTTTTTATCTATATTTAATGAAACCATATCTTCACAGATATCACACCACGCCCATGCTTCAATAAGTTGGAAATATTTTCTCACTTTATTTTCTGGCATCGTAATATACTTTAAGGTAAATTGAAATTTATATATTTAATTTATATGCAAACTAGGGTATTGATTAATTTAAATTTTGATTTATATTTTCATTATTGATAATTAAGTAAATTTTAAACTGTTAACCATGTATAAGTTTTTTACTTAAGGCTAATGTTAAAAAACAAAAATAATTAAAGTTATAGTATATTTTAAAATCCAAGCTTTATTAAATTAATATTTGATTACTTCATGAGCTCTTATAGAAAGAATACCTGTTTTGGTTGCGGGAGGCCTATAACTCCATACGAATCTGCTGTGCACTTTCCTTGTCCTCAATGTGGAGATGTTACTATTTGGAGATGTGAACGCTGTAGAGTATCAGGAAACTCCTTTCGTTGTTTAAAATGCGATTTTGAAGGGCCTTAGAGATATAAATAGGGTATTTGATTATAATGGGAGAATTTATAGCTTTAATTGATGTTGTTCCAGAAGATACAGATGTTAATTTTGATGTCTTTGTAGGTAAATTAAAAGAAATATTACCTAAGACTTGTACTCTCGAACGTTATGATATACTTCCCGTTGCATTTGGTTTGAACAAAGCGAGGGTAAGAGTGAGATATCCTGAGGAATGGGGTGGTACAGATAAGCTTGAGGAATTGTTTGGTCAAGTTGAGGGTATACAAGGTATAGAAGCTATTGCTTTTTCAAAAGCATAACATATCTCTGTTTTTTTTTAACCTGTTCTTTTAAATAGTTTATCTAATTCATTGTATGACAGGAACCTTAAAGTAGGTCTTCCATGAGCACAATGATAAGAATCTTTACAGGCTGCTAAATCTATAAGTAGATTTCGTATATCATTTAAGGATAAATCATCTCCTCCTCTAATAGATTTATGACAAGCTAGATAGTTTATAATTTCTTCTTTTACTTCTTTGAAGCTTTTATCCTTTCCTATTTCAGTAATATCACTAATAATTTCTTTAATAATATTAATATCAGGAAGTCTATTCATTATTGTAGGGATTTCTCTCAAAATAAAAGTATTTCCCCCGAAATACTCAAAATCGAACCCAATCTTCTTAACTTCGTTTAAATTATCTTCTAAAAATATCTTATCACTAGGCGAAACATCAATTTTTAGGGGTTGGATTAATTTCTGTTTACTTACTTTGGCATTATCATACGCATTCAGAAAGTTTTCTTTTTTTATCCTTTCTGATGCTGCATGTTGATCTAAAATAAAGATTCCCTCTTCATTATTTTCATTAACTCCTTCTAAAACAACGTATATTTTGTTTAGTAATTGGCCTGTATAAGAAATTAAACGAATTTTTGGAAAATTATTCGAAATTATGTATTTTCCTCTAATATAAGAGTCAGGTAAAGATTTTTTTCCCAATTTTTTTTCAACTACTTGATCCATTAAATCTAATTGGACGCCGTCTTCAATTACTGCTTTTTCATCTTCTAATATCTCCTGTATTTCTTCTAAGGATTCTTCGATATCATCTAATTCTCTCTCATTTTTTGGAATGAAACCATCTAATTCAGTAGAGATATATTTTGCTTCTTTATCTATAAATTTTTCTTCAATAAAACCTCTTATTATGTTGTACACCTTATTGTATAATGCCTCTTCTTTTTCAAATCTAACATGGAGTTTTTTTGGATGAACATTAAAATCTACAACAGTTGGGTCAAGTTCCAGAAATAATACAAAAAAAGGATATTTATTTATCATCAGAGTTCCTTCATAAGCTTCCTTTATTGCTCTAAATAAGACATCACTAATAACATAACGATTGTTAATGAATAAGCTTGAATAATTTCTACTCTTTTTAGCAATTTGTGGATGTCCTAATAATCCATGCATTTTTATAAAAGGATCTTTTTCAATATATTCTACTGATTCCATAAATTTAGCGATTTTTCTTCCATAGATATGAAATACTGTCGTTTTTACATCATTATTAGCAGGACAGTTTAAAATATCTAAATCATTATGACGATAAATGAAATGGAGTTTAGGGAATGCCAACGAGTATCTTTGCATAAGGTCTGTAATATGGCTAAGTTCTGTAGAATCTTTCTTTAAGAATTTCTGCCTTGCAGGGATATTATAAAAAATTTTTTTAACCTTGATATTTGTTCCTACTTGGCATGAAACTTCTTTTTTGTCTATAGCTTTTCCCCCTTCTATATTTAATTGCACTCCCCTTTCATTCTGGCTAGTTCTTGAAATAATCTCAACTTGACTTACGGCAGCAATACTCGCAAGTGCCTCACCTCGAAATCCTAAAGTAGAAAGAGTATCAAGATCTTCAATACTCCTAATTTTACTACTGGTATGTCTTTCAAATGCAACTTCTATATCTTCAGGTGAAATACCTAAGCCATCATCAATTACTTGTATTAAAGTTTTACCTGCTTTTCTGACAATCACTCTTATTTCTTTTGCTCCAGCATCAATACTATTTTCAATAAGTTCTTTCACAATATTAGCAGGCCTTTCAACCACTTCCCCTGCGGCTATTTTTTCAGCATCTAATATCTTTCTTATTTTCGCATATTTCACAATCATATCAAAGTTTCTGCAATTTTTCTTCAAGGAATTTATAATATATTTCACATTACAATCAAATTTAAAATAATACTCTATTAAGGTTTAAATAAATCTTACTCAAAAGCCTATAAGTAAGTCTTTTAAATTTCCTTTAATATATAAAAGTAATTTACATAGGAACAAAAACGGGAAATTAATAATTAGCTATGAGTAATGAGAAAGAATATCCAATTCACAAGTATTTCATTTTCATTTTTGCAGCAATCACGATTTCTTTTATTATTTTGAGGGTAATCTTATATTTCTTTGAAATTTCACCTTGGATAAAAGAAACAAAAGATGTTGATTTTAAAATCTTGTTAGAGGGTATGGAAAACGGTCTAATTGATTTCTATGACCCTATAACTACATCCGATTGGCCTCCGTATTACCTTTATTTTTGGTATTATATATTTTTCTATATATTCATTATTCCTACAGAGGGCTTAATAGGGGTGTATGTTTGGGATGTGTTAAGATTGATTTTAATAATTTTAGTAATAAAAGAATCGCCTAAAGTGTTTAAAAATAAAAAAGATTTGCTCATTTTTTATATATTCGGTACAGTCGGCTATAGTATCGATGCCTATTATAATAATGTAAATTTCCTAATTGTATTCCTTTTGTTTTATTCATTTGTATATTTAGAAAAAGATAAAAAATGGATTGCTGGTATTCTCTTTACTCTTGCGTCTTTTAAAATAACTGCGATTTTATTTGTTCCTGTTTTATTGATAGTTAGAAAAATTAAATTTAAGGATCTCATCTATTATTTAATCCCTTTTGCAATTATATGCATTCCATATATGATTTTTCCTGAATACTTCTTTCAAATGGTAACAAATTGGAGTCACAGTGATGCTGAAATTCAGGGAATTTTAATTATTGATTCAATTATTTGGAAAGCTTTACAACCTTCTCATTTAATGTTTATAGCTTTATTATTGATAATCTTTTTAGAAAATATTAAAACCGAAGAGAGGAAGAATCTTTACCGTATAATTATAGTTTCAATAATAACACTATATTATATATATTTAACTACGATTGTTTTTATCATTCCTGTCGTTTTAGGTTAGATATATTTCTCTACTTTCTTTTTAAGTTCAATTATTTTCTCTTTTAAATTATCAGGCTGTAGGCTATCTATATCTAATTCTTTAAGATTATTGACCAAATTGAATAGGTTCTCATTCATTTTTCTTTCTTTATAGAAGGTTCAAATAAACTTGTTTGCACAAATTTTTTCTTAGCTGAAGCTTTACTTTGAGAAGCTTTTGCTTCATTTGCTTTAATTATAATATCTAATTCCTTTATCTCATTTTTCTTGCTGGCTAACTCCTTTTCTTTTCTTGTTAATTCCTCATCTGAAATTTCTAATTTCTCTTTGATCAAATTTAATTCCGAGTTTAATTTTTCAAGTTCATGTTTTTTGCCATTAATAACTTTATCATAATATTTATCTGAGGAAACAGTATTGCCATTTTCTCTAACTGTCGTTCTGAAAGGATCCTTTTCTTCTATTTGTTCAAGAAGCTCAAATGCCCTTATAATTACATCATCAGGAAACCCTGCTAATTTTGCTACATGAATTCCATAGGATTTATCAGTACTCCCAAGTTTTAATTCTCTAACAAAATTAATACTACCATCATCATTCTCAATTATATCTAAATGATAATTTTTTACTCTTGGTAAGTTTATTTCTGTTAATTGATGATAGTGAGTGCTAAAAAGAGTTTTAATATTTAATTGATTAAGTTTTTCAAGAGTAGCCATTGCGATACTCTGCCCATCACTTGTACTAGTTCCTCTACCCAGTTCATCGATAATTATTAGGCTTTTTGGAGTGGCATAATTTAAAATTTTAGCTGTCTCAGTCATCTCAATCATAAATGTACTTAATTTTCTCGCTAGATCGTCTGAAGCTCCGATACGTGTAAAAATTTGATCGATTATTCCAATCGTGGCAGATTTTGCTGGAACAAAGCACCCCATTTGCGCAATTATACAAATTAAGGCCACTTGTCTGAGATAAGTACTTTTTCCCGCCATATTGGGGCCTGTAATAATTAATAATTGATTAGTTTCATTATCTAAGAGACAATCGTTGGGAATGAATTTTTCAGTGATATTCAATTGTTCGACAACGGGATGTCTTCCCTCCTTAATAATAATTTTTGAATCATTATTAACAATTGGTCTGCAATAATTAAATTTCTCAGCAATTTCAGCAAAACAAGCTAGAACATCTATTACCGCAACATTTCTAGCAGTTTCAAGGATATTTTCTGTTTCTTTCTCTACCTTATCACGTATCTCATTAAAGATCTCAAATTCTAAATTACCAATTTGCTCTTCAGCATTCACGATTTTTTCTTCTAATGTTTTCAAAATCTCTGTGGTAAATCTTTTTGCATTCTTTAAGGTTGCTCTTTCTACATAATCCTCAGGCATTTTGGAAATTATTTGTAAAGTTCTCAATGTTATTTCAATATAATACCCAAGAATATTGTTAAAACCCACTTTGAGCCCTGAAGTTAAATTCCACCTTTTTTTCTGCTCTTCTTCATATCTTAAGACATATTTTTTTCCATTATTAAGAATATCTCTCAGCTTATCAACTTCCTCATTAAAGCCATCTTTGATAATATTACCTTCTCTAATCGTGGTTGGTGGGTTTTCTTTGATTGCATTTTCAATAAGATCTTTAACTTTATCAAAGGGTTTAATGTTCTCCATGAATTGTGAAATTTCAGGTATATCTGCTTTCACTAAAATTTCCTTAATTTTTGGGATTTTTTCTAATGAGTGCTTAATATTAATTAAATCGCGTGCATTAGTTCGTCCAGAATAATTTAGTTTATTAATAAATCTTTCAAGATCACCTAATATTTTTAATTCTTCCCTTAAATCAGATCTCAGAAAGATATCATCCTTAAATTTCTGAACTATATTTAGTCTTTCGTTAATTTGGTTAATGTCAGTTAACGGTTGTAAAATGAATTTTCTCAGCAACCTTGCTCCCATAGGTGTATGAGTGTGGCTGAATACACTATATAAGGTAAAATCTTTACCTTTTTCCCATAGGGAATGAATTAGCTCCAAATTTCTCTGGGTTATATAATCTAAATGTAAAATATTTTTCTCTTGAATTACATTAATCTTAAATATGTTTGGTACAATATCTCTCTGGGTTTCCTTTAAAAAAGCTAATAGTCCACCCGCAGCCTGAATTGCCAACTTTTGCCCTTCTAATCCAAAACCTTCTAAATTAGAAACTTTGAAATGGCGTGTTAAAAGAGTATATGCTTCATCATAATTAAAAACATATTCTTCATATGTTTTTATAATTGCATCTGTTAAATCAGTTAATATGAGGAAAAATCTTTCATCTTGTTTGAGTTCTTGAGGAATAATTAATTCAGCAGGATCATATTGGGAAAAGATGCTAAGTAATCTCTCTTGAGGATTTTCCTCTTTAGTAGAAAACTCAACAGTCGCAAATTCTCCAGTCGAAATGTCTGTAAACGCAACAGCAAATCCTGTTCTTTCTTTAATCATCGATGCCAGATAATTATTTCTATTTGCGTTTAACATATTAGGCTCGATAATCGTACCCGGACTTAGGATTCGAGTAACTCCCCTCTTTACAATCCGACCTTTTACTGTTGCTGGATCTTCTAACTGATCAACTATTACTACAGTTTGATTAAGATTTATAAGATTATTAAAATAGTTATGACCTGAATGGTGTGGGATTCCTGCCAATGGAACATTTCCTCTTTTTGTCAATGTGATCCCTAAAAGCTTTGAAATTCTTTCAGCATCATCATAGAAAAACTCGAAGAAATCACCCATTCGATAGGAAATTAGGTAATCTGAAGGAAATCGTTTACGAATAGAGTACCAATGCTTTAACATAGGAGTTAGTTTCTTTTCGTTTATTTCCTTCATAATTAGCTCATTTAAGAGTTAGGCGATATGATTAACACATATAATCAATTATAACAGTAATTTTATATTAACTGTATTGTTAAAATTTTAATAACAAATAAGATAATTAGGTTTTTTATTATTCCTCAGACTCTTCCAAAATATCGTGAAACAATAATATAAATTTGATACTCAAATCCAAGAATAAATTCACTCAACATATTTATATCCTAATTTTTTGTAGTTTTCGTTCAGAAACATAAGATAAATAAATATTTTCCTCTTAAGATAAAATAATTTTAGAATTCATATTGATGATTTTTTATGCCAGAAAAAATTAAGATAGCTATTGTTGGTATAGGTAATGCCGCATCCGCTTTGATCCAAGGTATTGAATATTATAAAGACGGTTCAAACGATAGTGGATTACTCCGTCCAACTCTTGCTGGATACCATGTCTCAGATATTGAAATTGTTGCTGCTGTAGATATTTCAGAAAAAAAAGTAGGGAAAAACGTTACCGACGCGATTTATGAAAATGAATTAGATATTTTGGTTGATTTTCAAAATGAAGTTAAAATTCCTGTTGTAATGGGAAACATATTAGATGGTGTTATTGTTGAGACTGAAAGAAGTGTCAATCCAGCAAATGTCGCGTCTATAGATATTGCAGAATATTTTAAATCAACTAGAGCAGAAATAGTTTTATGTTTATTACCTTCTGGGGCAGATAATGCGGTCAAATTCTATGCAAATGAAACTATTAAGGCTAAATGTGCTTTTATTAATGCTACTCCTACAAAGATTGCAACTGATAAGGAATTTGCTAAAAAATTTGATGATAGTGGTTTACCGTTAATTGGAGATGACTTACAAGACCAGTTTGGTGCAACAATTTTGCATAAAATGGTCATTCAACAGTTGCTAGATAGAGGAATTGATATAAAAGAAAGTTATGCCCTC
>Ga0114930_10001836_pt1 | contig 19779 bp, 20 predicted proteins | sample AnhtaG_FD_87300 | JGI IMG/M metagenome (GOLD analysis project Ga0114930, IMG submission 87300) | Deep subsurface microbial communities from Anholt, Denmark to uncover new lineages of life (NeLLi) - Anholt_01485 metaG | ecosystem: Environmental > Aquatic > Marine > Oceanic > Sediment | place... | reverse complement strand
TCCATATCGGCCTTGATGGTAAACTTGTAGCCTGATGGAGTCGTTGCGCTCCCAATGTGGCAGTCAACCTGCCACTTGCCGTTCGCAGCCACCTTAGCGGAGCCCTGGTCGTACCAGATGTCGCCCTCCGGGAGGACGGACACGCGGACTGTCTTCCCGGCGTCCGTCGGCGATGCGGTGCCATAGACAGTCGTGAAGCGCCCTACCCTGTCGCCTTCGCTCGGAGTTGTGATGGCAAACGTTGGCTTTGGCTGCGCCTGCTCCGCCCGCTGCGCCAGCTGCCGATAAGCGTCGTAGTGGTGGATGGCAACTCCCGCGAAGGTCTTGTGGGAGCGCAGCGCCCCCTCCAGTTCGGCCACGGCCTTGTCCAGGGCCTCCTCGCCCTCTTGCCAGAATGTGATCTTCGCCGGCTCGCCGGCTACGTCGGCGGTCTCTTGCCCTATGTAGATCCTAACGCCGGGAGCATGCTCATCCGCATAAGATAGTTCGTTCTCGGAGTGTGCGATCGAGCCGTCCGGGCCCCCCGTTTGATCGCGGTACGCCATGATGGCGATGTATGCGGCCTCGAGAGAGCCAAGGGCCTTGATGAGGTGATGGGCTGCCGGGGCCACGGCACCCTTCCAATTGACTTGGCTGTTCTTGCTGTTCTCTTGATCCCACCAGAACGGTACGGCGAAGCCGAGCTCAAAACTCGGCGCTTCCTCGCGCACCTCGTGCGCAAGTTTCTGAGCCAAGTCCAGGTATTGGCCCAAGACCTCTGTCCACTCTTCGGATCCCACTCTGATCCCCTTCAGCGCATGCGGCTCCACATCGAACTGGAAGCCGTCCAGCCTCTCGCCGGCTGTGCGCCGCTCCTGGTTGAAGGCCAGGGCCCTTTCTAACCGTGCGACAGCGGTCTGATGGTTATCCGTGCGGCTCCAGGACGCATCTCCATCCAACGCATGCAGCTTCATCCCAGCGGCGTGCACGGCGGAGGCAAATTGCGCCAACTCATCCGGCGCCACTCGCACCTTTCTTGCGGCCAGGCTCGGCTGCACAAACACCGACCCCACTTCCACAAAAACCAATCCAATGTTTCTCTCGCGACAGAACGTGAGGAACGTGTCTCCTTCCGCCTCCTCGGTAATCACCCGGGCATCCCAGATCCACAACGCCTTGGCAACGGCTCGAGCGCTCCGCGCCTGCTGCGCAGCTGCGGTCGCGGCGCCGCTATCTTGGGCGGTGCGACATCCGCTGCAGACGAGCCCCACAAGCGCGACGGCACAGACCCACTTCGCGTGGACGCACGTAGCTTTCCTCATAATCATCGCTCCTTGCATCATAGGCCCCGGTGCCCGCTGCTCAACCCGAAGGGCTGAAGCTGTGAGCGCGACCTGGTGGACTCTGGCGTCGCCTCTCACTGCACGGGCTCTGGCCCTGACCTTCCCAGCACCGGATAGCCCCCTTGTCCCAGCTGCTGCACAAGGCTCCCCTGGACGACTGGCAGCCAATTGGTGCCGGTCGTATCGAATATCGTCCGATTGTTGGGTGCTTGCCCCCTGGGATGCACCGTCACCCAGACCCTCTTGGGCGGCACGGCATACCAAAGCTTCAGGTCGGTTTTGAACCTCACAAGGGTCTCCACCTCGGCCGACCCTTGGGGATAGTACGCGTCGCCGGGCATCTCCAGCCAGGCCACGACCACTGAATCCACTGGGAAGCCACTCACCGACACATGCACCGTCCGATCGCCTCCGCTGACCGGGCTGATAGTTATGTTCTGCGGGGGCGGCCCGCTGCTCACGGTGATAGTTACAATGTCGCCCGGCCTGACCCCCTCCCCGGCTTGAGGCTCCTGCGCCATCACCCTTCCGTCTTCGACATCGAGCGACGGGCTGCGTTCGATGTCCCAGCCAAGCCGGGCGTTCTTGAGCGCAGACATGGCTTCTTGCTGTGTCATTCCGGTCAGCGTAGGGAAAGCCCCGGCTCCGACGACGAGCTGGACCCTCGTCTCCTCGGGCACCAAGCTGTCACCCGTCGCCGGCTCTTGGCGCAGGACCTTTCCCCTGTCGGCATCAGACGTGTACGCATGGTCGACGATCCAGCGTACGCCCGCCTCATGCAGTGCTTCCGAGGCGTCATCGAGCTCGCGTCCAACGACGTCCGGGTATTGCCCAGCGCTCACCACGACCTCCACCGTCCCGCCCTTGCGAATGCGCGCGCCTCCTTCCGGCTGTTGGTGGGCGAGCTCACCCTTGTCAGGATGGGCCATGAACTGCCTCTTCTGGCTGACCGAGAGGCCCCGCTCGCGGGCCATCTCCAGCGCCTGGCCTATGTTCTGGCCCACGAGGTGCGGAACCTTCGGCGGCACCTGGGGTACCAGAATCGCAGCCAGAGGAACGAAAACCAGCAGGAAGAAGGCACCAAAGAGTCCGCTGCGCCGTCGCCGCTGCACGGCGCTCGGCGCCGCGCGCCCCAACCGTTTACGGAGCCATCGACGGAGCCATCGGTCGATGTAGATGGCCGCCAACCCGGCTGCAACGCCGACCAGGAAAACGACTATCCACCGAAGAATCCAGAGTGCCATCGCGGGCATGACCCCTACCGCCTTCCACCCGGCCGCACCAGTAACGAGCCACCGGCCAAGCCGTTTTCCCCGTAATTCGCTACTCCAAGCCCCTATATCCTTCACACTCAGACCAGTCACCAACGAGCAGCCGCCTCCGAGACGTGAGCTGGAGAAGCACATTAGGACTTCGGGGGGCACGCTGGGCCACACAGGCGCGCCCTTCTCCCCCCTCGCGGGCTCCACGCCTGCTTCCTCCTACCAGCACTCCCGGTCCGGCGAAACCGCTATCGGCTCCGGTCGCCCTTCTGCTTGCGACCAACTCCCGTCCGCACCATTCTCTTCCGCCTTTTCCTGTCAGAACACCTTCCCCTTCGCACATAACAATCACCATTCGCACTTGAGCCCGGCAGCACCAAGCGCCGATTCGCGCGCGGGGGCAATCCCGACTAGCAGCGTGGGAGCCTCTTCATCGCGGGCGCAGGCCCTGAACAGGCGTGCCACTGCCTTGTGGGCGGCCGCCTGTTCGTCAGCAGTGAGAGGAGGCGGTGATGTCTCGGAGAGCGCGATGGGCTTCAGCTCCTTGTGCCCCTTCCCGCCGATACTGACGCTGACGGTGAGTTGGAGGTCGTTCTCATCTGCCCGAGCACGCCAGCTAGCCCCTAGAAGGCCTGCGCTGAGAACACCAGCGACACCGAGCAGTTTCGCGGCCCGTGTCATGACAGTATCCCCCCCTGCCTTGTTCCGCGAGCGCCGTTCGTACGTGATCCGCCCGCGATGCTCGGGCTGGGAGAACAAACGACTTCACGCAACGCCATCAGGGCTGCTGCATCCTCAGTGGTGCTCTGCGGGCGGCATCGTTGCGGCCTCTGCCCCTCTTCTTGTCCATCCACCGACGCCGTGTGTTTCAGTCCCGCAGTTCATCCTGCTACCATTCTCGGAACCGCTTGCACGCGCGGCAATAACCGGTCTGAACTCCGCGCCCATCGGCGGCAATGACATTGCCGATCTCGCCATAGTCAAAGGGAGGCTCTGCGACGGACTGCAGCCGAAAGGCATGACGCCGCCTCAGCAGGACACCCGGAGACTGGTCCCAGCCGGCCGGCAGTCCGGTGAGAATCTCGGTGCGAACCGAACGGAACGTCGAGAACGCTGCATCGGCCTGCTCCCATCTATTGACTGATTATCTCCAAAATGCGTTTGTAGTGCTTGTGGGGCGGCATGCGAGAGCGTTCAAAGTCGTAGTCTGCCCGTTCGCGGTTACCCAGGAGCCAATTCGCGAACCCGTCGTGGAAGAAGTCACGTGCTGCCATTGGTGGGGGGAAGATCCTGCCGTGTAACAGCCGGGCGCAGAGGTCACGGGCTTGTGCATGAAGGCCGTTTCGCCAGAAGGCTTGAGCTGCATCCACCCAGTACTGACGCACCGGAGCGTACTCCCGCACTAGGACGGCGAAGTGCTTCGCGGCTCGATCGAAGTCGCAGAGCTGAAAGGTGAGGCTAGCCAGCCAGTGGAGAAGGTTGGCGTCAGGGAACCTCCGATAGTGGGCTTCGAGCAGGTCGCGTGCGTGTCGGCGCCGACCCAGACGGACTAGGCAGTCGGCGAAGTTGACGAGAATGTCCGCGTTCACCTGATTCTCGGCGACCAAGCTCCGGAATAGGCGTTCTGCTTCTCGAGAACGCCCCATGTTAGCGAGTGCAAATGCCTTGAGGGCTCGTACCTTCACGCGATCCTCGTCCACCACCAGCTTCCCGTTCTCTATGTCTCGAAGGACCTTCTTGGCATTAGGGACGCGCTCGCCGCTCAAGACGGCGTTCATCAACCAGCCAGCTTCGGCTGCGGCACTACTCGGATTCAGTCGCGAAGCCGCCGCGTAGAGATCGCGAGCCTCATGGTACGCGCCCTCCCGGTGGCTGATGCAACCCAGAGCTGCGAACCAGTTGCCGTCGAGGTCGTCGTGATCGCGTAGAGGGATGACGGTGCGCGTGGCTTCCTCGAGGCGCCCGCAGAGGATCTGACAGACGGCCTTGACGATGTAGGGGTAGTAGAAGCGTTCCTGCGGCAACTCGTATTCGCACAGGTTGGCGAAGAACGTTATGTGCTTCAAGGCACTGGCAAGGTCGCCAGACTCGAAAGCCTCTAGGAAATCATTCCTGACGTGCATCAAGCGCACATACACCGCGTAGTCGCGTTCCGTGCGGTGGGCGTATCTGTCCGTGACCTCGTTATCGAACCGGTCCATGAACGGGAGTCGGGGATCCTCTGTTGGCGGCGGAACATAGTCTATCTGCATATCACCGCAGAGTTCGAGCACGACATCTTCCACAGCCGACCTCGAGTCAGACCGCACCATGCGGCAGCGAATAACCGCCAGGGCGGAGTACGGCTGTGGCCAGTCTGTGGGCGGTGGACAGTCGGCGGTGACCACCGGGAATACCCTCTCGCGATCATGCAGGCGACAGTCTAGTGCATGGCGTAGCTCGAATCGGGGCCAATGCGCCGACAAGCTTGCCTCTGAAACAACGGGAATGAAGAAATCACAGCTATCTATGCGTTCCCTGAGACGAACCTCCAAGTTAGCCCCACCGGGGATTTCCTCGTCTTCTCGCGCGTAGATCCACACAGCCGCCGGTTGGGCTGCAAGTCTCCCAAGCAGCCTGCGAGCCAATTCGGCATCTTCCCCCGAGAAGCTGACGAATATGCGGGGCCCGTCCATGGTCGTCGTTCCTCCCACGTTTTCACGGAAGCCCTGCAACGGCGGTTGGTGTACGAACCGGAGGGGCGATCTTGACGTGGGCCAAGGAGGTCACGAACGCCTTGTACATCTCCGGACTGTGCTGGTTGACGCTGCGGAAGAAGGCAGCGTAGCGCATCATGGTGACAAGGGCATCGTAGACCGCTGGGTTGACTCGGCCCTCGCGCCGGATCTCAGCCGAAAGCCGCCTGCTGTACTCAGGCATCGTCTCCAGAAGTGCCTCGCTGACGACCTTGTCCCAAACCTCGCTGTGCCGCTGTCGCTGATAGCCTTCGGTGTACTTCGCCCGCAACTCGCCCGGTGATAGCCTCTTCCCATCGCGGCGCATTTCCGCGTTAACCACACGGTTGGCTTCGGCATTGGCGCGGTCTTGGATCTCACGCAAACGCTGTCGATCGTCGGTTCTCGTGCGCCAACAGTGCCACATCGGGTCGCCCGTCAGGACGAGCTGGTTCCCACGTGCGCGAAAGCTGGCCTGCTGCTCGTGGTCACAGATGATGTACGACTGGAATGGTCCCCCGGGCAGCGTGTCGACAAGTCGGTGCACGTTTGCGAGGCGGTCTAGATTCGCTGCGACATCTGGGGGAGATTCTCCTGGGCCAAGCACGTACTTACCGCCCTGTTTCGGGAGGTCGCAGCAATCAGGGTGGAGGATCAGTATGTCTGCCTGGAACAGCCGGAGCCCGAGCAAGGTGTCAACGAGGGCGGTGTGGTAATTGACTATCTTCTCGCCTCGGTCGCGCCGGGCCTTTTCGTCGTCCGGGTCATTGAGTCTGCCGAAAAGAGTGATGCATGAGTGTTGTGTCCCGGCCGCGAAGCTGGCGATCGGGACCAACTGCCAGTCAAAGATCGGGGCCGTGACCGTTTCCCGCGCTCCCGCAGGGTCCTGTAGCGTGACTTGGAGTCTCTCGCGGTCGGGTCGCTGGGCGTCATACGTCAAGCCGATCGCCCGGAGCCCGTCGCCGCCGATCGCAATCCCGCCGAAGGCAATTCCGCCAACGCCGGTGCAGAAGACGTAGGATTGAAGGCCATCCGCCAACTGTGTCGGGTTGTCCAAGGTTGGGGCGGGGGGATGAGCGAATGTCAAACGCCGCCCCAATTCCTCTTGTCCAAGAGTGATGCTCGGCCACAGGATTACCGCGATGAGCAATGCCGCAATCCAGCGCCACTGCTGGCATCCGTTCCCGCCCAACATGAGTCGCCTCATGGTGCCCCTCCTCACAATCCTGATAGGTGACCTTGCCGTGTACATGGCCCGCTTCTACTGTGCCCCGTAGGGCAGCCCCCGGCCGTCAGCAGAGCTGGACCTCGCTGCCGAGCGCCTACGCCGTGTCCAGACATCTGTCGCCGCATACAGCAAGAGGGCTTCGTCCTACAGGGTCTATTCTGCGTTGGCCCGGGGAGGTCCTTCCTGTTTTGGCAGACCGAGCGGGCCGAGGAGCTCTGTCCCACGGCGCACAACTGCATTGTGGCGCGGGCCATGGCTTTGGCGCATATCAGGAGGTGAGGGATCGACGGCCGATTATGCTGCGCTGGTCAGATGGAACGAGCTTGCTCGAAGTACGGGTGTACGTCTCAGTTCCTGGGGTTTGCCTAGCAAAGAGGGCGTCGGATTGGGCGCACCAGAGCGACCGCACTCGGGCGCGGGCAGGTGAAGCCCAGTGATGAGTCTCCGAGACTTCAGCCAAGCGGCTGGTGAGGTAGGGGGCAAGCCTTCAGTTAGCTGCTCATGCTCGCGTAAGCATTTGACGGACACGCTACTCGGCAGGTAGAATGCTCAGTAATAGCGTGAGTCCGCGGATGCAGGAGGGTCACCATGGGCAAGAAACGGGCGTTCATAAGCTTCGACTACGACCATGACGTGGACCTGAAAAACCTTCTGGTCGGCCAAGCACGCAATCCCGACTCTCCCTTCGAGATCGCAGACTGGTCACTGAAGAGTGCGCAGGCAGACTGGGAGAAAAGGTGCCGCGAGCGCATAAAACGCTGCGACGTTGTGATCGTGATAGTCGGGGCACACATGGCGACAGCGACCGGGGTGAAGAAGGAGGTGGCCATGGCCCGACAGGAGAGCATCCCGATGTTCGGACTTCGCGGGAGACCCGACAGACCGTGCCGCGCTCCTCCTGGGTTCCCCAAAGTGTACCGATGGACCTGGGGTAACCTGAAGAAGCTGATTGCCGGAGCAAGATAGCTTGACTGGCGGGGACGATACCGCGCTCTATGGGTCTGGGGGCGGGAAGCGCACGTCGTAAGGACGAGGCAGATGCACGATGAGCAAGGACGCCATGCACGATGAGTGTACCACACGGCACGCAGGGCCATCGGGACAGCCGGCGGGCGATGCTCAAGAGAGCTTGCTGCGTGTTCCTGCGGATACGTACGGCGAGGAGTATCGAGATCATCTGCTGGAGCAGTACAAGTTATATGTGGACATGGCGGACAGGGTGAGCTCCCGGCGCGCGACGGCTAATAGCTTCTTTCTGACCGGGAACGCCGTCCTTCTTGCGGCCTTCGGCTCGATATATCGCGGGGACACACCTACGACCGTGCGAACGGACTGGGCTCTAGTAATCCCGATGTGCGGCATCGCGCTTTGCGCCGTGTGGTGCTTGCTGATCAGATCGTACCGCCAGCTCAACACAGGGAAATGGCAGATCGTCCATGAGATGGAGAAGCTGCTGCCAGTTGCACCCTATGACGCCGAATGGGCGGCGCTCGGCAGTGGCAGAGACTGGAGGAAGTACCTTCAGCTGACGACTGTGGAGCAGATCGCAACAAGCGGCTTTCTTGTGTTCCACGCGGCGCTGGCAGTGCTGATCATCGTGCTTTAGCAATGTGCCCTGCCGGGTTTGGAGTGTACACCCACGTGAGGCGTGGCGGGAGGGAACGTCCGCAGTGCCGGAAATGGAGTATTCGGCTCAGCCCAGCTCTTGGGCCCGGCAATACCGTGGGGGAGGGCCTCATTCCGGCGGCTTGACTCGGTGGTGATCGTCCCTGTGCCGGCGTGGGAAGGAGTGACGTGCGTGGGGGACGGGACAGCAAGAGGGGCTCACAGTTGACACGCGCTGACCAATTGGAGCTGATTGCGTGCCTTGTGCAAAGCGGCCAAGTGAGTTGGTCCGTTGGCGCAGGCATGTCGGTGGAAGCTGGGCTTCCGACGGGGTCTGGGTTGGCGCGGGAGATCGACGATGCGTTGGGGATGAGGAGGACAGAGGAGCGACTGCCGCAGGTGGCTCAGAGAGCCTTCGACGACGGTTTGGAGGCCCAACTGAAAGGCGTCGTGGTTAGACGGCTGCGCGCGGCGCGACCCCCTCGCCGAGCAGGACGGCACCGAGATCAAGACGATGGGCGACGGCTTCCTGGCCGACTTCGGGAGCGCCAGGCAGGCCGTGCTGTATGCCGTGAGCGTGCAGGACGGCCAACTGCTGTCGGAGTGCAAGGTTCTCGAGCACGAGGTCGGCGGTGTCTGAGCGGCGGAAGACGAGACGCGCGAGTAGCTGAACAAGGATCTTCATGCCAGCAAGACGTACCACCACGATGGCCCAACGTCAGCACGCCGGATCAGGTCTATGCGAGCGACAGCGTGCGGTCGTGGATGAATGCGAGCCTGAGATGGCCCACTTCCCGGCTATCGGTGTCGGGGATCCCTCCCCGGGCGTACGACGACTTCGCCCAGGCGGCGTCGCGCATCTTGGGGTCAACGTACGCCAGCGGCATCTCGTGCGAAGTGGGTCCCCACTTCGTGACGTTCATAATGCGACGGGCATCAGCTTGGCCATTGCCTCCATCCCCCTGACGGCCCCTCGTACGCGCACGAGAGGCTCCCGAGTACTCACCACGCCATCCAGTGCCGTGATCGGGATCGACGCTTTCTTCCCCGATAGCCGTTCTTTGCGTTCTCTGGTACTTCTCTTGCGCTTCTATACGTCCGGGGTATATCGATGGGGGTATCACGTGTAGGAAGCCAAAGGAAAGCCACGGAGAGCAGCTGTCCGTGTCGTCAGCGGGATTGCCGCTCTCTCCCCGAATGTATCGCCTCTCCATCTCCTGGCATTTCTCTTGCGCTCCGGGGCCTCCAGGGTATTTCGATACCCCCCGAGCTATCCGAAGGGCTCCCGTGTGCGTCTACGGGCCGACGCTGATATCGACCGGTTCCCAGCAATCCAGCGATGAGCCGGCTTTCACCCTCCGCAGCACTACCTGATAGTTGCTCCGCATCATCGCGCCGAACGCATTCTGCGCATCCACCCGGCCCATGACCTTGCATCTTTGCCCCTCATCGATGACGTAGAACCGCTGTCCTTCGCGAAGCCAGCCATCCTGAAACTTGGCCGTTCGAGGGCACAGCAACTGTTGCTTTACGAAGTGCTGGGCTGCTATGCCAGCGCTGGCATAGTCGCCCTGCGTGACCCGCAATCCACCGACAGGCGCGCTCCTCCCACGCCGCGCCCAATACTCATCCGTCCTCTGCTCTGCGCGGCGTTGGTTCTCGGCGTGCACGACTGGATCGTAGGCGGATTCCTGCGCAGCGACCGACTGCTGCGGAGGCGCTGTTGGCTCCTGTACGGCAGGCGGGGGCGCAGGCGGGATAGCAGATAGTCGAATTATCACGCCTATCACAGCCAAGGGGGCGCCAATCAGGATGCCGATCCCAACCGCTCCGAGGCAGAGGGCAGCGGCGCTAGCACCGCGCGGCGCACGACTAATCTTGAAGCCCATGGTTTCCACCACCTGATAGTAATTATACCACACCTGAGTGGGAGGTGTCAAGCGGTGCCGTCACCCCCTCGCGCGCGCGGATTTGCCATTCGGGGGGTGGGAGAAAAGGGGGTGGAATGGGAGAGGGGTGGAAGGCGCCCGCGTACGCGTACGCGAGGGTCCCATGAGGCATTCTCTCCGGATCCATACCTCCATCCTGTCCGCCGTCCTGAAGGCCTCGGCTCTAACGGTAGCCACACAACGGCCTGACACCCAAGAGACCCTCCAGGGCGATACAGTCATATGGAATGGCCATCGGCGACCGTGATCTGGTCAAGGTGGCCCAGGGATTCGTCCTCCCGTGAAGCTGCCCGCCGACGGGTCCTCTCGTCATGGCGGCATCGAAGTTCCCGCCGGCTGGCGTGATGAGCGTGACCGGTATCCGCTCAGGTAGCACACGTGGGTTCGGAGGAACATTCGAACCGCACAGAGAGTGTCCGCAACACCATCTGGTGCCATCATCGGGATCGACGCTGTCTTTCCCGATATGTCTCCTTTGGGTCCTTTGGTACTTCCCTTGCGCTTGTGTATCCCCGGGGTATATCGATGGGGGACTGGCGTAGAGGACGCCAGAGGAAAGCTACGGAGAGCTTCGAGCGGATATGGCCATCCGGGGATTCCCTAGTCTTCGCCTTCCGGTAGGCCCAGTCCCGGGATGCAGCGGGTGCATCTCAGGGGGAGAGGGTGCTATCCCCCTGGGTCACGATGCAGCCACGCAACCGCCGGCCCTGTCACCGGGATTGGAGATGATCGAACCCGGTAACGTCCGCCCTCGCCATGGAGTGATGGACGTGCTATGCAAATCGATACAACCATATTGCCGGCATGGGCAACTAAGAGTATGAACGGGCATCGCTGACTGACTCCTCCGAGAACTGCGGAGGCGAAGGGGGTCGAGCGGATGGCACTGGTAACCGCGGACGACATCTACCAACTCTACTGTCCACAGCCGTGCGGACGGCGCGTGTATCTGTGCGAGAACCGACCGGAGCTTCGAGCTCCCCCATCCGAGTACGACCAGCTCCTGATGCGGTTTGGGCGAGAGCATGAGGAGGCTCACTTGTCCACGCTGCCCACGCCGGTGAGGCCGAAGTACCCTCGTGGCGACCTGACTGCCGGGGCAGAAGAGACCCGCCGGCTGATGTCGCAGCGCGCTCCCGTCATACACCAGGGGGTCGTTCTGTCAGCAGCTAGCGGCATGGCTGGCATTCCCGATTTCCTCGTCTTGCAGAATGATGCGTATCTTCTCCGCGACACCAAGCTGGCCGTCAACCTTGACAGACATCCTGAGATACCCCTGCAGTTGTCCCTGTACGCAAGGGCTTTCGAGGAGTCCGTCGGCTCTCCGCCAGCGGCCACGCAGGTCGTGCTCAGGGATGGGACTGTTACGGACGTTGGGGTCATCGATGTGGGAGAGACTATCCGCGAGGTAGTGGAACTGAAAGAAGCCGACGATGCAATGGACGAGGCAGTCGGTTGGTCGAAGTGCGAGCCGTGTGCGTTCTCTGAGTACTGTTGGCGGGAGGCCGAGGAACGGCACGACCCGGGAGTTGTCGTTGGCGTGGACCAAGGGCTCAGGAACACGCTCGTGGAGGCGGGATACGATACCTACGACCGGCTCCTTGACATGGAGGCAGAGCAGCTGGCGGAGATGCAGAGGCCATGGGGCACGGGCCAGCGACGGGTAGGTCCGAAGCTCGCAGCGCGCATCCTCCGGCAAGCCCGCGTACTGATGAGCGGAGACCACGAGCTCTTCGCGGAACCGGAGCCGTTGCCCGATGTCCCCTGCGTCTACTTCGACATCGAGGCTGATCCCCACGACGAGGGTCTGGAGAACAAGGTCTACCTGTGGGGTCTGTATGAGGATCTCGCCGAAGGCCGTGAACCGACCTACTGGGGCGAGATCGTTGGGCCCGGCGACGACGGCGACCGCGAGGGCTGGTTCCGGTTCCTGGACCGCGTGTCGGAGTTGGTTGAGGAGCGAGGATGGATGCCCTTCGTTCACTACTCGCACTACGAGCGGACCTGGGTCAGGAAGTACATCGATCGGTGGGGCGATCCGGAGGGCGTCGCGGGGGATCTGCTCGAGGCGTTGTGGGATCTCGAAGCAAGAGCCGTTCGGAAGGCGCTGTGCCTGCCTGTGCCCTCGTACGGACTCAAGCAGATAGAGAAGCACACTGGCTTTCAGAGGAGTCAGGAGGACTACGGAAGCCTGTGGTCAGTCGTCCGGTACCATGAATGGGTGGAAGCCGCCACGCCTGAGGAGAAGGAGCGCATCCGGGACGAACTGCTGCAGTACAACCGTGAGGACTGCGAGGCGATGCGCCACGTCCTGGGTTGGCTGAGACGGATTACGAGAGCGAGGCGCACAACATGATGAGGCCTGGCGACCCGCGGCGCGCCTCCCCTGTTATCACGGGGCACGCGCTCACCGGGCGCGCGCACGGACTCGACGCCACCACTCGCGGGTGGGATGGCACGGCATGGCTAGCCTTGCGGGCATCCACGCTTGCACCAAAGATCGCCGGCGAGCAACGGCTCAGACCCACAGGCCGGCGATGATGACGCCGGCTGGGAGAGGAGTCAAGCGCACCGTTGCGTGATCATCGTTCCGGCAGTGACGGCCTGAGCGCTGTCTGAGCTGGACTGTAGATACTTGCTCCAGAGATAGACTGGGGGAATGGTGCCATGCAGAAGATCCGCCTCACGAAGGGTGTGTGGAAGTACAATCCTCATGAACCGCTCGGACCCGAGGGGGGATTCGGAATCGTATTCGCTGGGGAGAGTGCTGAGCATGGACCTATTGCGGTCAAGCGACTGAAGGTGACTGCCTCTGAAGCTGCGCATCGCGAATTGCGCATCGCTGACGATCTGGCCGGCCGAGAGTTGCACCACGTGGTCCCCGTGCTCGACTCCGGGCAAGATGCGGAGTCAGAGGCCTACTTCGTGGTCATGGCTCGCGCAGAGCGAAGCCTTCAGTCGCTTCTTGACGAGGGGAACGTCTTGGATGAGACGGAGGCCGGGCGGGTACTGCTCGACGTGGTCTCTGGATTGGAGGAAGTCGGCGACATAGTGCATCGGGACCTGAAACCGGGCAACGTCCTGCTTCACGATGGAGTGTGGAAAGTCGCAGACTTCGGCATAGCGAAGTTCGTGGAGGAATCAACATCCGTTCGCACACTCAAGGAGTGCCTCACCCCACACTACGCGGCGCCAGAGCAATGGCGACTTGAGTCACCATCCAGCGCCACCGACCTGTATGCACTTGGCTGCATCGGATACGCCATCCTGACGGGGCGTCCACCGTTCCACACTGCCGGACTCGATGAGATCAGGGAGGCACACCTCCATGCATCTCCACCTCCACTGGATGTGAGCAACCCACAGTTGCGGTCCCTCCTCTCTATGCTGCTGAGGAAGAATGCCGATGCTCGTCCGAGTCGCACTCGGATCAAGTCTCTGTTGGCGCAGGCGACACAAACGCACGCACGGACACTTGGCGGCGGAATTGCCGAACTCGCTCAGGCAGGGGCACACGCGGCCGTGAGCGCCGCGACGGATGAGGCGGAACGCGAGCTCGTGCGTGACAGCCTGATGGTGCGTCAGGACTTGGCCTCAGAAGGGGTCAGCATCCTTCGGCAGATCATCGAGCACGTCCTGGCCACGATCATGGACGCTCTACCCAACGGGTCGCGTGTCGGTGCCACGGCTGTCCAAGTAGGCAATGGTCGACTCAGTTTCACACTAGGTCGAGCGTCTCCAGTCATCGACGCAGGGATGTTCGCAGAGTCCGGGTGGGACGTTGTGACAGGCGCCAAAGCTGCCATCTCTCAGTCAAAGCCGCAGTATGAGTGGAGTTCGTCTCTGTGGTACGCGAGACGTGATCGTGGCGACGGCTACCGATGGTGGGAGGTCGCGTACCAGGCACACGCACTTGCAGCGTCTCGCCCGAAGTTCGAACCGTTCGCCCTGGATCCCGGAAGAGATGCGGACCAGGCGATGGCGACTATCCTGCATTCAGTAGACGTTGCCTTCGATCCGCGTGCGATCGACGATGAGCACTTGGACGAGGCCTGTGAGAGATGGGCAGGGCTCTTGGCGAAGGCCGTTCGAGGCGAACTCGGAAGGTTCTAGAGTCTGTTCATCCCCCAATGCTGGATTTGGGATCGGTCGTGATCGCACCCGCAATTGTCGGCCCCCCGCACAGCTCAGGCTAGCAGGCCCCAGTCTGACAGGACAGAACGCCCTAGCGCCGCCAAGCCGAGCACACGGAGAAGCACCAGATTCAGTCAGGATCCATCCGGCGCGATCGCCGCTCTGTTCCCGAATACGTCTTCCTTGCATTCCGTGGCATCTTCCTTGCCCTTCTGTGCATCCGGGGTATCTGGAAGGGGGTAGCGGGTAGAAGAGCGCAAAGGAAAGCCACGGAGAGCACCTCGGCCATTCCCCTCTATCTCCTACCCTCGATCCCATCCCATCATCATTGACCGGTCACGTGAATACTATGGAGTCCGACGAATGGGTGATCCCCATATAGACCCGTCCCCATCGACCGGTATGGCATCCCACCAGCGCTGGTTGGTCATTTCCATTCTGGCCATGTATGATCCCGCATGAGGGGAGTACCGGACCATCTCCCACACCGGCGCAGCAACCATATCCCCGGGGGCCGCTGTCTGCTAGATCCTGTTGGAGTAGGAGATTGACCTCGCCACCGAGGCGGCGCTCATTGCGATGCATAAGGGCGGAGACAGTATGACAGATCCTCGACGGAAATCATCCTCTGGGTGTCGGCATCTGTCACCATGGACGCCGCGAGCTGCTCCTCAGGTGATACATATCGGCTTCGCCCTCAGAGATCGATCCCCGACCGACATCATCCTTCCTCGGTGTCGAACTGGACCTCAGTACTGAGGTCCAGTCCATAGATCTCCCCTCGACAGGTCATTCGCCGGCACAGCTACCGGGCTTGCCTCAGCTCGGCGATCTTGCGCTCCGGGAGTTAACCGAAGGCGGACCTCATCATGGATTCTGAGGACGCTCAGCACGAGGGCTTCGGGATCGCCGGCTCGCGGGAGATCTCCACTCCCTGGACCGTTCAGCGGCTCATGGAGATCGCCGCACCCGTCCCGATTATGTCTTCCTTGCGCCCCGGGGCTTTCCGTTGCGCTTCGACGCCCCGGGGTATTCCGAGGGGGTGTCGAGTAGAGGAGCTCAAAGGAAGGCCAGGAAGAGCACCTCGAGCAATGTTCCCTTCCCGACTTCGCGAGAAGCGCAGCTGGCGGCATGATCCGCATTGGACATAGAAGGCGGCGGCCCTGCCCGACTACGACGTGCGGCACAGGGATCGAGGCGGGCATCACCCGAAGCGACTTCACGACTGACGTTGTCTCGCAGGCATCCGCTCGCGGCGTTGGCGATGGTCCGCCCAGTCCACCTCTCTGCCATGGGAAGGCCGAGGTCCGGCGGGGGGCAGGGGGCAGGCGCGGAAGTGTGTTCGCAGTCGGCGAGCTTGGGATAAGAACATAGCGAGGGAGAGAGTGTCATGGCGAAGGCGCGAAGTCGAAAGCAGACTTCCCGGCGTACGGAGAGCCGGTCCACTAGGGAGCAGTTGACGGAATTGAGCCCGAAGGCACAGAAGGCTAGATACGCCCGATATCAGAAGCGGCGGGCGAAGGAAAAGGCCGGTACCCTCTTCCGCCTTGGCTGGTGGCCAGACTCGCCTGACTACCGCTTCGGCACGGTGCTTGAGCGTGTACTGAACTGGCCCCCAGCGCTGGAGGATCTCAAGACGGCCTTGGAGCAGCCAGAGATGCCCAAGTTGCCAGACGGCTTCTGGCACCTGCACAAGGCCTTGGAGGAGCGCACTGGTAGGCTGACGCCGGATGAGTTGCGAGAGCTGAGGAGGGGCTCGGCCGAGCCGGGCCTGAGGCGGAAAGTGAGAGATAGACACCGACGCCGCAAGAAGGCTTTGGAAGAGCCGGAGACGATGCGTCTGCTGGATGAGTACCGGCGCGGGCAAAGGATGGTCGCCAAGTGGATGGCGGAACAGAGCACACTGGATGAGTTCCGGCGCTGCCGGCCGGATGACGACATGGTCGGCCAAGTGCTATTGGCGGCGCACTTCCTGCGACAGGTTGCCGAAGGCTACCTGGCGGGCAAGGGGAGCCTGTTGTTGTCGAGCAGCGGGCGCGTGAGCCTGCTGCGCCCCGACGAGAAGACCGAGGCAGGGGCGTCCGCTCTGCAGCGCCTGTACGAGGATGCAGGGGTATCGGGTTTCGTGGGGCTGCACTTTGGCGCGGAGGAGGAGACACTCCACCATGTAGGGACCAAGCAAACCGAGGAGCTGCGCACATGCTACATCGCGTCGGGGCCCGAGCACACTGGCGACAAGGTCGGCTTGGGCGCCTTCCCAGCAATAGCAGCAGAGGAGCTATATCGCGTGCTTACCAGCGCCCGGCTGACGCTGGCCCGCTGCAGCGCTCCTATCAGCCCCACCCAGCGGATGGACTATCAGGGGGAACTCCGTACCGAGGATAGCCCCAACTGCGATCGCTTCTTCGTCATACGCCACAAGAATCAGATGTATTGCGGCCACCGCTGCGCCCAGCGCGCATCCGAGGCCGACCTCAAACCGCACTGAGATCCTCCCGACACTGACTGACATCCCCTGCAGGTATCGCCCCGAAGGAAATCCCTCAAAATGCTTCCTGAGGGAATCCGCCCTACCTCCTCTATACTCACCGGCGGAGCGACGCTCTGACGTGTGGGCCAGCGCGTGCAGACAGCGCCAAGCCGCGAGGAGATGGACAAGCGCACTGCCGGCGCCGCCTCTACCACAAGGGACACGCCAGCTTCGAGTGGAGTCGGTCACATGAGTGCCAACAGGGGGAAGCGACAGCTGACGATCCGGCGGCTCTTCGCAAAGGAGCCCATGCTTCCGCAGGATCTTCATGCGACGGAGCGGCTCCTCGCGCGGCTGGTCGCCAGGCGCTACTTGGCTGCCCGCCCGGAGCTCGTGATGTCCCAGACTAACCACACAAGAGAGGAAGAAGGTGAAGGCAATGACGAGTGATGACAGCGGGAACGTGAATGGCGATGACCAGAATGGCGGCAGTGCTGTTGATGAGGTGCTTACCAGACTCCAGAAGGTGACAGAGGCGCAAGGTGGGTGGATGGCTATCTGCCCGGCTCATGACGACCACCAGCCCAGCCTGTCCATCAGCACCGGCGAAGATGGCCGGGTACTGCTTCACTGTTTCGCGGGATGTGCTATCGCAGACATCCTTGATGAGCTCGAGTTGACCATGCAAGACTTATTCGCGCAGCCCGACAAGACGGAGGCCGACGGAGCAGGGGACTCTGTCTCCTCGGGTACGCATGCGGCGGACAGCACCGCGATACCACCCGCAACCTCAGACGAGGACTTCGAGGCGACGTATGATTACCACGATGCAGAAGGGAATCTTGTGTTCCAGGTGGTGAGAAAGCCCGGCAAGCGGTTCTTCCAGCGTCAGCCTGATGGCGGGGACGGATGGCTCTGGAATCTCAAAGGCGTGCGTCGAGTCCTCTACGGACTTCCCGCACTGCTCGAGCGGCAGGATGAACCCGTCTACGTCGTCGAAGGCGAGAGGGACGCGAGCCGCCTAGCGTCCGCCGGACTAGTGGCAACAACGAATCCTGGCGGCGCGGGCAAGTGGCACCCGCAGTACGCGCAATGGCTCGCGGGCCGGAAGGTACTGATCCTGCCTGACAACGACGACCCCGGGCGCGAACACGCTGAAGATGTCGCCCGGTCTGCCGCTGGTGTTGCCGGCTGCGTGAAGGTCATCTCCCTACCGGCCCTCCGCGAGAAGGGCGACGTGAGCGACTGGTTGGATGCCGGACACACTGTCGAAGAACTGAAGAAGCTCGCGGCTGATGCATCGCCCTGGGAGGCGCCAGAGGAGGATGCGGAAGCGTCGGGGGCAGCCGGCGGCAGATCGGAAGCCACCCGGCTTGTTGAGCTCGTGCTCGAGGGCGCTGTCGAGCTGTTCCACGAGCAAGATGGCACTACGTACGTGCGCATCAATGTCGGTGATCACCGGGAGATATGGACATGCCGGAGCCAGCAGTTCGAGACTTGGCTTGCACGCCGCTTCTGGAAAAGCGAGAGGCGCGCCCCGGCCTCACACACGCGCCGGGCAGCTCGGAATGTGCTGGAGGCGATTGCCCTGTTTGAGGGGGATGAGCACCGGCTCCACAACCGCGTGGCGCGTCACGACGGCGCCATCTGGTACGACCTTGCCGACCGGGAGTGCCGTGCAGTGAGGATAACGGCTGAGGGTTGGCAGATCGTGACAGAGCCGCCCATTCTGTTCCGCCGCTATTCCCACCAGCGTCCGCAGGTTGACCCGTTCCCCGGCGGGGACCTGCACGACTTCATGCGCTTCGTCAATCTACGCGACCCTTCACAGGCACTGCTGCTACTGGTTTCTCTGGCAGCCTGCCTCGTGCCACAGATCCCTCACGCGATCTTGCTGGTGCACGGCCCGCAGGGGTCGGCAAAGACGTCCCTGCTCCGCATGCTGCGCCGCCTCATCGATCCCTCGATAACCGAGACCCTGGCCCTGTCGCGCAAGCCTGACGAAGTCGTGCAGGCCTTGTCCCACCACTGGGCCGCCTGCTTCGACAATGTCACCAGCATTCCGGAATGGATCGCCGATATCCTATGCCGCGCCGCCACCGGCGAGGGCGCCAGCAAGAGACGGCTCTACACGGACGATGATGCCTTCCTGTACGCCTACCGCCGTTGCGTGGCCCTGAACTCCATCAATATCCCCACGAGACGGCCGGATCTGCTCGATCGGAGCGTGTTGTTCGGGCTCGGCCCTATTGCACCAGCTGAACGCAAGCCCGAGGAGCAGCTCTGGAGTCAGTTCGAGCAAGCACAGCCAGCTCTGTTCGGCGCAGCCCTGGATGTCGTCAGCCGGGCCATGGCCATACTCCCGACGATCTCCCTACCAGCGCCGCCGCGAATGGCCGACTTCGCACGCTGGGGATGTGCCATTGCCAGGGGCCTGGGACACGCAGAGACGGAGTTCATCGATGCCTATGATGCAAACATCGCCGTGCAGAACGAGGAGGTGCTGCACAGCCACCCAGTGGCCACCGCACTGGCCGCCTTGATGGAACGGCGCGGCGAGTGGGAGGGCACAGCCACCCAACTCCTCGATGAGCTGGAGAAAGTGGCTCGGGAGCAGCGCATCAGTACGGATGCGAAGGGGTGGCCGGGGGCGCCTCATGTTCTCACCCGTCGTCTCAAGGAGGTACAGCCGAACCTGGCCGCCGCTGGCATTGATGTGCAGTGCAACAGAAACCGGCAAGGAAGCTCCATATGGATCCGGAGAATCTCGGACAAGTAGCGTCACAATCGTCACAGCGTCACAGAGCCCAGCGGAAAGCGACGTCTCAGTGACGCTTCCCGTGACGCCAGTGGTAGTGTCCACGCCGAAGCGTCACGCAGAAAAGCCCATAACGACGGTACGCGTGACGCCGTGACGCTGGTGACGCTTCTGTTCGCACCTTGCTGGGACATCCGTAGGCCCGGCAGGCGGCTGAAAGGGTGATTCATGTGAGCCCTGATGTACCACTCACGTGGCAGAGGAGAGTCGCGGGCTCCTATGCCTCCCTTCCACCTCCCATCGACCTTCCGTCAACCTCTCATCCACCTTTCGTCCG
>Ga0114930_10001835_pt1 | contig 19789 bp, 17 predicted proteins | sample AnhtaG_FD_87300 | JGI IMG/M metagenome (GOLD analysis project Ga0114930, IMG submission 87300) | Deep subsurface microbial communities from Anholt, Denmark to uncover new lineages of life (NeLLi) - Anholt_01485 metaG | ecosystem: Environmental > Aquatic > Marine > Oceanic > Sediment | place... | reverse complement strand
GACTCCGTTCCGCAGGCTTCGGATCCATCCATGGATCCGCACGGAGCCCATTCTACCGCTCAGTTCGGCCTCAAGAACCCTTCACCAAATGTGCGGGAGAACCGTTCTGAGTGACCGCTGACAGATGGACCCAACAGGTGGTGGGACGCAAACTCTATGCGACGAACTCTTCAGACAGTGTCCCGCCGAAGCGGTGCCGGAGGCGTTGGAGGATCTCTTTGTGAATCTGACTGACGCGGGATTCCGAGAGATTGAGCACGCTGCCGATCTCTGCCATTGTCATGTCCTCGAAATAATAGAGTATCAGGACGAGCCGCTCCTCCCGGGCAAGCCCCCTCCCGAGATGGTCGGTCAATAGCTCGCGCGTGACCTTGACAGCCGGATCCTCGCTATGCGGATCACGAATGTCCCAGTTGTGTGAAGACCCCTGCGACCGGCGGTCACCGGAGGGCTCCATCGCGCTGAAGTGCACTTCCTTGCCCAGTTGCGAGAGGCGGGACAGATAGTCGTACCGGTCCACGCTCATTTCCAGCCGTCTGGCCAACTCGCGCTGCGATGGACAGAACTCCAGGTCTGTCCCCAGGGCCTCTTTGGCCATCAGGCGCTTCTTCTCGAAGGTGCGGACCGTACGGCTTTGCGGATCGAGGCTCCGCAACCAGTCCATCACCGCCCCGGAAATTCGCTGCTGGCAGAACGTCTCAAACTTGGCCTTGCGTTTGGGGTCGTAGGCCTCCGCGGCTTCAATGAGCCCGTCGAAGGCGGCGCTGCAGATCTCATCGTAAGAGACCTGCGCCGGTAGCCTTCGTGATAACCGCGCAGCGTGGGCGTGGACTAGAGGACTGTAATACACAACGATCTTGTTGCGTAACTCGGTAGACCGTTTCTCAAGGTAGCGCTTCCACAACTCATCGATCGACAGCTTCTTATCAACCATCAAAGGGCTCCGAATAGCGGGTCCAATCCAAGCGGCGTTACTCCCAAGACGCCGACCGGCTTACTCTTTGTGAGGCATCTAACATTGGGCTATTTAGGCATACTGGTTAGGATGTGGGAATAGGATAAAATCGACTTTGCTGACCACGTGACTTTAGGGTAAATAACTCGATTCCCTCGGTATTCAGCCACTGTTCGGCTGCCCCACCGCCACGAGTTAAACTGAGACCTGAGATTGTCCCGCTGCGGTTGCCAGGTGCTGCGTTTGGGTTCCCCTCTCCGCTATTCGCACGTCGTTTGCGGACCCTACTATGTGGCGACCACGGGACAGTCAGGACCGTCCCTCAGCCAGTGATATGGCCCGGCAAACGCCACCGGCCACTTTGACCACTTGTCACTGACTGACCTGTCGTGTGGGGGCCTGGAAGTGCGCCGTTTTGCCGTTGCGCGATCAGGGGCGCTGGAGGCGGGCGTCGTCGACGATTTGGCCGTCGCTAAGCGTGATCATGCGGTCGCAGTGCCGGGCCACGTTCTGGTCGTGCGTGACCACGACAACGGTCTTGCCCTCGTCGTGCAGCCGGTCGAAGATGCCCAGGAGCATTTCGCCGGTGGCGGAGTCCAGATTACCGGTCGGCTCATCGGCCAGAATCAGCAGCGGATCGTTAATCAGCGCCCGGGCGAGGGCCGCACGTTGTTGCTGCCCGCCGGAAAGCTCATTTGGACGATGATGTCCGCGATCGGCGAGGTCAACCATTTCCGCGACGCGTTGGGCCCGTTCGCGGCGGGTCCGCGCAGGACATCCTTGGTAAAAGAGGGGCACCTCCAAGTTTTCGAGGACGGTCAACTGAGGGATCAGGTTGAAGTTCTGGAACACAAATCCAATCGTTTTCCCTCGGATTTCAGAGAGCTGGTCGTCGTCCAGCCGGGACACGTCAAGCCCGCCCAGAAGGTAACGGCCCGAAGTGGCACGATCGAGGCACCCGAGAAGGTTCATCAAGGTGCTCTTTCCCGAGCCGCTCTGACCGCAAATGGCAAGGGATTGGCCTTCGACGAATTCAATATCGATTTCCCGTAGGGCGAGTACCTGCACGTCGCTTCCGGGCTCGCCGTAGACCTTGGTAAGCTGTTGGATTTCTGCGATGATCACGAGTAGTACGCTATGGTGTTGGGGTGGATTTGGGTGGCGTTCTCGTGCGAGCGTGGCTGTTGCCACTTGCGCCTCTGGAGTGCGGGCTGCTCGGCGGGGGCGTATCGGGCTTGTCACCGGGTGATTTGGCGCCCATCGCGCCTGCCGGCCGTCCTTGGACACGTTGGGACATCCCGGCACGGCGGGCGCTGAGCGGCGTGTCGGGGATTAAGCGCTTGTGTTCGTCTGTAAAGGTCAAGAGAATCTGCTCTCCGCCTGTGAGTCCGTCGGTAACCTCGGCCCATTCGGTGCCCACAGCTTCAATCGTAACCGCAACAGGCTTGACTTCCCGAGCGGCTTCCCGAAACACATAGCGCCGGCCGCTCTTGGCATAGACGGCCTGAACCGGAACCGCCAACTTGTCGTCAACATTCTCGACCAGGATCTGGCAATAGGCAGTGACGCCGGGCTTGAGTCGGGCGTTGGTAGGGTCGAGCGTGATCTCGGTCTCGTATTCCTTCAGGTCGGGATTGAGCCAGCGATTCTGGCTGTCGGCCAGGACGGCGATCTTGGTGACCTTCCCGGTAAACTGCTTTCCCGGCAGACCTTCCACCTTTACGGCTACGGATTGCCCGATATGGAGCTTGTCCGTTTTGGCCTCGTGCACGCGTACGGTGACCATCATTTCCGAGGTATCCGGCAGCGACAAGAGGACCTGCCGCTCGTGAACGGTCGCCCCTTCCTTGATCTGATCGTCGGATGTGGAGAAATGCCGTCCGCCCCGCCCGGCGTAGTAGACCACGAAGCCTTGCGCCGGAGCGTAGATCCGGCACTTTTCCTTCTGAGTGCGAAGCTTGGCCAACTGATCCTGAATGAGGTCAAGTTCCTTCTTCTTCCCCTCGAGGGAACGCACCTTCTTTAGCTCTTCGGCGTCAGCGTTCTTGACGATCCGCTCGCGCTCTTTAATCGCTTCCTCGAGATCCGACTCTCGCTGTCTAGAATCAGCGACGTGTGTATAGGTTTCGAGGACCTCCAGAGCTTTGTTGGCCTTCTCGAGTTCCCACTCGGCCCTTTTGAAGTTGAAATAGCTCTCGTCGTATTCAGTTTTCGTGATAAAGTTCTTGGCGCGGAGTTCTTTGTCGGCCTGGAAATCTTCGGTCCGACGTTTGAGATTGATGGTGGCCTGTTGGATGTCGATCTCGGCATCCTTGAGCGCCTGTTCCCAGTCCCCCTTCTCATATTTCTCCAGGGCCAGCCGGTTCAGCTCTATTTTGAGGTCCGCCTTGCGGATGTCGCTGGCGTTTTTGTCTCGTTGAATCTCCAGCTCTGTTTGAGCAGCTTCGTGGGACGTGATGGAGTTGGTCTCTTTGAGTTCGTCCTGGCGGATTCGATCCTCGATCTCATCGCTGGCCAGCTCAACAAGGAGGTCGCCTTCTTTCACCGCCGTTCCTTCGGGGATCAGATAGATGATCGTGGATCGCCCCTCAACCTCGCAGGTGATGTCGGTGGAGTTGGATGCCTTGAGCTCGCCCTTTTCCTCCAACGACACCATGAATGTGCGCGGCACTACAGTGAACCTGTCAACGTTGGCCAGTTGTTGGGCTACCCGGCTCCAGCGGACCGCCGCCCAGGCGAGCCCGCCCGCCAGGGAGACCGTTACCACGACGACCGCCATCCACAGCTTGAGACGTCCAGTCCTGGCCCGCGGCCGGAACGTATCCGTAAGTGCAATGGCACTCGCGCGCCTCGAAGACTCACTTACTGAAGAACTCAGGGTCGTGGACATAACGTCCCTCTAACCGTGTTAGGTGCTATTGCCATTTTGGCCTGCCGGCCAGCACATCCTAGGCCGTAAACGCAGCTTACCAGTTTAAACGATCGGACACAAACTCCGTATCCGTCAGAAGTTGTGACCGCCTATTGGTCGTTACAGTACAGTTACTGCCCTGGGACCAGTGGCTATGATGTTGTTGCGCGTATCGACCGCCGACCGGTCAGCGGCAGCGACGCTCGATCTACGAAGTCCGCCGGATGTATGCGATGAATAACGCAAGCAAAGGCTGATGCAGGCTTCATTTTTACGTAGCGGCCGCCCCCCGTGGCGGCCGTAGCCAGTTGCCACGTTTCCGTGATACTACGGCCGGCAGGGGCGCCGGCCGCTACAACTTAATGTGCGGCTGTCTGCGGGGTAGCTACACAATAGCCGAGCGAGAATGCTCTAATGCTAACCGCCCGATCTGTGCCCGGGTCCTCCTGCATCGTCAAGTACATCGGGCGTTTCCCAGCGGCCCTGGTCTGTTACACGGAGCGTTCCGGTATCGCGACGGAACTCGAGAATTGCCACACGATAGGCGGCTATGGCCGCAGCAAGCTGATTTCGGGCGTTCAAGAGGTCGTCTTCGGCATCGACTACATCCTGGTTGGTCGACTTTCCGAGCCTGAATTGGGCACGGGCGGCCTCTGCACGGAATTCGTTCTCCAGAACGTTCAGTTCCTGGATCTTCCGCAGGTTCTCCTGCTGGGCGATCCGACGGAGGGCACGGCGAACGTCCGCCCGGACCGTATCCACTGACAACTCGTGGTTTCGCTCGGATCGGCGGAGGGAGATCAAAGCCGATCGGTAGGCGTTGCGTTCGCTCTTTCGATCATCGACGCGCAACTGGATTCCCCCCTGCCAAGTCGTTCGTTCTTTGCGGTAGGTCAAGGGGCGAAGTTGGCTGGGATCTGAATCAAGAGTGGCGCTGCCGGTGAGGTCCAGATCGGGCAGAATGCGATTCTTGGCAATTACGACACCACGCCGGGTATCATCCACCTGGTCGGCGCTATTGAGTAAGTCGAGCCGGTACTGAACGGCCACCTCCACCGCCGTTTCCTGATCGATCTGCGGAAGCAATAAATCAAGGGCTTTACTCTCCTCATCCTTGTCCTGACCGACGACGTCGAGCAACGTGTCAACCGGCATTCCCAGCACAATCTTGAACCGGTCGAGTGCCGACTCGTACCGCTCCTTGGCGCTGACCAGGTCCGCTTCAGCGCGGCGGAAGTTGGATTTGGCACGAGGGGCGTCAAAGATCGTCCTGCTCCGCCCCTTACGGTCGATGAATTCCGCCCTCTCCCAGTCCTGTTTTCGATTCTGATAACTCTTGAAAGTATTGGCGATGGCCGCCTTGTCCTGCTGGAGGCTGAAATAATCCGCAGCCACCTCGACCATAAATGACCGCCGGAACCGCTCGTACCTCCGCACTGCGTAAATCAGTTCGCGCTCCGCCTCGTAACGTGACTCGTAGGCAACACGTCCGGCACCGCGAAGGAGGGGTATCTGGGCCGCAAGGATCATCTGCCCATTTTCTCCCTTGCTGACATGGTCACTTATCTCCCGCATCAGTGTGTGGATGATCCTCGCGCTGAGCTGCCCGCCTAAGGGGAGGCGCTGGGTTACGGCCGCCTCGCTGATGGTCGACATTGCCCGATCAAGATTGGTCGTCTCTCCAAAGTCCTGGTAGTCAGCCTGCACGCCGGCGGTGAACTGCGGCGTCCAGAGATGTCTTTCCAGCGACAAGTCCAGTGCGGCTAGATACAGGTCTTCCTTGGCATCCTGCAAATCGCGGGCATGCTGCATGGCGTGGGCCAGAGCGTCGGACAGGCTGAAGATTAGGACCCTGTCGAGTTCATCCTCGTTGAAGATGCCCGGTGACATTCCCACCTCGGCGGACGGTTCCCCATCGTCGGCCGCAGGTTCCCCGTCGTCCGCCGACGCCTCGGACATATCCTCGCCGGGAAGTTCGATGTCCTGACGTGGCTGCCGAAATGCCTCCGGAATCCCGGGATCGACGGGACGCGGGTTGAAACCGTAAATCCGGTCGTCCCGGCCCAGCCTGCCTGTTTCGGAACCGATATGAGCATCGGTTGTGCTGCCCAGTGCATCCCGTTGCCGGTTATCAATCAGTTTGTAGACGTCGCGGTCGGTCCGATCAATCAGCCAGGTTCGGCAGCCGGTGATCAGGAGCACAGCGAAGACGAACAAAGGCAATACGGTTCTTCTCATAGACTACCTCTCGCCCTATGACGCATCCATGCAGGCAAAGCCTCATCGATACCCGGAATACTGGAGTATCGTCAATGCGTTCACACTTCCGGCAGACAGGTTCTGACGAAATCGGTACGTGAACAGCCACGTGCGAGGCCCTGGGCGTGCCAGGCTGCACGCGACCGTGGTGACCCCGCAGGGTGTACAAGCAGGTTGCTTGCCCAGCAACAGGCTCGCCACACTACCCTGACGCAATAGCTCGCCTTTTGGGTCGGTAGTACAATGGGGTAGGATTAGGCGGCCTCGGGTATCGGCCCCCAGACGGGCCCTGCCGTGGGCTGAACCCGACGTCCGTGACACCGGGAGGGCTATGCCACAGCAGGCAACAACACTCGAATATGAGCAAGCTCACTCGCGGCATGGGAGCGCGAATGTCATACGTGTACAACGGGGAGGTGCAGATTGGCGTGTATCTGAGAGCTGGCAGGAGCCTCTATTGGGCTTGGGTTCGCCTGATTGGTTCGCTCTGGAACGTGAGCAGGGTGCAGTTTTCATAAAGGCGGGACACGCCCGAACGACCTGGCGGGTGACTCTGGACAGTCGCACGGTGTTCGCGAAGGTGCTCGACAACGCCGGTCTCGTGAATCGTCTGAAACACCGGGTGATCGGCGATGCGGCGCATCGCGAGTGGCGGATCTCGCGGGAGGCGGAAGCACGCGATATCCCGGTGGTTCGGTGCCTTGCGGTGGGCGCGAGAGACAGCCCCTCGCCACGGACGGTCTTGATCTCGGAAGGCTTAACCGGTGCAGTCAGCCTTCTGGAAGCCTGGGGATGGAATGTGCAGCGGGTTAGCTATCCCCAACGCCGCGCGGCTGGGGCCGATTTGATCCAGGCGGTGGCCCGGCTTTTTGCCGTGGCCCATGAGCGCGGCTTCGTTCATCGGGACGCTCATCCGAACAACATCCTGGTTCGTAATACCCCATCCGGCGAAATCGAGGCCGTTTTTGTTGATATTCATGCAGCCCGAGTGATGCGCCGACCCGCGTCCGTGTGGCATGCTGTGGACTCACTCGCCCAGCTCGATCAGTATTTTCACCGTAGGGCCACACGATCGGAGCGATTGCGGTTCCTGCGGAGCTACCTGACACGGCGCAGATTGGATGATCGGTGTGTCGGTGAACGGGGGCTAGAAGGAACGTACGTCGCGATGCTGGTGCGGGCTGGGGCCTCACATGCCGAGCGGCTTGCTCAACAGCGCGATCGACGGTTACGCCGAGACGGAAAGTACTTCTCGAAGTTCTCGCTGGACGGGGGATGGACAGCGACGGTCGCGTTGCAGTTGGAGCGACGTCATGTGTTCCCGGAAGCTGACCTGCCCGATCGGACTGTGGCTGACTGGCGCGCGTTCCTCGGACCCTTGCTGCCACCCATGACCGACCTGCGTGCAACCGGTGCTACCTTCGATCACAATGGTCTACATCTGGAGCTGAGGCGGTTGACACCGTTTGTCAAGCGGGTGCTTGCAGCGCTGCGTGGGACTGCGCACAAGCGGTTCTTTGAGCGGTGCCACAAGCTGCGGCATCGTGACGTACCAGCCGAGTTGATCCTAGGATATGCAGAACACCGTCGGGCCGGGCTGGTCGATGCGACGATGTTGATCCGGCCGAAGCACAGCGAAACACGGTCATTCGACATAGCGGCCCAGCCGGGAGGCTGTCGGGATGAGTGAGATCGAGATCGTTCGAGGCGACATAACCGAGCAACGGGTGGATGCCATTGTCAACGCCGCCAATGAGACTTTGCTCGGTGGCGGCGGCGTGGACGGGGCGATCCATCGTGCCGCCGGACCGGGACTGCTGAGAGAATGTCGTACTCTTGGTGGTTGCGTCAGCGGCCAAGCCAAGATCACGCGTGGTTATCGGCTCCCGGCCAAGTATGTTATTCACACGGTGGGCCCTGTCTGGCAGGGAGGTGACGCGGGTGAAGCTGAGCTGCTTGCGTCTTGTTATCGATCCTCGCTGCAACTCGCACGGGAGCACGACTGTGAAGTGGTTGCCTTTCCGGCGATCAGTTGTGGGATTTATGGCTATCCGTTGCGAGAAGCGGCCCACGTCTCGCTCGCTGCGGTCCGCAAGGAGCTCGGACAGCACCGGGAGCCCAGTCTGATACGCTGGGTGATGTTCGATGAGCCGACTTACCGGGCGTGGGTGAACGTTTACGATTCACTCGGACCTTGAAGAATTAGCTCTGGGGCAGGCGACACCACCGGGGCTCGTGGGATTCTGCTGCTCGGCGGAGTTGTGCTTGACAGGAATCCTGGCAATCCCAAGAATCCAGTAGTACAAAAGGCTTTAAGCAGCGTCGATCTGGCCGCTCCTGGAGAGCTTGCATTCTGCGGTGTCCAGGTGGTTTATCGCTCTCGCTGACAAAACTCCTCTTTGGCTTGCTGTTGCGGTGGAAAGCTTCGAGCCTGGGCTCCTAAAGTGGGGTGTGTTGGTGACGCGGGCGTCGGCCCGATCGACAAGCGACTTGAAAGGTGGACATCCAATGATGTTAGTGCACGCTGTGGCGGGTTATCGGCGGTGGGCGGGCAGCGTTTTGGCTGGCGTGCTCCTGGCAAGTATGCCGTCCGGTGATGCGATGGCCGAGGAGTGGCATTTCGTGTTGCGGGACGGACGGAAGGTACCGCTTGTCAAATCTGACGCCGAGCTTGGGGTTGTCTTCCGTTCCTTTGGGGAGGTTGACGCCGGTCGGCAGCGGCTCGAGGCCGCGGGCTATGGACTTGTCGAGGATATTGAGGACGCGCCGAACGCACGCGTGAAGATTCTGCGCGTAGCGAGCACGGGAGACGTGGCGACCGACGACATGCTCGCTGATGAAGCCGTCGAGGACGTTCAGCCCGTGTACCGGTTTACCGGCGTCAACAGCCCGGTTATCGCCACCGGAAGGATGGTGGTAAAGGTTCGCGCCAACCTCTCAGCCAACCAACGCGATTCGCTCTGGGAGAAGTATGGAATCGGTGACGTCGAGGTGTTCAAGGGGCTGCACGACGTTTACGTCGTCCGGCCGCACAGCAGTAACGTAGATGAGGTTCTTCTCGCAGAGCAGCTTGCCGACGACGAGCGGACGCTGTGGGCCAACCCGGACTTCCGCTGCGCGGCCCGACCCGCCCAGGTAACCGCCTCGGATCAGTACTTCGATAAACAATGGCATCTGCACAACACGGGCCAGACCGGCGGTGCTGACGACGCCGATATCGACGCACCCGAGGCCTGGTTGGTAGCCGACGGTCGCGATGTCTTGTTCGGCATGTTCGACGATTCCTGTGACGTGGATCATGAAGATCTGCAAGCCAACTACCTTGGCATCGGACAGGATATAACTGTTCCGTTCTATGATCCGGAATATATTGATCCGCGCCCCAAGGCGCGTGGCGATGCACATGGAACAGCGGTCATGGGGCTGGCCGTGGCTGCGGGCAACGCACTGGGGGTGCGGGGCGTGGCTTACCGAGCACAGTTTACGGCGTCCCGTGGGCTCGGGACGTTCGCCAGCTTTTCCGACGTGGCCAGCGCATACACGTTCGCCCTCGAGCGGGGCGTCCATGTTCACATAAACAGTTGGGGCTATCTTGGCTTACAGAATCCTGCGGTCATCGTTGACGCCATCGAGACGGCATTCAAGGAGGGGCGTGATTTGGACGGTCCAGGAGGAGAGGATCCGCTTGGCATGGTGATTCTGTTCGCCTCGGGCAACGGCAACGCTGAGAATGTGGCTGGGTTCGAGCTGTCCACACTGCCGCAGGTCATTGGCGTGGGAGCGAGTACCGATGAGGACACTCGAGCGTGGTACAGCAATTACGGAGCCGGATTGAGTCTCCTGGCTCCCGGCGCCGGCATCGTGAACCTTGGGATTACAACCACGGACACGGAGGACGGTGAGGAGAAGGTGGCGCAGGGATATAACGTCGGCGGATTCCAGGAGGATCCTGATTCTGGGCGTATCTATGGCCCCGATATCGATCCGGCCGGCAGTTATACGGGATACTTCGGCGGCACTTCCGCAGCATGTCCGATCGCCGCAGGCGTGGCTGGTTTGATCCTGTCGGTCAATCCGAAGCTGACCGCGACGGAGGTCCGGATCATCATGGAGCACTCCTGCGATCAGATAAGCCCAGAGGACGCCCAGTATGACAGCATCACAGGCCGGAGTCTCAAGTATGGGTACGGCAGAATCAACGCCGAGAAAGCCGTTAAGGCGGCCAAGGACACGTTGACCAACGGCGGGGTTACCTGGCCGGATATCGCCACAGATGTCCAAGTAGATGGAACGACATTGCGGTGGCGACCGGGCGTCGGCACGGATGAGTTCCTGGTATTGGAAAGCACGCGCGATTTCGAATTCCTTCCTCAGAACGATGCCTGCTACGACAGCTCGCAGCTTGGATGTGGTGCAGCCGCACTGACCTCCGTGCCGGGCGCCGCCAACGTACTGTTCGTGGGGTGTGACGAAGACTGTGACCCGGATACTGAGCAGAGCGTGGAATTCGCGCGACCCAGCATCGGTTCCAAGCTCTTTGCCATCTACGCTCGGAGTTCCAGTGGTCGCTACTCGTTTGGCATCAGCACTGAAGCCGCGGCGATACCACCCCCGGCGGTAACGATCACAGCCTTACCGCTTGCGGGTCGATCACCGCTTATGGTTAACTTCAATGGCAATGCGCTTAGTGAACTCGGCATCGACAAGAGTCGAACCGAGTGGGATTTCGACATTGACGACGACAGCATCATCGATGCCACATCAACCTCCCGGTCATGGATCTACACCGTACCTGCGGGGGAAGTCCGAACGTTCACTGCCCGTCTTACGGTGTATGACGTCATGGGTAACGCCGGTTCCGCCGAGGTGCAGATTCGAGTCATCGGGGAAGATGTAGACGAGGGCGCGGCCGTGATCCGCACCGGCGAGATCCAGGTACTTGTCGGCGTACCCGGTACGGCGGGGTCGGACGTATCTCAAGGCATCTCGCCGTTCGGCGTGGAACTGCGAATCGAAGCGGATGCACCGGTCAATGTCCAATCCGTCGTATGGGATTTGGGTGACGGTAGCCGTAGCACGGGATTGGTCGCCCCGCATGTATACATCAACGAAAGTGACATGCCGCTTGTGTTGCCGGTCACGGCGACGGTGACGACGGCCACGGCGGGTGGGGCGATCATCACGACGACGACGACTCGATTGATCACCGTGCTCCCGGGGACAGAGGAGCCCGACCTGGGTGAGCCTGAGCTGCCCGGCACCCGGCCGTTGGGAGAAGGTGGTGCGGCCATGCCGTGCGGTGCCGTCGGTATGGTGCCGCTGCTTTTCGGCATCGGATCCTTGATACTGCTACGTCGCAGGCGTCTCTAGCAAGTGCTGCGAGCGACGCCGTTGCCATTGGATTAGCCGCTTTCGTCCGTCCAGACCGTCGGTGGCGCCGTTTTAACCGTGCGGTCGGGCTACTGCTGCACGGGCTGGCAAGACTCCTTTTCATGCCCTGGCGGTGGAGCTTTCACCGTGGGACAATTCGATCTGTTCGAGTTCTACCGATACATGCTGGCCGTTCTGGTCACCACGTACGGGACCATAAAACTCCTTACGTTTGTCTGGCGGTGGAGCGGGATCTCTGGGCAAGCGCGGGTCGGATCGGCGACTCTGTACCGTTACCTCCTGGTGTTGCTTCTTCGGGCGCGTTTTCGCCGCTTTGCGTACGAGCTGACCGTAATAGGCGGGCTTGTCACGGTGCTCGTTCTTCTGGTGCGCTGGCACTGGCACTAGAATGCCCTCCACGCTATGGAAAACTTCTCGACTAGCTCATCGTCGTCGTTGGCGGACCTGCCTCTCGACGAGCTCGTTGCGTACGGTCGCGAGCTCGGCTTGTCGATCGATCCCGCTGCGCCACGGGGTGAGTTGCTCAGGCTGATTCGGGAACGTCAAGAACTGCTCGTCGAGCTGGATCGCGACGCCATGCTCGACGTGGTCATGTGGGCGCGGATTCCCGTGCGGCGGTCGGCCAGCAAGGAACAACTCGCCAAGCAGATGGCTACCATTACCAAGGCGCGGTTCGGGGGTCTGTCCGATCGTGGGTTGCGGGCCCTGGCACGATTCCGTGGGGCACAGGTTGAAGAGGGCGAGCCCCGCGCCACTCTGGAGCGGCGGCTGAGGCGTCAGGAAGGGGTGTGGGCCCGCGTAAACCGGAAACGCCGAAGGGTCGTGGGGTCGTTGATAAGCAAGTTCGTCGATGAAACACGGGCTCAGAGCGACTACCAATTCCTCCCCGAAGAGGATGGAGGCTCGTCGCTGAAGGAATCGATTGAAGAGGTTGGGGTAATGGGCGGAATCGCCCACAAGCTTCGCGGGGCGGCCGATCAGTACCTTCGTAAAAAGCTCGACGAAATCGAACGCCGGATTGACCGCAAGCTGGATGAGATCGACAGCCGGCTGAGCGAGTGGCGCGATCAGGAGATCAGAAACCGCCTGCGGATCGTGAAGATCACACTGATCACGGCGATCATTGTGGCCATAGTCAGCCTCGGGTACGATCACTTGAAGACACGGAGTGAGCTACCGGGACAAACAGGGCCGCCCGCTTCCGGCGCTGGTCATGCTGAGCCGCCGGGATAGGCTGCCGAGTGTGGTTCCTGCCGTCGCGGCGACGTTTGGGAGGACCGAAGGCGAATGTTACCGAAATCGAGCCAGCGCGTGGCTGAGGTGATAAAGATCGCCAATCAGATCGCCCGAGAGTACGACCGGGAGTACGTCGGGACCGAGCACATCCTGATGGCCATCCAGCGCGAGGGCACGGGCATCGGCGCAGCGGTCCTGGCGAAACGAGGCGTTACGGCGGACAAGCTTCGCGACGAAGTCGACAAGCTGGTGAAGAAACAGTTGGAGGAGACGTGGGTCTTCGGCCGGCTGCCGGGCACTCCGTATTTCAAAAACGTGATGGCCACCGCCATTGATCAGTGTCAGAAGATTAACGCCAAGGAGGTCTGCACCGAGCATCTGCTACTGGCCTTGCTGAAGGAGCGTGGCAGCGTCGCCGGTAAGGCGCTCAAGAACCTTGGGATCTCATACGACGATGCCCGCAACGATATTCTGGAACTGACGTCCGCAACGTGAACCCATGACATATTACCGGGTAAAGGCGTGAGGTCGCCTGCGCTGACGTAGTGACACTGTATGGGGGAGTGTAGTCGTGGCCCAACAATCCACAGCTGCAACACCCGTCGGCGATGACCAACCTGATAGAGCATCTACCCGCGGCCTGCGGTATACCCTACTTAGGATATGGCTCCCGCTCCTCGTGTTGGCCGGCTTCGTCTACTTCCTCGTGCTTCCGATGCTCTCGAGTGCGCGTGAGTTGTCGCGCCGTATGGTCTGTGCAAGTAACATCAAGGGGATTGGAACAACGTGGATGGTCTACGCGAAAGACTACCCGGGTGAGGGCGTTGCGCCACTTGAATGGTTGATCACGACCGGCCGGATCACACCAGAGCAGACCATCTGCCCATCGTCCGGCTTAACGGAATCGAACTACATTCTCCTCCCTTTCGAACCGCGCGATCTTACAGACAACAGCACAGTCATTGCGTACGAGCCCAAGTCAAACCACGGTGGAGAGGGTGGCAACTTTCTTTTCGCCGACGGCCATGTATCGTTCGTGCGCGTCCCGGAATATGATCAGCTTGTACGTTCGGCCGAGAGGGATCTCCCCCAACGGTCAGGTGACGATCCGTAGTTCATAATCTGCAATTGCCAGTTACTCGTTGGGCGCGCCCGGGCTGGACTCGTCGTCGACCTTTCTCCGCCGCTTGCGAAGCGCTTCGCGAAGCGCGTACTCGATCTGGGCGTTGAGGCTGCGCAGCTCGTCCTTGGCCCACCGGTTGAGTTCCTCCATCAGGTCCGGAGGGAGGCGAAGCAAGAATGACTTTCGCTCAGCCATACAACGGTTCGATCCCCAACGCTCTTAAAAACCCTCCCGCCCGAGGTCCCGCGGGCCTTAGAGGCGTCTAACAGAACCTGTGGGACCGACTTTCCAGTCGGTCACCGGGCAATCTGGGAACCCCATCCCGCGTTGGCTTCGAGTCCGAAGATCCGCGCGGGCTAAAGCAAATCCCGTTTTCGTGGACCGCACGTCAGGGACGGCGAGCGTCCTCTCGCTATGCGATTCCGCGCGGGCTGAAGCCCGCGGCTCGGCATACGATTTCGGGAACCGCTCTAAAGCTCGTGGCTCGCTGTGGTCGGTCCGTGCGGGCTAAAGCCCGCGGTTCGGGCATCTTTACTCGATGTCGGCTAAGCTCTTTAGGTGTAGAGCGTACCGGTGTTTACAATCGGTTGGGCCTCGCCGCGGCCGCACAGCACAACGAGCAGGTTCGAAACCATCGCGGCTTTACGCTCCTCGTCGAGGCTCACCGTCTTGTGCTCCTCGAGCTTTTCCAAAGCCATCTCCACCATGCTGACCGCACCTTCGACGATGCGGACTCGCGCGGCGACGATAGCTTCAGCCTGCTGACGTTGGAGCATGGCCCCGGCGATCTCCGGGGCGTAGGCCAGGTGGCTGATGCGGGCTTCTTCGACATCTACGCCGGCCCGGGTGACACGCTCCTGGACCTCCTTCTGTAACGTTCCGGACACCTCGTCGACGCTGCCGCGAAGCGAAAGTGTATCCCCCTCGAACGTGTCATACGGGTATGCCATTGCCAGATGCCGCAGGGCGGCTTCGCTCTGCACGCGCACGTAATCTTCGTACTCCTCGACGTCGAAGACCGCCCTGGCCGTGTCGATTATACGCCACACCACGACCAGCGAAATATCGATGGGATTTCCCCGCAGGTCGTTCACCTTGAGCGTGTCGCCGGCCAGGTTGTGGGCCCGCAGGGAGACCTTCTCCTTGATCAGGAGTGGGTTGGCCCAGTGGAATCCACTGTCCTGGACGGAACCCTTGTACTTGCCGAACAGGATCAGTACTGCCGCCATGTTGGGCTGGAGCGTAAAGAACCCGAGCAGCAACACGAACCATATGGCAGTGACCACGCCACAGGCCACGATGGATACCACGTGGCGTACGGCGTGGAATGCGACCTCGCTGCGAATCGCACTGCATGCCCACCACCCGAGGACCAGTCCGGCGAGGAAAAGCAAGCCCAGCATGGCCCATCCGTTGAACGTGCTTGTCCGTATTTCCCGCGTTTCCATGATCGTGTCTCCTTTCACATCTGTTGACATCATAAATATATCACATTGATAGCGCCTGTCAAGTGTTGGAGCCATTATTTCGGTCTGTTTTACAAAAAACGACAGGGTGAGCTGGCCGCCTGCCTCTGGAACGGAGTGAATAGGCTGGACGCCAGTCCCCCGCGCCGCGTCTCGGCGCGGCGTTAACTGGCAGGTTTGACGAGCTTGAGTTGGATATGGGCGCGTTGGATGGCGTCGGTGCGGGCGGTGAAGGAGGCGTCGTCGGTGATCTTCATGGCCTGGGCTTCGATAAGGGCCTGTCCGGCCGCGGCCGCCTCGAGGTCATCGGCCTTGCGGGCCTGCTGCGTCAGGATGGTGAGCCGGTTGTCGACTACCTGGGCGAAGCCGCCGTCGACGAAGAACACATGCTTCACCGTCTCTCCCGCTCCCTTACGGTCGCGGCTCGGATCGGGTGTTTCAACGCGCAAGACGCCGATGCCGAGCTTGCAGACGATGGGGGCCCGGCGATTCAACACGCCCATCTCGCCGTCGTGGGCGGGGAAGGCCACGAAGTTGGCATCGCACTCCAGGACCTTACGCTCGGGTGTGATGACGCTGCATTGGAAAGTGTCGGGGGTAGTCATGAGTAGTTATCAGTTATCAGTTATCAGCCCTCAGCCATCAGCAGTAGGCAAGTTACGGCACAGAGATCCGTCTTTCCGCATTTCGACTTTTCGACGTTTCGACGTTTAGACGTTTCTATTCCTTCGCCAGCTTCTCGGCCTTTTCAGCGGCTTCCTCGATCTTGCCGACGTACATGAACGCCGGTTCCGGCAGGTGATCCCATTTGCCTTCGCACAATTCGTCAAACGAGCGGATGGTCTCTTCGCGCGGGGTGTAGTTACCGGGGATGCCGATGAACTGCTCGGCGACGAAGAAGGATTGCGAAAGGAACCGCTCGATCTTGCGGGCCCGGGCCACAACGACTTTGTCTTCCTCACTTAGTTCGTCGACACCCAAAATGGCGATGATATCCTGCAAGTCCTTGTATCGCTGAAGAACTTGTTGCACGCGACGGGCGACGCGGTAGTGACGCTCGCCGATGTGCTCGGGAGCAACCAGTCGGCTGCTTGATGCCAGCGGGTCGACAGCGGGATAAATACCTTTTTCGGATATGCCGCGCTCCAGGTTAACCGTGCTATCCAGGTGCGTAAACGCCGCGGCGGGCGCCGGGTCGGTGTAGTCGTCGGCGGGGACGTATATGGCCTGAATGCTGGTGACCGCACCGTGGATCGTCGAGGTGATGCGCTCCTGCAATGCGCCCATCTCGGTGCTGAGCGTCGGCTGGTATCCCACGGCCGAGGGCATGCGCCCCAGCAGGGCTGAGACCTCCGAGCCGGCTTGCGAGAAACGGAAGATGTTGTCGATGAACAGCAGCGTGTCGGCGCCGGTCTGATCGCGGAAGTATTCGGCCATGGTCAGTGCCGACAGGCCGACACGAAGACGGGCACCGGGCGGCTCATTCATCTGGCCGAAAACCATGACCGTCTGGTCCATGACGCTCTTTCCGGTATCGCCGATTTTGGCCTCCTGCATTTCCAGCCACAGGTCGTTACCCTCGCGGGTACGCTCACCGATGCCCGCGAAGCAGGAGAAGCCGCTGTGGAAGCGGGCCAGTCGGGCGATGAGTTCCTGAATGATGACCGTCTTGCCCACACCGGCGCCGCCGAACAGCCCGGCCTTGCCGCCGCGGACCAGCGGGCAGAGCAGATCGATCACCTTGATACCGGTCTCGAAAAGCTCGGTCTTGGGGGTCAGGTCCGCGAGGTCGGGCGGGTCTTGGTGAATGGGGCGAAACTCCTCCGCAGTGATATCACCTCGGCCGTCGATGGTTTCGCCTACCAGGTTGAACACCCTGCCCAGGGTCGCCTCGCCGACCGGGACGGTGATGGGCTGTCCGGTATCCAGGATCGTTGTTCCCCTTTGCAATCCGTTCGTGGAGCCGAGTGCCACGGCGCGGACACGCCCACCGCCCAGGTGCTGGGCCACTTCGCACCAGAGGGTTTCCTTGACGGTGAAGCCGCGCACGGGCCGCTCGACTTCGGTCCTTAGGGCGTTGTAGATCTTGGGCATCCGCTCTTCCGGAAACGCCGCGTCGAGCGTGGAACCGATGACCTGGATGACCTTGCCGAAATTGTCGTTTGCCATCAGTGAAAGTCCTGTGAAAACGTCGAAACGTCGAAACGTCAAAACGTCAAAAGGTGGAAACCTCGAAGCATCTTCCGAGAACCCGCATCCTGTGTGTCCTCTTTGTTTAGACTTTTAGACGTTTGCCAGCCTTTAGGCCAGCGCGTTTACTCCTCCAATAATGTCCAGCAGTTCCATCGTAATCTGCGTCTGTCGGGCCCGGTTGTATTGTCGGGTCAATGTGGTGATCATGTCCGAAGCCGCGTCTGTGGCCGCCTTCATGGCAACCATCCGCGCAATCTGCTCGCTGACCGCGGCGTCTATAAAGCACTGAAACAGTCGCACTCTGGTCGCAGCAGGGAGCAGCTCATCGAGCAGTGCCATCGGCTGAGGCGAAAACTCATACTCCACACGCCTCTTTGGGCGCGCTTCCTCGCTCTTACCCAGAGTCTCCTGGGTCAGCGGAAGCAGCGGCATTACCACCGGCCGCTGCTTCCCCACGGAGAGAAACTTCATGTAGGCGACGTATGCAGAGGCGATCTCACCCTTGACGAACCGGTCCATCAGGCCATTGGCGATCGGCTCTACATCATCGAACCGTGGGCGGTCGCCGATGTGCGTGCTCTGCTCAACCATAGGACGACGGAGGAAGCGAAAGTAGGAGATCCCCTTTTTGCCCACCATATGCACGTCGCTTTCGACGCCGCGGGAGCTTAGTTCATCGAGATGAGGCACCGTGGCGCGGAGGACGTTGGCGTTGTACCCGCCGCACAGGCCCCGGTTACTGGTGATAACCACCAGCGCCGACCGTTTTACATCTTCGTGGATTTGCATCAGTGGATGATCAATGCTCTCGGTAGCGCTGGAAAGATCAGCGACCAGCTCAGCCAGCTTCTCGGTATAGGGCTTGCTGGCTGTGGCGCGGTTGAGCGCCGCCTGGAAGCGTGCGGTGGCAATCAGTTGCATGGTCCGCGTTATTTTGCGGATGTTGCGAACCGACTTGCGGCGTTTGACGATGATCCGTCTGTTGGCCATGTCGCTATCCGGTGCTACTCAACCCTTTAAGCCCGCCCCGCGCAAGACCCCGGTCACTTGTTCTTCTCTCTAAACTGGACCTTGAAGTCGGTGATGATCTTGGTGAGCCGCTTCGCCGACTCGTCGGACAGCTCGCCCGTTTCGACGAGTTCCTTCAGGACTTCGGGGAACTCGTCATGTACGTGCCGGAGCAGGGCTTTTTCAAATGGGAGCACTTGATTGATCGCCAGATCGTCCAGGTGACCCTGCGTCCCCGCGAAGATGCTGACCACCTGGTCTTCAAAGGTGTAAGGGTCGTACTGCGGCTGTTTGAGCAGCTCGACCATTCGCTGACCACGGTCGAGCTGTCGCTGGGTGGCGGTGTCGAGCTCGGTGCCGAGCTGGGCGAACGCTTCCAACTCGCGGTACGCAGCCAGGTCGAGACGCAATGACCCGGAGATCTTCTTCATCGCCTTTCGCTGTGCGTTGCCGCCGACGCGCGAGACGCTGATGCCCACGTTGACCGCCGGGCGGACGCCGGCAAAGAACAAATCCGGTTCCAGGTAAATCTGCCCGTCGGTGATGGAGATCACGTTGGTTGGAATGTAGGCGGCCACCTCGCCTTCCAACGTCTCGATGATCGGCAAAGCGGTGAGCGATCCGCCGCCGTCGGGAAAGCGGTGGACGCGGTAGTTGTCCTTATTCGGCAGCGACTCGAACCATGCGTTGGCCCGCTTCAGCCCGGCTGGTCGGTGGTACAGGCTGTCGATGTCGTCCGGCCTGTGATCCTGAGGAGCCTTAAGTCCCTCAGGGTGTTTGACCACAACAGCACGATCCCGGCAGTCCTCCGGCGTGTCCTTGGGCACTATGGCGTACTCGTCGTGAAGCTTGCAGCTTCGCTCGAGGAGTCTGGAATGCAGATAGAACACGTCACCGGGATAGGCCTCCCGACCCGGCGGACGGCGAAGCAGCAACGACAACTGGCGATAGGCATGGGCCTGCTTGGTCAGGTCGTCATAGATACACAGAGTGTGCCGCCCCTGGTTGTACATGAAATACTCCGCCATAGCGGCACCTGCGTAGGGGGCGATGTACTGGAGCGGCGCAGGGTCGGCGGCCGACGCACTTACCACGATCGTGTAATCCATGGCCCCCTGTTCGCGCAGCTTCTCGATGACGCCGACGACGGTTGAGTCCTTCTGGCCGACAGCCACGTAGACGCAGATTACGTCGCCGCCTTTCTGATTGATGATCGTATCGATGGCGATGGCGGTCTTGCCGGTCTT
>Ga0114930_10001833_pt1 | contig 19796 bp, 17 predicted proteins | sample AnhtaG_FD_87300 | JGI IMG/M metagenome (GOLD analysis project Ga0114930, IMG submission 87300) | Deep subsurface microbial communities from Anholt, Denmark to uncover new lineages of life (NeLLi) - Anholt_01485 metaG | ecosystem: Environmental > Aquatic > Marine > Oceanic > Sediment | place... | reverse complement strand
TGACTTCTCCTATGTTCTTTGACAAGGGCGGGGTCTTTGGCTTGGCTACAACGGTGAATTATCTGCCTTCAACCATGCTCTGCAACGCGGTTCCACTAAGCGACGTTGAGAGCACAGTGGAGGTATTTCAGTGGGCAAATACTGCATTGGATAATGATTCTTGCATTTTAACTCACGATGCATTCTTTAATTGGGCTAAGCTCTCTCTTGATGACCCGCACACAATCGTGTTTTTCAAGAACAACATCAACGACGCTGTGGATCAAGCATCGGAACAAGGATTTAAGCGATTTTGGCTTGTATGGTGGAATGAGAATATCGGCTGGTATGGCTTCGAGACTCCCGCAACATTTCATCCAATCTTCAATTCTGGACGATTATCAGTTTTCGAGTATGTGGGTTAAGTAGGTTTGACGATTCAGAAACAGACGAAGATTCCCTTCGAGAACCTCAGGGTAGCAGATAGTCCATTTATTGTTGTAGGTATCCCTGCGTACAACGAGGAGAATACGATTGGGAAGGTTGTATTAACAGCTCAAAGATTTGCGGATGGGGTTATTGTTTGTGATGATGGCTCGTCAGATATGACGGTGGAGATTGCTGAAGGACTTGGGGCAGATGTTGTTAGGCATAAGCAGAATCTGGGTTATGGAGTGGCTCTTAGGAGTTTGTTTAAGCGTGCGAGGGAGTTGGGAGCTGATGTTTTGGTTACTTTGGATGGTGATGGGCAGCATGATCCCAGTGAGGTTCCTGAAGTAGTGAAACCTATTGTGGATGGTTCTGCGGATGTGACTATTGGCAGTCGATTTGCCAGTAAGCCTGTTGGAGAGGATATGCCATTCTACCGTCGTGTTGGTGTGAAACTCATCACAAGGTTGGTTAATGGCTCTGCGAAGAATGGAATTAATGATGCTCAGAGTGGGTTCAGGGCGTATGGACGTAGGGCTTTGGATGTTTTAAGTGTGGTTGAAAACGGGATGGGGGCGAGTGTAGAGATTTTGTTGGATGCTGGCAAACATGATTTGAAGATTTGTGAGGTTTCCAGTTCCTGTAAATATGATAATGGTGATGGTGTAAAGACTTCTACGCATAATCCCATTGGACAGTTGGCTGATGTTCTAATGTCAATTGTCAGACATGTTGTCGAGGACCGGCCTCTGACAATACTTGGGATACCTGGTGTCCTTTGTTTGATTGCTGGAGTGTTGTTTGGAGTTTGGATGCTGCAGCTTTACTCTATTGACCATCATATTGTAACGAATATTGCATTGGCTTCCCTTGCGTTTACTCTTATCGGACTCTTTGCAATCTTCACAGCTGTAACACTTTACGCCATATCCCGAATAGTCCAGAAAACCAAAAACGGAAAACGAGATTGAATTCAGTTATGGATTATGTGCAACTAAAGTTCAGTAAGGAATGATGAAAAATGGAAAGGATATTAGTGACTGGTGGAGGGGGCTTCATTGGAAGCCATCTTGCAAGCCACCTCTTCTCAGAAGGTAATTTCGTTAGAGTAGTAGATGTGAAATTTGATGACTTCATGGAGGAGCAGTACTACAGTGAAAAATCCCAAATGGATTTACGAATTTGGGAAAACTGCCTGACAGCAACCAAAAGGATAGACAAAGTCTACAACCTAGCAGCCAACATGGGGGGCATTGGATTCATAACATCAGTTGGTGCTGAAGTAATGCATGACAATGTCCTAATAAACACCCACATGCTTGAAGCCTCAAAGCAAAACAAGGTAAAACGATATCTCTATTCCTCATCAGCTTGTGTCTATCCCACCTATAAACAAACAGATCCCGACGTGATAGGTCTGAGAGAAGAAGACGCTTACCCAGCTGACCCTGACAATTTCTATGGGTGGGAGAAGCTCTACACTGAAAAACTATGTGAAGCGTATCAACGCGATTATGGCATTGACATCAGAGTTCTGAGATATCATAATGTCTTCGGACCGGAAGGAACCTACGAAGGTGGACGAGAGAAATCTCCAGCAGCTTTGTGTAGAAAAGTAGCGGAAGCATCAAACCCTGGTACCATATCGGTTTAGGATGATGGAAAACAGACACGATCATACTGCTACATCGATGATGCTGTAACAGGGACTATACTGCTTATGGAATCGAATTATGATAAGCCAATCAACATTGGGTCTGAAGAGCTAGTGACAATTAATGAGCTTGCTGACATGATAATCTCGATATCCGGGAAAGACATAACCAAAGAATATGATCTATTCGCGCCTCAGGGAGTAAGAGGTAGGAACGCTGACATAGACCTTGCACGAAAAGTCCTTAACTGGGCGCCAAAGGTTAACCTAGAAGAAGGTTTAGTTAGAACCTATAGATGGATCAAAGCTCAGTGTTCTAGAGATGGGGAACAGATAGACGTTGTACGTCAGTTTGAAGCAGCAACTACTCGGCAAAAACTGTGAAAAACAATCTTGAGTAAGGATCTAAACGTACTAGTTATCGCGCAGTACTACCCACCAGACATGGGTGGAGCTAGCACACGCGTCTCCAACGTAGTTAAAGGTTTACTTAGTAAAGACTGCAACATTACGGTAGTAGCAGCATTTCCACATTATCCTCAAGGAAATGTTCCCTCGGTTCTTAGGCGAAAGGCTTTGACGAGGGAACGAGTGGGAGGAATAAATGTTATACGCGTTTGGATTCCCACCTTGCCACACAATACTATCGTAAACAGAGTTTTACTACATCTCTGCTTTGTTGTTTCTTCGCTGTTTGCGCTACCCTTTGTTGGTAAGGTGGATGCTATATGGGCAGCCAACCCTAATCTGTTCTGTTTCTATTCAGCACTTGCCTATGGATTTGCAAAGAGAAAACCTATCATTCGAAATGTAGATGATCTGTGGCCTGAAGTTTTCTACGAGATGGGAATCGTCCGATCAAAGCTCATAAGATTGCTACTAGATTTCTTGGCCAAGGTCTCCTATGTCCTACCTGCTGCAGTGACTCCAGTAAGTGCAGGATATAAGCGTAGGATAGTTGACAAGTATCGTCTAAGTAAAAAGAAGGTTCACGTAATTGAAGTGGGAGTTGACTCTGTTAGACCATTGGTGTCAGGTAGTGAGGAGAGAAATCAGTTTGTTGTGATGTATTCGGGGATCTTAGGTTTGGGCTATGATTTTGATGTTGTTTTGAAGGCTGCGAGTATATTGATGGAGAATAGAGACGTTGTATTCGTTGTTAGAGGAGTGGGGGAGCTTGCTCCAAGGCTGAGAAGGCAAATCGAGACGCTCAATCTTGGAAATGTTAGGTTAAATACAAGTTTCTTGTCTAAGCATGATCTATCAGGGTTATTGAGTTCTGCAGATGCTTTTATCCTTCCAATGGCTTCTATGTCTTTAGTGGATGAAGGGCTTCCAGCTAAGGTTTTTGAGTATCAAGCTTACGGTAAGCCTATTGTTTGCGTTTCCAATGGTGAACCAGCTAGATACATTGAGGCCACTGGGTCAGGGTTAGTTGTGAAGCCTAAGGAAGCTTACGGTTTTGCTAAAGTTATTACTAGACTTTATAGGGATAGGGAGTTTGCCTGTAAACTTGGATGGAATGGGTGGAAATATGTATCGGAAAACTTGACAACAGAAAGAATCGGCGAACGCATGTACAGAGTCCTAGCTTCAATAAGCCATAAGAGTCCCTCGTGATAAGGTTGCGGTGGCAAAGATGCACTGTAAGATGAGCAAGTCAGATCGAAGCTGAAAAATCACAAGCTAACCTGAAAGAAGTGATTCGTGGGTCCTTGCGAGTTTTGATGATGGTTGGACTTTACTCTTTTGGAGGCTTTTCCACAGTTATCGAGAATCTATCAACAGAGCTTTGTAGAAGGGGCGTAAAAGTAACGATTGGAGCCATGCTTTTTAAGCGATTTCCGAGTGAAGGACCATACAACACCAAAACCATTCTCCTGAATGACAAGCTGAGATCTGGACGGTCTTTTGAGGATTTCGACATTATCCATAATCATCATGCAATAACGAACTATTTTGCCTTGATAACCAACAGCCCCTTCATATTTCACTATCATGGCACTCCTCGATCTGGCAAGGGGAATTTGTACAGACTTAGTCTGCTTTCTTCAGTGAAGGTCGCAGGCAACCATTTTGCTGCCACGATCACTGTGTCCAAGACTGGATATTGGGATCTAAAACACTATTTCAAACTTGGAAATGTCAACGTGATTCACAACGGGGTAGATACAGATTTATTCAAACCCGGTCTTGAGGGTAGCGTTCGCAAAGGAATTCCGCAGTATCTTTTTGTAGGCTATCTTTACAACCACAAGAGAGTAGAGGAGCTGATACTCGCCACAAAAAGGTTGACGAAAACTTATCCTAAGGTCCATCTTCAGATTGTTGGTTCAGGGTACAGCTATGGAAAACTGAGAATGCTTGTTCATAAGCTTGGAGTTCAAGCTCATATTGGTTTCACTGGTCATGTGCCCTACAAGTTGCTGCCTAAATACTACTCCTCATGCGACGTCTATGTCACAGCAAGTCGCAATGAGCTGTTTCCTTTACCATTGCTGGAATCATGGGCTTGTGGTATACCAGTTGTAGCTTCAGCGATTCCTGCACATCTGGAACTAATACGCAAATCTGGAGCAGGAATAAGTTATGAACCAGGGGACATCACCCAGCTCGTAGAGAAAATGAAGTATGCTTACGAACATGGCTCCCAGTATGTAGATCACGCCCTTCAGTTTGCACAGGATAATGACTGGGCTGGAATTGCGGATAAAGTACTAAAAGTCTACGCGAAGCTTAGATAGCGTGCGCGCGCGCTAGTCTTTATAGCCCAAGTTTGGTCAAAGATGCTTCTGATTGGCTTTTTGTTTGGTGTCTTCCTCCTTCCAGGTTTCATGCTTTTGAAACTCGGAAAGATTAAGACTACCAACATTACCGATACGCTGTTCCTCTCATATGTTCTCAGCCTAGCTATAGCGTTTGGATTGCTATATGTTGGCGGAATCTTGGGAGCATTTGAAGCAACGTCAATATTGCTCGCAATTATTGTTATGGTTTCAGCAATTTATGTAACAGTATTAGCATTGAAGAACAAGGAAGAATGTAGAAATGTATTGGAATCTATCCTCAGGTCCGCTTTTTCAATGCCTAGGCTACCAGTTGTGGTGGCTGCTATTGGATTGCTTATTGCTTACGCCATTTTTCTTTCATCAAGAGGACTATTAGATTCAGATGTTACACAGTATTACCTTCCAGTGGCTCGAGAAGTCGTGCAGTCAAACTGCTTTACGCATAGTACAGGCTACGACTACAACGTATTTTTGAGACCTATAGGAGGATCTGTTCTTTATGCCTGGAGCTATGTGATTATTGGGTTCCTTGGATCTGAAGCTTTCAGAGTGATGCCGTTCATACCTATACTGGTTTTAGTTGTCGCTGGTTATTCGATAGCAAAATTGGCTACGGGATCATCCGTCATCAGTCTAATATCAACAGCAATTTTGCTTGTCTTGCCTTTTCATGATCGTTTTCTTCTCTATAATGCCTTTTATCCTGACATTTTCTATTACCCACTCACATTTATTGTCATTTACTTCTTGCTCGACTACTACAAAAGTGGGCGTAGTCTACTGTTGCTTTGGATAGGAATTGCCCTTGGTGTTGCCAATCTTATCAAAGCTCAAACTGTGTTTTTCGTCTTCGGGGTACTATTAACTATAATTGCTTTCAGGCTTAGCAACAAAAAAATATCGTTGGCGATTTGCTTTTCCACACCATTCATTGTTTTCATACCCAACATTCTGGTTCAATCGATTCAGCAAACACAGTTTCAGCTTCCTACTCTGATTTTTAACAACACTGAAGTGGTTTTGTTCTTCTCACTTGCATGTCTCAGCGGTGCTAGTTGCTTATTGACGACTCGTAGTAGCATACCCAAAAGAAGAAGTGACTGCCTCTGCTTTGCAAACCTGGTCAAAATGGGCGTATTGCTATTGGTGCCTTTTGCAATTTTCTCCAGTCTTTGGTATATAAACAACCTTTTGCAGTTTGGAACGCTCATTTACACTTCATCCATCAACTTGCCGAACTACGAGTGGGCCCTCAGCATAGAAAGATGCTTGGCACCAACAAGTACAGTGGCTAATGTATGGCATTACTTGACTTACTTCACATTAGTACCTGTTGATCCAAGCGTATTAGGATACATTTGGTTGGTACCTCTACTAGTGGGACTAATCAAATCCGTGCGAAAAAAAAGAACAGGTTTGATGTTTGTTCTCTTGTTTGTGACAACCATTGCTGTCATTATCTTGTCTAACTTATCATACAGCATTCCTTACGTAGATGTAGCAGTTAATAATCCGAGAGACCTCTTACCTTTTGCACCTGTGCTTGCAGTTTTATCTGCTATCGGCATAAGATGCATACTTTCTAATAATCCCCAGGAAGAAATTGCCACCAAAGAGACTGCAAAACTGTTTTTCTTTGTGGCATACTTCGGACTATTATGCTATGTTCATAGCGTTCTATTGTGGTTTACCGATGCAGCCTTTTCAACTTCTTTTATTGGTCAATTAGCAAAGGGCAGCGTTTCCCTCTTTGGTTTGACGTTACAACAAACTAGCTTTCAACTTTCAGCTGTGAGTAGAGTTATGTTTGCGGCAGATAATATTTGGAGGGTTCTTGCTCTTTCATTGTTTGCTAGCTTTCTTCTTCTATTGACTGGAACTCTAAGTCGCTTCAGGTTGCCGCATATTCCAGTTGGATTGAGCAAGATTAGAAAGGGTTTTGGAAAAATCAGGGTCGCACTTTCTCCTCGACTTTCTAGCGTCCTAGTAACCACTTTCTTGCTTATTGTAATATTAGCTCCAAGAATAGAGATTTTTCTTCTGCAAGGAGGATTTCAAGAAATCAGAAGCAACCAACTGAAAGTCTCGTATGGTCCTCTTTGCGAAATGTTAACATCTGAAGAGATAGAATTTAGCGGAGACTTGCTGACTTTCGGTGCGCCCATGGGTCTCCCATATTTCTTGCCGAATATGAAGATAATTGACTTGAGATACACTGCAAATTTGGCTTTCTTCAAAGACATCCTGTTGTCTAGTTCAGTCTCTGCAACTGTCCTAAGACTTAAGCAGCTAGGTGTTCATCACATCCTTATTAATCCGCTAATTGTAGCCCCGTTAGATTTGCACCTGAACAGCACCTTCTCCAAAATCGTAAGGAATCCTGAACTTGCTGTACTATCAAAAACATTCGGAAGTTGGAAGCTATACGATATCGGTCCATTTCAAGTTGAGAGAACTCTGATTGCGTTGCACGAATGGAGCTTGGATCCGCGTTATACAAACGCGCAATTTTCTTTTGTCGCTACCGAATCAGGAATCCAACTCGAACTTCAACCAACAAGTGAAGAAAGCAAAGTAACGGTAGTTAGTTACAGTATACCGAAGCTAAACATGTCAGAGTTTGATTATATTCTTACTGAGCTTGATGGTAGTAGTAACGCGAGAATAGATATTCGATTCATTTTAGATGATGGAGCAAGCTTTGATGTGGCATACTGGAAAGACCCCTACACGTATGTGATGAGCCCCTTCGATTTGGAACCCTACCATGGAAGGGCTCTGCGAGGTGAGGCATTTATCGGACTCAAAAGTTCAAACGGGTCGGACTCGGTGGTCGAAATATCCCGTATTGAATTCATAAAAGTCATTGGGATGAAATCTCTTACTGACTTTGAGATGTAAGCGCGGGGGTAATCGAAGCTGCTAGTAGAGGGCAAGAAACTATATGAAATATTCATGAAGATTTATTTCAACTTAGCGACACGGATTGGATTATTTTCATCAAAATTTCCACACGGTTCTTGGCTTAGGTGTCTATTCGAGTTTCGATCAATTGACTCACATGAAAGATACAACATTGTTGCCAAGTTGCTTGAGCAGATCAATTGCTTCAGGGTCCTAGATGTAGGTTCTGGTGGGATTTCTCCACTGTGCAATATGGGTTTCAGAGTCATATCCATAGATGTTAAGTCTATAGGAGGCGTGAGTGTCGTAGCGAGTGCGACACATCTACCGTTCCGATCTTTATCTTTTGACTGTGCCACTGCTGTTGATTCACTAGAACACATTGATTCTTGTTCAAGAGTAGATGCTATTCTAGAAATTAAGCGGGTCAGTAGGCTAGCTATTATCCACTTACCCTTGCAGGATAACAAGGTCTTTATGGGTAGATTTGGTGATCGAAATTTTCTCGAGAAGATTAGAAAACATAACATGAACGCACCCATACACTACATTGAACATCTAACATGTAGAGAACCCAACCCTGAAGAACTTGAAAAATTCGGTTTTCATATTGAAAATCCAGACTGGAATATCAATGTGTGGCTTACTTTTATGACGCTTCAATACCGAACTGGTTGTTTGATAAACTTTGTGCTTGTACCTTTCTATTTTTTCCTTTTACGCCATGTTAATGTGCCACCATGGTGGGGCGCCTACCTAATTACGCGTGCCAAACCGTCATAGCTCTAAAGACTTAGTACTGTTAACTGCACTCCATTATTTTTCAGCACATAAAAAATTCGGTTTTCTTTCATAATGAATTAAAACGAAAATAGTAATTGTTGTTGAAGAATTCGATCCTAAAAAGGGGTATCTAGAATATTACTTGGCTAAAGAGCTAACAAAGCTCGGACATAAAATATATGTGTTGACATTTGGTTGGAGCAAGCACGTCTTACGGACAATGCTTAAGGAAGGTTTTGAGGTTGTCAGCTTGCCACATGTCGCCGTTGCAAATGGTCTTCATGTGCCAAGTTTCAGCGGCGTTACACGTCTTGTTAAGTTCATCAAGATGGAAAGACCTGACATAATTCACTGTCAACCTCTCTTCTCGCCGCTGTCATTGGTTTTCATCAGCTGCCAACGACTTTCAAGTTACAGAATTGTCGGAAGCTTGATTACAGGACAGTATTCGATTAACTCTGTCCCTGCAAAATTAAAACACTATCTTGTCAAGCTTCTTATTGAGCGCTTTATCGGAAATAAGGTCGATTCATTCTTTGCCTTAAGTTACGACTGGAAGAAAATATTGCTCCAATTATTCAACATTCCACACCAAAAAATAAGTATCATACCGCTTGGGGCAGATCCTGAGCTATTTAAATTTGACACACGAGCAAGAACTAAAGTTAGGAATCTATTGGGGATTTCTCACGAAGATGTAGTCGTGGTTTATAGCGGTAAAATAATTCGATCAAAAGACCTTCATATACTAGTGAAGGCAATAGCACCCATTATACGGCAAAAACGCAAGGTAAAACTGCTAATTGTAGGTAAGGGAGAACAATCTTATTTAGAATATCTCCAAGAGCTCTGTTTAAATCTCAGAATCTCAAAAAACGTCTTTTTTCATCCATGGGTGAGTACAACGCAACTCCCCGATTTCTACAGCGCAAGTGATATCGCAGTATGGCCAGGCGGACCTTCAATCTCTGTAATAGAGGCGGCTTCTGTAGGCTTACCAGTAATTATTAAGCGAACCCCGATTGAGAAATATAAAATTTCATACAACAATGGATTCGCATTTAAACGTGGTAATATAGATGAACTCCGCAAATATCTTGAGATTTTAATATACGACGTCAAATTGCGAGAAGAGATGGGTCATAAATCAAAGTTGTTAGTAGAGCGCAAGTTGAATTGGGGGGTTATTGCTGCCAAATGTTTAGACGAGTATGCACTTGCTCTCTCATGAAAAAAAAGCGCGCGTTTTACAGTTCTCCAACATGTATGCATGTTTTGCTTTCCTATTTTTCTTCTATTTCGCATACATGAGAAAAAATTCTAATAATAAAATCTCTTTTTTGCTCTCTTAGTTTCCCACCAAATTTCCTTACGCTTTGAAAACCAATTTATATATTCTTCTATTCCTCTCTCAAGTTTAATTTGTGGCTCAAAATTGAGAAGATTCCTTGCCTTTTTTATATCTAAGACTAAATGCTTTAACTCACCAGGCTTTCTCCCTTTTTCCCCAGGCTTGGGGTCTTCATATTTCAATTCAATAGAATTCTGACCCGAAAACCGAATAATCATATTTGCTAGATCTATGACCTTGGTGCCGATACCACTACCTATGTTGAGAGCCTGACCAGAAGCATCTTCACGTTTAGCACTATTGATGGTAACCCATACTACGTCCTTTACATGCACAAAGTCTCTGCTTTGATTTCCATCACCAAATATTATGGGATTTTCATTTTCTAAGACTTTTTTTGTAAAAATCGTCATTACACGCCCAAACCATTCTCTTGGACCATAGACAATTCCATACCTTAAAGCCACAACTGGAAGTCCATAAAGTTCATGAAACATTATACAGTATTTCTCCCCTGCAAGTTTGCTTACTCCATAAGGCCACTGTGGTCTTAGGGGGTGTGACTCATCTATCGGTAAATATCGACTCTGACCATAGCAACCGGCTGAGGAAGCATATATTATCTTCTTTACACCATTTTGATATGCTGCCCTTAAAACATTCAATGTTCCTAAAGCGTTCACTTCTAAATCTGTCACAGGATCCTCAAGGATTTTTGGGATTTCAAGTATAGCGGCGTGGTGAAAAACAACATCTATATCTCGCATAACTTCGCAAAGAAGTTTAAAATCAAGAATGTCGCCTTTAACAATTGATACCCCCCGTTTGCCTTGTATATGTTCGATATTTCCTTTAAATCCAGATGAAAAATTGTCATAAATCGATATATTTCTCACGTTTTCCATTAGAAGTTCGTCAACCAAGTGGGAACCAATAAAACCAGCGCCGCCAGTTACGATCACATTCTTGTTTTTCAATTGCATTTCGGTCTTCAGTACACTATATTTTTTGCCCGAACCTTTATGCTTTCGCGCGCAAGGGGTGCGCGCGCACTGACTTTGCTCCGAGAAAACTCGAGAGAATCCATAAGAAAACTCATCCAAGTTTGTCCAAACGATTATGAAGAATATATAAACTGAATATGACAACAATATATGGTAGATGAATTCATGCTAAACTTGAAGTTGAAACTATAGGGGTGATTTGTGCTGGCAGAAACAGTCTTTCCAGATAGATCAATTCCGCAGGAATTTCAGCCTGAGGTGGCTAGACAAGAAATTGAGGCTATACAAAGCTTCAATAATAGAAGATTTGATGATTCTAGGGAGCGGTATCAGCGAGTACTTGAGATTATGGAGGACGCTCAAAGGGAAGTTGAACGCCCAATTCACAAAGGGACTCCCTTACACATGATAGGAATATGTTACACTGCAATTAATCAACACAACCAAGCTTTACGCTACATAACATTAGCTTACATTGAAGATACATTGAATGTCGCTTTTAATCATGAAGACGAAGCTGACAGATTTCCTGCAGCTCAAATGCTTAGAGATTTCTATGGCATTAGAATGTCAATCTTGAGTACGATAAAAGAAATTGCTAATGGACTTAAAGAAACAGGAGAATGGGCGAAAGTCTTTGACCCCGAGAGCGTACTTAATACTCTTGCAACAAGATTGACCATAAACCCCAATGCACTTAGCGATCAACTGATTCGTCCTCCCCCTCGAGTAGAACCACGCCAACCTCTTGGCTTTCCGCAACCTTGGGAACAAAGAGTTTTCATTGGTGGTAACTACCAAACGCATATGCCCGTCATCAGACATATTGAGAGTATTGTGAGGTCATTAGGTTATACACCCGTAGTGGCTTTTGATGTGGAAATTCCGAGAGAGCATACACACCACCGCACGTTATTATTGCTCCACACATGTAGATATGCGATATTTGAGATTTCCAGTCCCGCTGGTCAACTAATGGAAATAGAACGAACTCGGGATTATGAAAACGAAGTTCTTCTTCTTTACTCTGGAATCTCACCAGATGCTGCTCCGTCACCACTTGTTTCGACTATGATTCAGACTGTAGGTTTAAGAACAGAAGGATATACAAATTTGCCAGATATTGACCCAATAATAAGAGATTTCTTACCTACACTGACTCCCCAACACAATTAATGCGCGCGCGCATACTCCATTTTGCTGGAGTTTGATGGAGATTTAATGAGAGGGTATCTTGATGGTGAAGAGAAATGGCACGTGTTTGACGAAGAATTCTCTTCAGGTTACTGGGGATTTGACGTGGAACGACCATCAGCTAGCAGTGTCCATTTCAGATCCATTTTCCTTTCGATCTATTTCGACGGACACTGAATTCTACGCGTGCTTAGCTGTTTTTTCTGAAGAATGCAGTTGGTACGGGGAAAACCAAAAAGAGAGTGTTCACAGAAGTTTTCTATGAAGATTAGTCGATTTCTTGGGCAGGAAATGGAAAATATCAGAATACTTTTGGATACAAATGCGCTCAAGCTCTTCTCTGGTATCAAAACCTCTGGTCTGCGAGAACTTTTAAGACGGATAATTGCGACAAAGGCGAAGTTTTACATAACGCCCATGCGCGCGCGTGGCAGGGAGTTTTATACACTGGATGTCCTTTATCGAATTAATTGCGATAATCTTTTCTTCTTCTGGTTAGAGACTTTTCTTCTTCTGTGTTTACTATAGATTATTGCTGTCAGTAGTGTTGCTATCATGAATAGTGGCAGAATAAGGAATGATGGAAACTCTGGAATCACTTCTGTGCCTACGATTTTAATCGTGTGGGTGCTGTGGCTGTAACTTATGTAGAAAGTATAATGAGTGCCATTGTATGTTTGAGTGTAGTCTACATCTTTTACCAAGAGAGAACCACCCAGGAAGATTGAGAATTCGCCCCAAAGCAACTCTTCAGGGATTGAAATGTTGCAATAACCTCTTTTGCCCGTAGGTCCTGTAACGTTGAACAATAGTTTCTTGTCCTCTTTTGTGAATTGGAAATTTGAAATGGTGGAGTTGCTTTCGGTTGTAACGTGAAAAACGGTTCCATCAGCAACTAGCACGTGATCAATTAGTGTTCCTATAATGGCTCTTATCATGAAATCGCTGTAGGTCTCTTCTTGCCAATCTGTTTCATACCAATGCCAACTCCGATCAGAAGGACTAGTTGTATCCTTTCCCATGCTAGGGTTATAGTTGGTTATCCACTCCATTCCAATGTAGAAGTCTGCGCCTTCATTTACGCTGATGCCATATGATGAGAGGTCTATATCAAACCATCCTTCGGAAGTTGGGGTTTGCTCAAAAGGCGTAATTAGATCGTCACGGTTGTCGTCCATAACATGAATCTTAAACGCATTCGACTGATACGATGAAATGGCATACATGTGGAAGCGGGTCATTAGGAGTTGACCTGAAAACAAGGGGGTAAATCTGACAGCATCTATACGTCCTGCTACTTGTGATTCCCAGCTAGGGTTTTCGCAATCGTAGGTGTATTCTAATCGTTTCACGTTTCCTACAGCCCTTAAGGTCCCATTACCTGAAACCGTTACATTTGTAGTTGCAGCATTTTCGTCAGACACGGTGACGCCACCACTTGTTTCCCACCTTGTGAACATGTAGCCGCCGCTATACTTTGCCTGGTATGTGCCAGTGACAACGTCGATTTCGGCTGGAAGAGGAAATATATAGTCTGCGATGGTCGTGAGCCCTAAGTTGTTGGTAAATCCTGTATCCTGAATGGATTCAAGGTGAACCGCAAGAACTGGTTCTATTGAATATTCAACTTCTAATTTCGGTTTGTTGGTATCTTCACTTGACTGGAAGACCGCGTATCCATCACCTGTTTTTGTCTCAAACTTCAAAACTTCCGTCAAGATTCCAGATGATAACGCAGTTCTCACATCCGCAGTTACATCCCATGACTTGTACACCTCCACAGTATAAATTAAGGTAAAGGACCAAAAATCTGTAGGTTGCGAACCAAAACTCGGCTTGTTGTTCCATGCGATTCCATGTTCTGTCCAGGAGTTATTTGAACAGTAATATGCACCAATTCTGTCAGCAGGGGACCAGTATATCTCTCCACCGGTTGATGAAAGATAAGCTTTGAGTTTGGCTGATATGATGTTGGCTCCCAGCGGTATGCTAGACAAATCGAACATGACATAAGTGAAGTCATGTTCTGAGGTCGCGCTGACATACATGGAATCTGCGTTGCCATAGTTTGTTTCTGGACTGGAGGAGTTTACATAGGCATCTACGGTCGAGTATAATGTTACAGTAGTAGAGCCAATAGCTGGTGTTGCATCAGCAACTAAAGACGAGAAACATAGAGGCAAAAAGAGAAAGAGTACTATAGCTAAGACCAAGACCCATTTTCTTGCCATTGCATACACATTCATTTCTCTTCACGCTCCCGAGTTGCGTGCGCGCAAACGGATCCATTCGTTATGTGGGTGCGTGTGCGGCTTTTTCTCATTCTGATTTCTCCCTTCTCAGGCATACACTAATGCGTTAATGGTAATATTAAGTTTTCAGGAAGATTCTTCTATCTAAATCCATTTAGCGATATTTATTTGCATTAATTATGCGCAATTACACGCATGTATACATTAATACATACTCGTCTCATTCAAGTGGATATGGTCATAGCGTGACAAAACGTGTCAAAGCAAACAATTGCACACGCGCTTGTGGAGTTTCTAAGAACCCTGCGCATGCGCGCTCATGCATACATATCAAAAATATGAGAAGGTGTAGTAGTCACACAGGGCTAGTTTCTTTTTACGTTTCGTCCATTTTTTGACTAACCTAAGCGGCGCGCGCACGCGCGTGCTTAGGTTTCTAGCGTTAGTTTTTCCATTAGCACCAATAGAGGGTTGAATAGGTAGAAGAGTGGGCCCAGTGCTCTTGCCATTTCCCTTAGATTATGCAGATCGGTTTTATTTATTGCTCTTATTGAAGGGGCAGTTATCAAGTAGATGACTAGAAAGGCTCCTGTTCCGATGAATAGTTCAATCCAGTAAGGCAAAGTTAGTAAGGCTATGGTTATGTAGGTGATTGCTGCTGCGAGTGTAGCTGCTATCAATATCTTGATTGATGAAATGTAATCGATTGAGACTTTGAAATGTTTCCTTATCCACCACAGTCCAATGAGTGGGGCTGGTGTTCCAGTGATAATGTTTGCTGCAATTAACCCTATTACCCCAAATTTTGGGATAAGCATCAGGCTTAGGGGAATCCCTATTGCAGTGGAGATCAAGGACAGCTTTAGTGTAACTCGGGTTTCGCCTTGGCTGTTTATTAGATTCCCAACGCTCAGGTTTCCAATGGCAGAGTACAAGTAGGTGATTGCAATCAGAGCTAGATAGAGTGGCGCGTGTACATATTGCTCGCCGAAAAGGGTGGACACAGCTGGAGCTGATAACGCGATGACGGTGGCTGCAGCAGGCACTACGAGGAAAGCAGAGATTTTTACTGAAAACTGAAAGACGGTTCTAAGAGTCTCAGTCTCCTCGTTAGCATTAATCTTGGAAAGAGCTGGAAACAGCACAGTCGCGATTGGCATTGAGAAGAAGGAGATCAAGACCGCAAAGTTCAATGCAACCTGGTAGTTGCCAATTAAATGCTCAGCGATATTAATCGCCATCAGAAAGTTGAAAAATTGGGTGCGAAAGCCTAAGAGTATAGTTGAGAAGGAAATTGGCAACCCATACTTCAACATTCTTTTCAAGTCTTCGATGATTCTTGGCTTTTCACCCGTCGAGTTTTGAAGACTTCTGCGGATAGAGAGATACATGATCACGACACTGACCACTCCGGCAATCAGCAGCCCCAACATAGAGCCAACAATTACCCCCAAGACGCCAAAGCCGAAGACCACAATTAGAGGGGCCAGCACAGCCTTAAGCGTGGATCGGAGCAGCAGTGTAATACTGTAGAGCTCCATCCTTTCATAACCAGTGAAGATGGATTGGGCAGTTGTCAGAAGAGCGCCCGTGAAAACCATAAAGGATGCTAGCTGGATTAAAGGCTCCAGATCCGCTCGATTGAAAACATTTGCTGCAACATAGCCTGACAAGAGATACAAAACTATTGAGAGCCCCAATCCCATAGCCAACTCGAAGAGCCACCCAGCGAGTACGACATTTTTCAAGTTCGCCCCTTTGCCTTCCGACCTGTATTGAGCTGCAAACTTAATCATTGCAGAGTTCATTCCCCAATCCCTAAAGTTCTGAACTAAGCCGGGAGCCACCCAAACAACTGCAACTAAGCCATATTCAGACGGGGAAAGAAGCCTTGCAAGAAAAATGACGCCAACAGCCGAAATTACTGTCGAAACTGCAATGCCCCAGAAGACGTTGAACCCACCCCGCATTGAAACCTTAGCCATCTCGACTACATCAGCCATCAAGAGCCAACTCGCAAACCCAGTTTCTCATCAAAGTAGATAAAATGGGTTATTAATTATCTCTCTAGCGCGCGCGTACGCGCCTTGATGAGCTTCCCAATACTAAGAGGATAAGCAGCTAACAATGTAACATATCTAAACTCATCAGTCACTTTTCGGTGATCGACTAGCTCATTGCTTCTAGTATTTGTGTGATCCCATTCCTGACTTCAGCTGGCGAAGTACCACGATATTGTTCTACAGCTTCAGTTTGTGATGGCAGTTCCCTGATTGTTTCAACTAGGAACTGAATATCTAAGTTGCTAATTAGGTGTTTAAGCATGTCTAAGTCAAGCAACCCATAATTGGGATCCAACAGGGCGGTTGAATCTGACAAGTCCTTTGTCGCTTTGGCTCTCAACCGAGACCTATAGGGTTCATTAATTTCTTTGCTGGTTAGATCGAAAATCCGGTCTCTGTGAGACTTGAGTTTATAAAGAAATAATAGTTCTTTTATAGGCACGCTGATCCGCGTGTTCTCATCAATACTTCTCCTAATGTAGTGATCACTCTGAAGACAAATAGAAAAGGGAATTCTCTTGTTATTGTCTTCATGAAATGGATTGGTAAGATCTTCTGATAGCAGATCGAAGAAGATATTGTCGGAAGGATCTGCATCTGGTATTTGCTTGGAGAATCTTTTCCATATACCCAAATCGGTGGTTGTCTGAGTCCACCCACATTGCTGGGTAAGAATCAGCTCAATGTTTGAGATTCTATCTTTGGGCACAACTACATCAATATCAATAGATTCAAGATATGGGTTGAATGCATAAACTGCCCAACCACCAACTATTGTGGTTTTCACACCATAGTTTTCAGCATAAGCTTCAAATCTAAATAACTCTCTTCTAGACATTACTCTTGCTCTATTTGCGATATCATCTGACAAATCTATCCCTCTCTCTGTCTGATTTTTGAATACAGTTCGATTGCTAACTCCTTGCCAATAGTTCCGTAGGACGACAAGTCAATAACAGTCTGTATTTCCGAGCAAAGCCTGAATCCACTCAACATGGTACTTTCGCGAAGAATGTCCGATGAATCGGGTTCAAAAATCTCTAGATGATACTTGCCATTTTCTCTTGGCTTCAACTCCCTAAGTAACTCAAGGTTTTCTTCATCGAAAGCATCAACATATAACTGTACTACATCATACTTCTTTGAATATGCCGTGTATCTTTTAGCTGCACTGAACAATGTAAATGCGTATCTGGCACCTGTCTTCTGTAAAGTCTGAATGATCTTTTCCTCTAGTTGTTCAACTTTGGGATAATGATTTGGTACAAACAGATCTAGAATTTTCAATCTTTCCATACTGCGTGACCAAGACACTTCGTTTAGTAATTTCCATGGTTCCAAAAGGATAAGATGTCTCCTCTTGTATCCAGCAATCTCATGCTCAACAAGGTATGATACTATCTTGTTCACTAATCCTATTGAAACGTCAACTTTGTTTGCGATTTCACTTTGAGTGGTTCTTGAATGTGTTAATAAGTACCGAATAACACGCATAGATTTTGGAAAAGACAGTGTTACCCTTTTTCTTCTTGGGATTGTGAAAGTTGAAGGTAAATTGGAAGAAAAAGTTCTCGGAAAGGGTCCCTTATCATTCGTTTTACTGAAAACTAGTTTGTCTTCCATGACTTGATAGGTCAATACTTGGAACTTTGGCATGTCTTGATGAACTTTGTCAATCAACATCTGCAATTTCTTTGACTTTAAGGAAGCCTCTGGGACTACGAGGAAAATAGTGTTGAATCTTTCAGGAACTAAACGATCATAACCCACTACTTGATAAATGGCATGAATGATGTTCTGTGGATATGTGGAGCTTTTCAGTTCTATCAATACCTCCATCTCATCATGCGACAGAACGATATCTGGTCTAAACGAGAATTGCATTTCTGGGTCTGTTGAAATACGCATCTTTGGATCCATTTCCCTTATCTTGTCAACAAGGGCTCTCTTCAAACTCTTGAAACTAACTTTCTCTGATTTCAATGAAACTTTCACCAGTGAATATTTTCACTGGTCCTTTATTTAAAGTTTCACCAATTGATGAAACTTTCGAGAAATCATCAGATGATGCCGAGAGTGAAAAGTTTCACTGCGATTCTTCATGTAGTTTCACCATTTGATGAAACCTTTTCCCTCGAAAGATTCATTAGCCATTTTGACCTGCGCGCGCTGAAAAGTCGGGGATGGGAATTGAATCCACACAGTGGAGATATCACCCGCAAATTCACCTTTTTTCTGAAATAATTTTTTTCTTCTATGAATTAGGAGTTAGGCCCTTCTTTTTCGATAGAATGTAGCTTGTTTGTATAAGTGATGTGTTAATAATACTCATAGGGCTCCCAAGTACTCTTGCGTACACATTTGGAGATTTTAATTTTGAGAAAGAAAAAAAGAGTGGGTTACTCTGTTACTTTCTTGGTTCTATTGTTTCTTTGACTTTTTTATTAGTATAAACGCTACGCTAAAAGTGATGACTAACAAGAATGGCATAATCGTTGGAAATTCTGGAATCCAATCAGTTCCAATCCACCGAATAATTATTCCATTTTCGCCTACTGCCCAACCATCGTTGGAACTAACCATGAACACCGAGTTGAGTGAGTCAGTCGTTGGACTTGCTACTTCGCTCCATTGTGTGCCACTCCAACGAATAATCGTTGAGACAGGGACGAGGTAATTCCCGCCTACTGCCCATCCGTCGCTGGCACTAACCATAAAAACCGAGTCAAGACGCCGGCTTGTGGGACTTGCTACATTACTCCATTGTGTGCCGTTCCAACGAATAATTGCTCCTGAATTGTGTACTGCCCAGCCATCACTGCTGCTAACCATGAACACCGAGGTGAGCGCTCCTCCAGATATTGGACTTGTTACATTACTCCAGCTTGCACCGTCCCAATAAATTATTGCTCCCTGTCCGCCTACGGCCCAACCGTAACTACCATTTACCATATACACCGAGTAGAACCATTCGGCTGTTGGGCTTGCTACACTGTTCCACCATGTGCCATTCCAACGAATAATCGTTCCATCTTGGCCTACTGCCCATCCATCACTAGAGCTAACCATGAACATTGACCGAAGAATCTTAGTTGTAGGACTTGGAACCGTCTGCCATTGTGATCCATTCCATTGAACAATTGTCCCAAGCGAACCTACTGCCCAACCGTCACTCGCACCAACCATAGACACAGCAATGAGGGCTGTGGTTGTTGGGCTTGAAAAGTTGCTCCAACTGGTTCCGTTACAGCGAAGAATTGTCCCTTCGTCGCCTACTGCCCAACCATCGTTGGAACTAACCATAAAAACTGAGTTGAGACGTGCTGAAGTTGGGCTTGTCCAGAGTGAGGTTACAACGTCATCTGCTTTTGCAATTGGTAGATTTATACAAACT
>Ga0114930_10001831_pt1 | contig 19811 bp, 13 predicted proteins | sample AnhtaG_FD_87300 | JGI IMG/M metagenome (GOLD analysis project Ga0114930, IMG submission 87300) | Deep subsurface microbial communities from Anholt, Denmark to uncover new lineages of life (NeLLi) - Anholt_01485 metaG | ecosystem: Environmental > Aquatic > Marine > Oceanic > Sediment | place... | reverse complement strand
TATATTTGTGACTAATCACTGGATTCCTGCTTTCGCAGGAATGACAGACACTTACACTCAATCGTCATTCCCGCGGAGGCGGGAATCCATAGCTACTACCCACACTTATTGAGAAGTTACTTAATTTGATTCTAATACATTCAATTTCTTCAACATCAAATTCTTTAAGAATAAATAAACCTCTCCAAACTTGATAGAAAATACATTCATCTGGAATAAATACCAGTGTATCTAAGTGAACATTGATATTTTCATCTCTATTATCAGTTTCGTTCTTATTGTAATAGATTTCAGCCGGTCCAGCTGCCTCGAATTGACCATCAGTTTTTATTATTGTTATCAATGGATATAAGCCAGGAAGGCGAAATCTACAGTAGCCATTCGGTGTAAGGTGTTTCATCTCCACCTGCTCATTTCCATGCAAATAACCAGTCACTTGCAAATCCGGGTGCGCACCATTGTAAAATTCAAAGCGAAAATCCTCGGGCATCTCTGGTGCTATTTCGGATTCCCATTTTTCATCCATAGTGCCGATATACCCGACACGGGGCTGCCAACTCCGCCCATAAAAACCGAATCCTACGGGCCGTGGCTGAGAATCCCAGGAATTTATCAAGTATCTGGGATCTTCCAGGTTTGGCAGCAGTTTCCCATTTATGCACTTTTTGGACTTCTTGGCAATGAAACCACGGCCGATCAAGTTTTCTTTGCACCACTTTCCACCCTTATCATCAATCCCCCCAAAAGCTCGTTCATAAACCAAGGGCATCTGTATAAAAAGTTCTAGATCACTTACTACAGGAATCATTGCCAGCCGGGATGGGAAAAGCCAGTAACGATCGCCGAAAACACGGATGTTTTTTAGAATCCGGCCAACACGTAACGCCGCATCAAGAACCTTGACTGGCTGTTTGCCGGGAGCATAGGCATTCCCTACAACAACAATATCCGCTCTTGGCTTAAAAGGGACCATGTCCGATTCTATTCGAATACTCCCCGTCATTTCGTCATCATAATATTCGTCCGTTTCAACAAGTGGAATTTGATTCTTTGCTTCCTCCACAGGGGCATCGTTACGATCAGGGATAACAAACGTGGCTTTCACAATTATTGAAAGAGTCGGTCTTCCCGAAGGCCCTGTCCCGATGAAGAAGCCATTTTGAAAAGGCGTTTCGTTTAAAGTTTCCACTGGCTATTTGTGTTGTAAGGTTTGGATACTGCTTTCAATACCGACTTCTCTTACAATTCTACTCCTGTTATCAAAGGTCCATTTAGTGAAGTGCTTTCCTCAATAACTTAGTTCAATACATTATCCGAAGACATCAAACTACTCAGCCTGCTGCAGTTCCAATCAACACAGTAGGGCATCCCATCATAATAATATTAATCACCATCGGCGGCACAACTGCTCCTGGCTCCGATAGTTTGTCCCCCATACGAGCCGCAGGTTTTCCCCCTATTAATACATTAAAAGCTCCTGGAGGAAGCGTTATTCCAGGGCCGTGGGGCGTACCAGGTCCTGCTGGTGGAGGAGCATTAGGAATTGGGCAAGTACTTTGATCTCCCACGCGCCACGCTGGCTTTCCTCCAATCAAAACTGTTGGGCATGGCGCCCCTAAAAGTGGCGGTCCATGCATGGTGCTATCACCTAATCTAGCTGCGGGCAATCCCATATTTTCACTCCATTATGTATTAAATTTTTTAAATACAAAGGCTTTAGGGTTAATATTGTATATCTATAAACTATTTTTGTTCTTTTCACCTTTAAAATATCTTAATAAAGTCTTTCTTTCCTCTTCTGTAGCGGCACGCCGGCGTGGGTATAATTCTTCCTCGGTTTCAGCGGCAGAAGTCCCCCCCTCTACACCTTCTTCACTACTTTCCATCTCTACTGCTTCAGTCTTACAATTGATCATTTCTAGCCCGTTGGTACTCGCCTCTTCAAGGTCCACATCAATAAAATTGGAATCTTCGATGCGAGAATTATCCAATACAGCTCGAGCCATAATCGCATCCTGAAAATCTGATTTTTTTATGGACAAATTGCTTAAATCTGCATTAATGAATGAGGCGTCTCGACAAATTGAACCTTCGAAATTCGCTCCTGCAAAAGTTGAACTTTCAAAATTCGCATCAATGAGATTCGTGTTGATCATGCTCGTATTTGAAAAATCGGCCTGAACAGCTTCAACTCCATTCAAAATGGCATCCTTGAAAACTGCACCCGGTGCATTTGCTTCAGTCATATCAGCATCTGTCAGATCTGCCCCATTTAAATCAGCCTCACATAGATTCGCACCACTTAAATCGGCGTCAGTAAGATTGACGCCTCCCCCCTTTACCCGGGCCAAAACTGTTCCTGGTAAATTCGCTCCCTGGAGATTCGAGCCTTCAAGGGTACATCCCGCCAGGTTTGCACCCTCTAGATCTACATCCTGGAGTTCAGCCCCAGCTAAATCTGCCCCCTGCAGGTCGGCAGAAACGAGGTCAGCATCATTAAATTTAGCCTTATTACCGTGGATATTGGTTAATCTGGCTGTCTCTAATGCAGCTTCTATCAATACAGCCTCGGTCAAATCAGCACCAGCAAGCGTGGAATCCGCCATGTTTGCTTCACTTAAATCTGCCTGTGTCAAATTGGCTTGGTTTAATATTGCTTCTTCTAAAGTGGCACCAATGAGCTTTGCACCTGATAGATTAGCCTTTATAAGTGTAGCTCCTGTTAAATCGGCATCACTTAAATCAGCCCCGCTTAAATCAGCCTCATTTAAATTGACATGAGCAAGAGATGCTCCTGTTAAGTTGGCACCTTGTAAATTAGCATTAGATAGATTCGCCCCCTCTAAATCGATCTCAATGAGTTTGCACTGCCTTAAATCTGCTCCAGATAAGTTTTCCCCTGGTTCCAATTTTATTTTTTTTTGATTTGTTTTGTTCTCAGCCATTTTTATTGTGACCTCAAATTAATTTATTTTTACTAATGACCCTTTAATGGTGTTAATTCCTCTTGCTTCTACATTTACCATAGCTCCTTTAATCTTATTACTGACAGAGGCTTGAGATGTTATCTTCAGTGCTTTCATTTTCAAATCCGTTTGGCCCTGAATTTGAATTTTCATCGCTTTTATTTTTATTGACCCATCTTGTTTCATGGTTATCGAACCGGATCCACATTTTAAAACGATTTGTTTATTGCTTTTTATTATTAATTTATCTTTAGCGACTATGGCAACTTTTTTCTTAGAAACCACGTTAAAATGCTTAGTTACTAAAAAATTTGTATTCTTCTTGGTAGAGACCTTTAAATTTTTTTTAGTCTTCATCATAATATCTTTTTTTGCACCTATAGCTATCTTCTTATTGGCATTTACCTTAATATCTTTTTTTGCACCTACTACAATGTTCTTCTTTGCACCTGTAGTAATGTTTTTAGCTGATGAAGCTTTTATATTTCCTTTTGCTTTGGTAGAGATATTTTTCTTTACCTCCAATGAATGGTTTCCACCTGTTTTTGCTTTGACATTTCCCTTAACTGTCCTGCTTTTATCGCCTTTAATCTTTATGATCTCATCCCCTTCTACAGATTCTTTTTTATCGCCTCCTATGTTAATTTTTCTGTCTTCCCCTATAGAAACGATATCATCCTCATCAATTGTCATTTTACGATCGCCTTTGACATTAATAGTTAAATCAGCCTCTGTACTCAAAAGAATACCTTCACCTTCACCTGAGTCGTTTGGTGCCCCTAAGCTGAGGACGGTATTGGCATAAGGAGTTGCTAACGTTATTTGTTCACTACCTCCTGCATCCTGCATTTCTAAAGTATTTCCTGAGGAAGTGTTCAAAATATTATTCGATTTATTGCTGTTGTTTACCGGCGATGACGTGGACGGGTTCGGTACGGTTCCTACACCTATAGGCCGGTCTAAATTCCCATCAATGCAGGACCAGGCGATCTCCACCCCGGCATGCTGGGGAAAATGCATTCCATGGCCTGCGCCGGCATGAGGTGAAGCTAATCTTACCAACTGGGAGGCCTCATCAGCACTGGTATCAGATAAATCAAATGGCATTTTAAGACGATAGCGACCTTGATCATCAATATATGCATATTTTTCACCTTGTGCTGCCTGAGTGACCGAGTTCATGATACCGTACAATCTAGGAATTGAAGTAACCCGCGGAGGTCGATATTCAACGTTAATTGGTATGGCTTCAAAATAATTTTCAAAAGTCTGCATTACTTTTTTTGATTCCGGAAGCACAGCAAACAATCCATGCTGGGTTCCGCGTAACAAAACTTTTGTCAAAATATATTCTGGATTATTCCAATCTTCCTTATAGTGTTCGCCCATCTTGAATTTAAATCCGGCTCGGAACAGGCGACAATCGCTTTTTCCTTTGAATATTTTGCTATTGGACAATATTTCTTCATTTCGCACTTTAGCAAGAAAATCGCCCTCCTTTGTATCTTTGAAGTGATCACCATATTCATAATACATTCCAGGCGAATCTTGATCGATCTGGCTTTCAACTTTTAGATCTCTTGAAGGGAAGCAATAATTATAATCTTTTAATCGAACCAATCCAGTAACAACATTTGCCTGACAGATCAATTCACTAATTGTCTCTTTTTCGCTTAAAGGATCTTTATTAGGATTATAATAGATGTCTTCTTGTTGCTCAATTGCCGGGAGCAAATCATTCGAGTCAGTAAAGACAATTACATCATTATCATCCTGATGATCAAAATAATAGAATATACCAAAATGTTCCATTCGACGATTGATAAAATTGAAATTTGTTTCACGATACTGAACTATATACTCCAGCTCGGGATAAGATTCATCCAGATTGAATTTATAATCAGTGCCTGAGAAACCGGAATTTTTAAGAACCTGGGTCACAATCTTTTGAACATCCATTTTTTGATATATTTCACTCAAATAAGTTAAAGTTAAACGCCACATTTTAGGTATCAGCACAGCATAATAGGAAACATAATTCGGTGTTCTACCCCTCTGTTCAAATTTGGATATAATACCATGGATCTTAATCGGTTCCTCATCTCCACGGTTCATCACAAATGTCGCTTTTTTATTGAGTATACTGCTCGAGTCTAATTCAGGATCATTTGAAAGTAGTTCAAAGCTATAAACAAATAAGCGGGAAATGTGTTCCTCTCCTTGAAAAGATAGAACCCGCACGGTATCTTCAGGTAATTGACTCAAATGAAGTTCATAATAAGGCTCGTTGTGTTTGTATGTAACCATGATATCCCCTCTAATTAAATTTGTATTTGAAGTTACCTTCTTTATCCTTGCTCACCTTAAGATTCGAAGGCGCTTTTCCTTCGGCCATAAAACCCAATAACTGGGCTGAAATCTCAGGTGAAATTCTGCGGTCAATAATTGCATCGATATTTCTCGCCCCGGTCTCGGCTTTGGTACAAGAATCCACAATCTCTTTAATCACTGATTTAGCAAACTCTACCTTAAGATTCTGATTTTCCTCCAGTCTCTTAGCAACTCTGGATAATTTTAGCTCTGCGATATTTTTCATAACCTCCTGGTTTAGGGGTAGAAGTAATATGGGTTTCACTCGGCCTAAGAATTCAGGACGAAAGTGTTGATTCAGATAGGGGCGTAACTCTTCCAGCAAGTCATCCGGAGAGGTCATGCCCTGTTCATAGTTCTGAAATATGACTTCAGATGCCAGATTGGAAGTCATAAATATTATGGTATTATTAAAACTGATTTGACGTCGATCAGCGTCTTGCAGCATCCCTCGATCAAAAACCTGCATAAACAGATCTTTAACTGCCTGATTAGCTTTTTCAATCTCATCCAACAGCACCACACAATAGGACCGGCGACGCACAGGTTCGCTCAAGGCTCCGCCCTCTCCATAACCCACGAGTCCGGGATCTGCGCCGATTAACCGGGAAGTATTATATTCATTCTGGTATTCAGTCATGTTTAGCGTTACCATGAACCTTTCATCACCAAACAAAGCCTCAGCCACTGTCCGCGCGAGCTCAGTTTTCCCGACACCGCTTGGTCCTACCAAAAGGAAAACCCCTATCGGCGCTTCTTCTCTTTTTAAGCCAACTTTGGCGCCGCGAATTACATCAGCAATCTGTTTTAAGGCATGGTCCTGGCCGATCACTCTTTTTTTCAACTCTTCTTCAAGCTGCAGAGTTGTAGTCATTTCATCGCGGGTCATATTACCCACAGGTATCCCTGTCCAGGACTCAACGACCTCTGCTACGGTCAAATCGGTCACATCAGCAAAGACCTGGGGATTTTCTCCCTGAAGAGTCTGGAGTTTCTCTGTTACCGTGTTTATTTTTTCATCAATCTTTGTTTCTTTTTTATCTTTGGTTTCTACCTCAAACTTCTTTTTTCGTAATTCCCTTAATTTGTTTACCAATTCACATTCTTTAGTCCAGCGTTTTTCTTTGTTTTTAATTTCCTGTTCCAATCGGGATTTTTCAGCTTGCAAATTCTTAAGCCTTTCTTTGTTATCTGTGATATTTAAATCTTGGTCTTTTTGCAGTGTTTCGATTTCAAGGTCTACAGAATTTAGCTCGCTTATGAACAATTTGAGGCTGGGAGGTTTGCTGGTTAAAGACATTTTTACACGCGTAGCTGCTGTATCCAGTAAATCGATCGCTTTATCCGGAAGCTGACGGCCAGAAATATATTTTCTTGAAAGCTTAACAGCCGCCTCCAGAGCCGTATCTGATATATGAATACCATGGTATCCTTCATATCTTTCTTTAATACCACGAAGCATAAATATGGCTTTTTCATCTTCTGGTTCGCCAATATGAATAGGTTGAAACCGACGCTCCAAAGCCGCATCTTTTGCAAAATATTTATTGTATTCAAGATAAGTAGTCGCTGCGACAGCCCGAAAGTCCCCCCGTGCCAGGGCAGGTTTAAGTAAATTAGCCGCATCACTGCCTCCAGCACTTGCCCCGGCTCCAATGAGTGTATGTGCTTCATCAATAAAAAGAATAATTTGATGCGATGACTTAGTTACCTCGTTGATTACTGCTTTCAGGCGTTTTTCAAACTCTCCCCGCATCTTTGTTCCTGCCTGTAAAGCTCCTAAATCAAGTCCATGTATTTGGACATTTTTCAGGATATCTGGTATATCATTAGCTGCAATCTTGAGGGCTAATCCTTCCACAACAGCAGTTTTTCCAACACCAGGTTCGCCCAGTAGAATCGGATTGGATTTTTTTCTTCGGCTCAGAACCTCTACCACCTGAATTATTTCATCATCCCTCCCTAATATTGGATCAACTTTCCCATCTTTTGCCTGCTGGGTTAAATTGGTTGTATAGATATCAAGTACACTCCCGCCAGGCGGAATCTCTTTGGCTTCTTCAGCAGGAAGAGCTTCCATGGCTTCGGCCTTATCTTCTATAGAACCAGTCACAATCTTGTAAAAATCACTTTTTAATTCCTCCTGGTTTATAGGAGAGAAAGTGTCCATCAAACCTGTACTAATCACTAACTCCGATGAAATAAACACTTCAAATAAGGCACCTGAACGGATCTTTGACTCTTTGTGATGGACTGAACTTGTAATCCAGGCTTGTTCAAAAAGTTCCGCTAACAGAGGAGATAACTTAGGCTTGCCTGTATTGCCTGTCTCCATTTCCTCAAGATTTTTATTACAAGCTGATTGGACATCTCCAAGATCAATGGTATAGTGCCTTAAGATTATCGGGATATCACCTTGTCCATCCTCAAGCAGTGAACTCAAAAGGTGCTCTATGGTTACTTCATAATGGCCTCTTTTGATTCCAAGGCCAGTGGCGGTATCAAGATTTCGAATCAAATGGTTGTTTAATTTTAATAAAAGCGATCTTAATTCCTTACTTTTCATTGGATCCCCCAAAATTAAATTGTTTCATGGAAATCAAAGAAGGTCTTTAATGAGCTTTTCCGATATAACGCTCATACGTATAATAAACCTCAATATTTCCCTGCTGAGGCCTACCTAACCAAAGGCTTAAACCAAGTTTTAGACGTCGATCGTTCCACGGAACGGTTCCAATACTTTCTGATTTGAGAATAAACTTGACATCATATTCTAATCCATCACTGATATAAAGACTGAGCAGTTCCCTCAAAAGCGCTGCATCTTGACCTTCGGGTGTGAATTCCAAATATTCATCAAAATCAATGGGGCCGACCTCAACACATATCCTTCCCATGTAATCCAGCATAGATCCTCCCAGAATACTTGACTTCGAAAGCTGAAAAGAATTTTCCCTATTTTGGCTGCCCACTTTTGGCAGTTCAGTCAATTTAACTCTATGAGGAATAAACTCTCGAATCTGTATTTTTATCTTAGGGAAAAATTCACCTAATAAGATTTTCAATCCCATCTTGTTTCGAATACGATGACTGAGAATACCTGAAAGTTGCAGCAATTTAAATCTTGAGATTCGCGGTTGTTTCTTACTTACCTGATCTACTTGGCCAGCAAACGAAAACACTCGCTGGACAGTTCTATTGTTCGGGTCATGACTCAACTGCAGGTAATATCTATATTTTTTCCAGGCCTGGTAGTAGAGCCAGTAAAACCGCGTGTTAAATATGTCCAAAAAATTTTGTATGGGCACATTACCTGGACCACGAATATTTTGTTGAACGGCTACCTCTTCATGAAAGCACCGCGGCAGCGGTGAATCTATGCCGTATAATCCCAAAAAGGTCAGGACAAATGTCATAATCCCGTCTTTATAATCAAAGCTGTAAATATCCTTTGCAGGAAAAACATAATACTCATAAGGACGGAATTCTAGCCCCTTTTGATCAAGTTTAGAAATGTCACGATCTGGATGGATTTCTTTACTGAGGGTTTCAGCTAAAAAAATCGCGTAAAATACACTATACTCGGGAGCATTTCTCTCCAGATCTTTGATCAGACTGGTAAAACTTTTCCCAATTTTGGATGCCATGTATGACGCCTATTTGAGCCTGTTTCAATAATGGTTAAAATGGTAAAAGAATTTATGGTAACATACTGTGAAAGAAAACGGTTGATGACAGTTCCAAACAATTGGATATCACCCTCCCCGTTTTCAAACTGGGTCTCATCAATCTCGATTTTAAACTCTATCCCTCGAATTAAACCCTGGTCTCGCAAAATATATTTTGTTGAAGGGGGATGTATTTTTGTGATAGCCTGAATTTTTTTCTTCTCCTTATTACTATATTCTTCTGACCAATTGTATAAACTTAAAATGCTTTTAAAGGTTTCTGCATCAGTCAGAGTTGTATAACTCAAGGTTAGATGAGAAATAAGTGTCCATAAAAAATTTTGTCGATCAGGACATTGAAGGACATTTGTAGGAGTGGTTAAGTTTGATATCTCGATGCCTTCCGGAAAATTGACGGATTGGTTTATAGAATCAGCTTCGAGATACTTTGCCGGGAGAAATCCATTGGTTAAAGTTGCATTCTCTATGCTTAATGTTTCTTTAGGAAAAGGATCTTCTTCCATACTAGAGCCGAAAATTCGGATATAAGTCTCAGACATATCTCCTTTTATGGGTCGGGTAACTATGGAAAAGAATCGTTTGTAGTCATACTGTGGATCGCTGGTATCAAGAATATCATATGAAGTGACAGGCAAATACTGATACTGCTGAAGCTTATCTTCACTTACTCCAGTTACTTTCTTGACTGAGTAAATCTCCCTGCTTTTCCTGCGATCTCCATCAGGCAGAATGTAGTACTCAGGCAAACACTGGTCGACGATAACTTCCTCTGTAGACCTGTCAAAGAGATTTACAATGGGAGTGCAATGTAACAGTAGATCTTTAACTGTAGGTTTACATTCTGCTGATAGACTGCGGTTAAAAGTAATTTTAATTTCAAAGGGATGTCCATCACTGGAAGCAGAAAATGTATTTAATCCCTCGATACATATAAAAAAGAACTTCTGGGAAAAAGCAAAATATTCTTGCAGAAGCCTGTAACCTGAAAAAGTCTGCCGGGCATATGGGATAATCGCAAATTCCTCGGTGTCCTCATCTAATTCATCTGATAATCCTGGTATCCCTATTTTAAACGGCTTGATTTCGCAAAAATTTGAAGCCTCACCGGCGATCTCACGCACATATAATCCCGAAACATATTTTATTAGGTAAAGCAATAAAGTGTACCTTAAATAATCCGAGCCATGCAAAAATAGAGTTAATCTATTTAGGTCGAGGGATTCATAATCGACATTCCGATGGGGATGTATTTTTAATACCAATGCAGAGTTAGCATCAGGCATATCTTCAACTCGTACCGATTTTAACTCCATAGGCCGAACCATCATGTCTTGTGTAGTGCGAAAAATAAATTCTGCCGCCTCTGTTTTCTCTATGATTCTCGCTTCTTCTCGAGGACTTGCAGTTACTTTGTATTTGACCTGATATTTTCCTGTAGGTGTTTGAACTTCACAGCCTCGCTTTACTAACACAGGTTTAGTTAAGGTTCTTGCTATGGGGCGAGCTTCCAGAATTGCACATGAAGGAAATGGACGTAAAAAATGAGGGAAAAGTTGTTCCAGCAATCCCCCTGTTATCTCCGGAAAATCATCATCCAGCCTTTCGTGAATACGTCCAGCCAGAAAAGCGAAAGCTTCAAAAAGACGTTCGACAAAAGGATCTTTGCGATGCCTCTCCGACATTCTTAATTCCCCGGCAATGCCCTGATGTCTTTCTGCAAACTTCTCCCCTTCTTGTTGTAAGAAATTGTATTCACGTTCAAAATATTTTTTGATATTCACTTCTGATCCTTCTCAAAGACTACCTTGGTCCATCCTGTGGTTGAAAATTCGGTCAATAATATTTCTGTGCCTGAATAATCTTTAATCGTAGCCACTATCTTTAAGAAAATCCGGAGATTATCTTTATCAAAACGGGGCTCTTCTACCCGAACTTTGGCAATTCTCGGTTCATACTTTAATATGGTCTCACGAATTTGCTTTTTCAGGGGATCAAAGCTATATCCAGAATCAATATAAAACTGCATAATATCTGGCAATCCAAGATCGGGCAGATGAAGAACCGATCCTTGCCGTATCTGTAAAATCATTGTCAAATTCTCAATAATGCTTTTTCGGATTTTTTTATCTTCTGACAGGCGATTAAAATATGATTGATCTACATCGGTGGGTTCTATTTTTTCAGAAGTAAAATAACCCACCAATATATTATACAGACTGAGATTTTGCATAGAAATTTCGGTCGTAATAAAAATTTAGCCGGATAAAAAAATAAACTTCTATCCAGCTAAAATATTCCCTCAGGAATTTACTATTTTAGGATTAAAATCGAATCTTATTTAATTTAAAATTAAAAAGCTGTCTCTTGATAAGTGGGACTTCCGCCTTCTTTACCATCTTCATCACTCGGTTCAAAATTCCAGGTGAATTTTTCTGCCATAAATTTGACTTCCTCTAAGTGACCAACATTTTCATTGCTTTTCTTTTTGGTTGTCGGCATCACATTCTTTACCGAAACAATAGTAGCGTTCTCTAACGTGTAGTTGAAATATGGAACCTCACTTGCTTCTTTAATCTTGTATAATACAATGGTAATTTTAGGCAGCTTTGTGCCCTCACAACAGTACTGGTACAAAATAGGAGTGATCTTATCCACATCTTTAGTTAGAGAAAAAGCTGTGATCCTCCTGGAGCCCTGAACAGTGTTGGTCTCCATTTCATAAGGAAGATACACTTCATGATCGTATTCGTACACTAAACTCGCATTGTTTTCACGAGGCCCTTCAAGTTCGCCATCTGGGCCTTCAACGAACAATTCACCTTTAAATGCCATAGTTAAACCTCCTTAAAATATTTTAAAGTAGTTATTGCTATTAAAAATGTTTTCGATATGGAATAACCTTATTCCCCTGATGAATGGAAAGCTACCAATCTCAAGGTAATATCCATACCTGTAATCGCCACATGGGGCCTAAATTCCGCACTAATTTGAAAGAAACCAGGCTTTTCTGGCAATTCTTCGACTTCAAGTGCAAAAGATCGCAAGGGTCGTTCTGCAATAACATTTTCAGGTGCGCCAGGATAATCTGATGTAATAGTATTCAGCCAATTGGTTAAGTCTTCCTTTATCTCTCCCGCGTTTCTGTTCGCTCCCACAAAACGCAGTTGACGGTATTTCAAATAGTGTGCAATTCGAGTTACGAGGAGAGTATACTGCATTCTTGCTCCAACAGAATAATTCGCAGTCGCCTCAGGATCATTTTTTATCACCTTGGGTCTTTGAACAGATGGAGCCTCAAAGAAACAAGCATAGTCGGTTCGATCCCAATGCGCCAAAGAGATGAACCCCAGCTCAGCAAGTTCAAAATCTTTGGCTTGCCCGACAGAGGCTTCAACCGGAACTTTCACCTTGGTTTGGCCATGTTCTTCGTACGTGGGTGTTGGTAAATTTTCAACAATCCCACCTGAGTCTACCCCAACCAGTTTTACGCTCCAACCCCAATTTTCGAAGCTCCTTATCATATTCGATGCCATAGCAAACGAAGCATTGCACCAAAGACTATGATCCTTACCTTCTCGATAGATACCTTCATTATAATTAAAATTTTTTGTCGGATCTTCTTTAGGATTATACGGTAGCCTGCCCAAAAATCGTGGCAAGGTTAAGGAAACATATTTCGAGCGCTCATCATCTCGAAAGGCCCTCCACGCCGTGTACTCAGCACCATCATTGATCTGCTCCTTGAGAAACCGATTATTCATGACATCATTGTAATTCTCTTCACCGAAAAACTTAGTACTGGTATTGGAAATAAAAGGTATTTGAGCGCTTTCACCTAGTACAGACAAGTGCTGCATAAGTTTTATATCTTGCGCATTATTATCAAATTGAAAGTCACCAATCATCGCTGTGTAAGAATGGCCCCCCACTTTATCATAAGCTCCCCAGTAAATATGGTGCCATAATCCTGAATCTTTTTCATAGCCTTCACCCATAGCGGCCTCATTTAAATCCTCAAACAATTCTTCTTTGGTAACATCCAGCAACTCAAATTTTACCGCTTTGTTGAATTCTGTATTCTGGACTAAAATGTGTAGGCCCCGCCAGGTCGATTCAAGCTCTTGAAACTCCTCATGATGTAATATCTCATCCATTTGTGCGCTTAGTGCCTTGTCAATTTCACCAATATAGGAATCAATTAACGCTCCCCCGACTCGAAAAACTTCAGCCTCCTTTCCTATCCTGTTAATAAGTTCAGCTACGGCACTTTTCTGCTGATCAGTCTCTAACATCGATACAAGGTTTTCAACAGCACTCTCCTCAACCTGTTGTTCCTGTTCAATCTTTTTTTCTTTTTCATTTGGCATGATAATTCTCCTTGATTTTTATGTATACATATAATTCTATTGCAATCATTTAGCTTTCGGCTTTTCTTCCTTCTTTTCTTCCTTAGCCTCCTCAGGAGCCAGCTTTGTCATTAGCTCATCAACACTACCGCCACCTTCTTTTAAAACTGCTTCTATGCTTTTTCGTAATTTAACATCCTTAAGTACTTGAAGCTTGAGTTGTTTTAATTTCTCTCTTGCACTTAATAATTCTTGCAGCGGCTCTACTTTAGTGACAATTTGATCAGGGTGAAAATCTTTCATATCTTTAATATCCAGTTTCACCTCCATTTCCGCTTCAGGATCATCCGAAAGTTTATTAGGAACTGTAAGGTTCAGTTTTGGGCTTATGTCTCGTAAAACTTTTTGAAAATCTCCTTTTCTAGCAATTGTCCTAAGTCTACGATCCTTTACCGGCCCCTGCGAACCAGGTTCACTCCTACTGAAATTACCGGGAATGAGTAGCCGATAATCCAGTTCTACGCTTTCTTTGGCATCTGAACTGGGAAGAATCGAAACTTTTACACGTGTGCCGATTTTAGGCACTGTTGGTTTTGCCATAATTTAATCTCCTTTATTTTTATTACGGCTTGCCAGCTTGAGAGCCAGCACTCCATCATACTTTCCGACTTTTGTAAACAAATCTTGCTGCTGTCTTTCCAAATAAGATATCTGCTCTTGATCCTGCTCAGCATTAAGCAGCTTAAGATTGATTAAATAAGTTGATTGCCATACGGCAGCACATAATGCAGGTTCCCATTCAGTGAGTTGATAAGCTTCAATTTTTTCTAGTAATCCCGACAGATGAACTTTTGCCAAGTTATATTGTTTGGCTTCCATACAAAAGTTTGCCAAATTTAAAGAACGCAAAAATCGTCCTCTCCTCCTAGTATCTCCTGCAGTGCCTTGCTGAATCTTCTCCATGTTTTTTTCAAAATTTTTTGGCAATTCAGAACAAGCCTTCTGATATTCCTTATTAATCGGTTCGTAATCTTCACCTAAAATAGGAGGCAATATCTTATCCTCACCTTTTCCACTACCCAGACTTGGCTTTACCTGCTCTTCGATCCAATTCAATGTTTCTTCATCTGCAAATGGCGTTTTATTCTCATACTTTAATTTAGGTATGCTTGGAAAACGACTAATTAATTTTGCTAACTGGAATTTTATTTCCTCTGCCGCATTTACAGCAATTCCTCCTCTACCCTCCAAAGCAACCGCTAAATACCTTTGTGCAGTCAGCCAATACTTGAAATTACTGTCTTCATTCAGGAAATTTAATTCAACGGCAGGAATGAGTTTATCCCAATTCTTGTTGGTAAACCATCCCTGGAAAGTATTCATAATAGCAGAATCAGGGGAACTTGATTGAGTTACTGAATCCTCTTCGGTAGGCAAAACAAGCTTATTCCATATTAAAGATCGCGAGATGCCATAAAGGTATGCCTCATACTTTTTACCTTCTTCACTTTCCTGCTGGAAAAAATATTTTAAGGCTTTTTTAAAGGCAAGAAGGGCATCTTTTTCTGATGCTATGTTAAAGTCTCTAACTCCTACAACCGCCTCAGGGGAAGGTTTTTCCCTGACTTTTTCAGGAATAGTCTTCTTTTCATCTTCTGGAATGGTTTCTTCAACTTTTTCTTCTGCTTTTTCCTCTTCTTCCACCTCTGCTTTGGATTCCTCCTTGGAGGGAGCCTTGGCTTCAAATGGCTCTGCCGCTTTCACATGCTCTGCTATGACTTTACCTATATCATTAAAATCAGGAACACAGTCAGCAAATTGCTTTTTGCTCTCAGCAATAAGCTGTTGAAAGACTGAATCCATAACAAGAATAGCTTGGGCGTTATCCTTCTTGACTTTTTCTCTCTCCAGCAATTTAACGAAACGTGCTGTACTTAAAAAATGTAAGGCTTTGCTCCGATAAACTGGATTGGCTGGAAAGAGCTTATCACTGTATTTTTTCAATAATTCCAGCAGCAATACAAGACCATTATTAAGTCCCTCAATTTTATCGCTTCGAAACCAGGAAAAACAAAGCCATACAGCTACACGCACATCTTTGCTCTTATCTTTGAGAATTTTTGAAGCTAAATCAACGCAAACCTTGTAATCTGGGCTGATTTTTCCTATTTCCATATCAAGCTTAAAATATTCCTCTCCAACTGCAACATCTTCTCCTGTAGGCGATGCCTCGGAAATAGGATCTAACAACTCTGCCACAATTTCAGGAATCTGGGATTCTTGTTGTTTCAAGTTGGATTCTGCCATTTTATATGTTCTTTCCCCTTATTGCTTCAAGCACATCAACTCTGTATGATACCCTCTAGTATCTCAATGGATTCAGCCTCAATTCAATTCCAGAATTCTCTGAATGTTTCGGAATCAATGATTTAATTATTCTTTTATACCAGAATTTCCTCAGTAATTCAATACGAAATTATTATAACTTAATAATGGCATTCTGAGAACTTAAAGCCTGCTCAAAAAATCATTTAAAGTCAACTCTTTAGTTTGCAGTTCTGAACTATACTGAAACGGGATATCTTGAGCTGAATCAAGTAATTTATCTTTACCTTCCTCATCTAATTGGCAAATGGAATCATTCTCTAACTCAGGCTGTATCAATTGTAAAAAAGTCTTGGATGAAGGTGTAGTAAAAAATAAGAATAAATAATTTTTTTCACCAGCCTCTGGCAGATTCCAAAAAAAGTTCGGGACTATGGCAGGATTTCCGAGAAGTTGCAGGCTAATATGAATCCAAAAGCAAACAACTTGGTTCATCCTGGCAATTTCCATGCCCAAGGGAAAACGGAGTCCTAGAGACATACGTTCCAGACTCTGATTACAGAGTGGCTCAAGGATTCCTGTCAGGTTTTTTACTATGAGGAATTTACGCGGATCACCATATTGCCCCAGAATATTATTCCAGAAGGTCTCCAAGGTGGTGTTCTCTAAATAAGCTACAAAACTCCTGTGATTAGATTCCAAATTCGTCCTTATCGATGGACTCAGATTTTTGAGTTGTGCTACAAGATCTCGAAGTTCTAAACCTTGGAGAGCACGCTTTAAAAATTGATGGGTTTGGCTAAAGAAATCAGAGAAAATCAAAGGTACAAAAGGTACAAACTTATCATGAAAAGTATTTCTATTTATTTTCAAAGCGACTATAAAAGGGTATTTTCTTTCGCTTCTATCTCTACTTGGCTGGATTATTCCCAAAAGAAAACGTTCGGTTTTTCTATGGTAAAAAAGGAAATGATATGAAGGAGAATGTCTATAAGCAGAATCCCAGTTTTTGTCGAACTCCTTTTGAGCCAAGTATAATCCCTCTTGCAACCATTCCTCAAATTTTCGTATCTCTGGACCACCAGCTCCATATCGGACAAAATCCCCAAAATTCGGCAGCTTACCGAAACATGAAACTAGAGAGTTTGATATATTCATGGTAACTTTATCCGGGATCCATAATTCAATCCATTTTATCTTTTAAATCAATGTTAAAAAGATTTTTTAAATGTAAAAAAATATTATCTTCACTAAGTGCTTTTAGTTTATAATTTAGCTTTATCCTATACTGGTCTCCACGACTAAAATACCAGGCGAGTTTGAATTCCTTCTTAGTACCCTTCTCTGGTTCAATGTCTGTTTCTGCAAGCAGTCTGAACAAACTGAAATCTCCTGAATATTTTTTCTGTTCTGGATTTCGGTTTGGATCTTTCATAACCAATTCTAGACGCGCTATATGGGCACCTTCCTGGCCTGGCCAGCGAAATATTGTAGGTTTCGGTCTGCCCCAGACATAATATTCTTCTCTGCCCTCAATATTTATATAAAGCTGATCAAGTTCCGGGAGCTCTCCAGATATACGTTCGGGAAGACTCGGCTCCAGCATGAACTCTATATAATCACCTCGCTCATAGAGATATTTTCCTATTCTTTCAGCTTTTTTAATAGCTTCTATCGTATTTCGCGACAAATGAATTCCATGTCCCTCCCAGGCTTTCGGATTCCAAGTATCACGTCTAACAAAAGATATTAGTTCGCCATTTATAAACTTCCAAATGGTTCCAGTTTGTGGCGTAAAAAAATCTTTTACATCTAAAATAGAAGCATCATTCTGCGCTTTGGAATCAAAGGGATAATATTTGGCTAGTTTATTTTTGAATTCAGCATAAACCTGATTCTGCCAGAGAGAATTTAGATGCCGCTGCGTTTCATTGAGTACAGTAACCCAAGCCATAATTACCGGCTTTTCAAAAAGACTATGCCTTGCAGAGTCTTCAAGATTTCTTAATGTTTGATCAAAAAGCCGCATTGTCTCCACAAATACTCCCGAATTATCATTAAGTGTTTTTACCGCATATTTTTTCGCTTCCTGGAGGGTATCTTTCAAGATAAAATCCAGCTCGTTATATATTTGTGTATATTGTTGCAATATTTTTGACAAGTCATTTGGGCTGTCATCAGTCTTTTTGCCAAAAACATGTAGATGCTTAAACTCCTCATCAACCGGATAACGTATTATTGAATCCTGCAACCTTTGTCTTGTGGCCTTCCCGGCCAGTTTTTTCCTTGCACTGTCAATAATTCGTGTAACTTTCTTCTTTTTACTTTCAGGACTTTCTTTCCCGAACTTGGTATTTTCTAAAACACTGTTAAACAGCAATATCAAAGGTGACTTTTCTAGATCACCCAATCTCTCGAATACAGATGAAGCCGATGAAATATCCTCGAAAGGTTTATATTCCATATTTTTGAGGAATTCCCACCAATATTCTTTATATTCCTGAAAATACATATTATACATTTCTGCAGCTATTTCATGAGGGTCGCCTAAATCTTGATTTAAATCTTCCGGTCTTACATCAAGAACCCATTTTTCCTTGAAAGGATCCTGGCTTGTCGACTCAATCTTTTCTTGAACATATCTTTCCCATGCATCTTTTGTAAAAAGCCCCGGAATCTCATACTCACAAAAAAGAATATCTTCATATTGATTACCAACTGCATCAGATAAGGTAAAAGCCTCAAATTGGTGTTTTCTCTCCAACTCTTGCCCAATTCTAGTATAGACTGCCTCTAAACCAGGGGGATTCTCTATTTTGAGCATATTTCGTGTTTCTTCAATTAAACCATAATCATTTGTGAATGCAGGCATTCCCTCTTTCCCCAGACTATCTACAAAAAATTCTATCTGGAGTTCTACTAAAGGCCCAAGTTCATCTTCTTCAGACTGAGTCTTAAATCGAAATTTGGACTGATCATAAAGAATTGAAACAAGTTCTTCTTTGAGAAAATTCTGATACGATGGATCTGTTTTTAATCTCTCTATTTCAGATCCCATTAATAAGTAGGCCTTGAGATGTTGATAAATCCTCTGCCACGAATCTGGCTCTCCCACGTAACTATAATTATCCAATCGTCTTACAAGTACTCGATATAAAAATTCTTCTACAAAAGAGTTAAGCTTTTTATAGTACAGCTCACGGGAAGGCTTAATCAGTTTATTTCCACGATACATGCCTAAATGGATAAAAGGAGGATTGGATTTTCTATGCTCTAGCTTCTCCAGTTGCTCTCGCAAACGTTCCATAGGTTCAAAGAATGATGCATTGGCTGCAGGTGTCTTCCACCGGACCCGCTCCATCGCTTTAGCCGCATTTTTTACCCCATTTAAACGAAACTTGCTACGGCACGATTCCAGAGAGGTGCCTAAAATAAAAGCAGCTAAAACTATAATCGAAGCCACCATAGCTCCAAAGTGGATAAAATCTCGGCGGACTGCACCTTTTGAAGTCTGCACCACCATGTTTTGATCAGGTATGATAACGTCAGTAAATAATCGCTTAATAAAATAGCTTTTCTTTTCAATTTCAGGCTCACTAACCATTTCAGGTGGTAAATCAAATTGTCTTGCAATAGCCTGAATGACTCGATCAATGGGAACCCCCTCCTGAGTGCCACTGGTGAAATAAAAACCTCGAAAAAAAGGATTTTCCTGGTAGGGATTAGGCTGAAAAAGCTTGCCAATGAAATGACCTATATTCTCTTTGATGGAGGCAAACTCAATGGGAAATACATATACTTTTCTTCTATATTCAGGTTTCATAGAGCTACTTAGCCGTTTTAAACGAATCTCATAAATGGATTGAACAAGCAACTGAAATTCTTTCTCAAAAATCTCACGAGGATTCGAAGCTTTATGTTGCTCACGGGACAAAGTGCAGCCCCAGATCTGTTCCCGTTCCTTTCTGCTCAAATTCTCAAAAAGCTCAACAAATCCCTGGAGAAGGTCACATTTTGTAAAAACAAGGTAGACTGGAAACCGGGTATCTAATCTCTTTATTAATTCATTAATTCGGTTGCGGATATTCTTTGCATGCCACTCTATATCTTCAATT
>Ga0114930_10001829_pt1 | contig 19822 bp, 12 predicted proteins | sample AnhtaG_FD_87300 | JGI IMG/M metagenome (GOLD analysis project Ga0114930, IMG submission 87300) | Deep subsurface microbial communities from Anholt, Denmark to uncover new lineages of life (NeLLi) - Anholt_01485 metaG | ecosystem: Environmental > Aquatic > Marine > Oceanic > Sediment | place... | reverse complement strand
CGGTGATTTATCAGGTGGCAGCCTAGAGGTTGCCTGCCTTGCACGAGTAGGTGGCGGCGGTCAAGGGACTTCCCATCCGCACCATCAACTTCGACGACCCGGCGGACGTGGCCCGTCACGATAAAATAGTGGCGCTGGTAGAGCGCATGTTGGCGATGCACCGCAAGCTGGCCGCCGCCATCCCCACCGACAAGAAGCTCTACCAGCGCCAGATCGAGCCCACCGGCCGGCAGATTGATGCGCTGGTGTATGAGTTGCGACCAACGGGAGTCCCCGAAGCGCAGCGAAGCGGGATATGGGCTGACGGAGGAGGAGGTTGGGATGGGGGAGGGGCGTTTGGATCACGAATGACGGGAAAGGAAGCGAAAGACACGAAAGGGGAGTTTCGCGGTCTTCGCGCCCTTTCGTGAATTTCGCGTTCCAGAACCCCCGCCGACAAGGAACTCTACCAGCGCCAGATCGAGGCCACCGACCGGCAGATTGACGCGCTGGTGTATGAGTTGCGACCAACGGGAGTCCCCGAAGCGCAGCGAAGCGAAGCGGGATATGGGTTGGCGGAGGAGGAGATTGGGGTGGGGGAGGGCGTTTGGATCGCGAATGACGCGAAAGGAGGCGAAAGACACGAAAGGGAGTTTCGCGGTTTTCGGGCCCTTTCCTGAACTTCGTGGTTCAGATTGACGCGCTGGTGTACGAGTTGTGTGGGTTGACGTGGAATTGTATCCTTAGCCCGAACCGTGCATTTGGGGCTCGACGGACATGACAAAAGGGAGGTTGAAATGAGTGTTACTGAACTGTTGCAAGCGGCTCAATTTCTGGTGGACGCCAACGGCAACAAGAAAGCGGTGGTGTTCGATTTTGTAATCTGGGAAGAACTGTTGACTTTACTAGAAGACCTGGAAGACGCCGAGGAAATTCGTCGTCTCCGCGAAGCCGGGGAAGAGGCGGTTCCTTGGGAACAGGCTAAGGCCGAGCTGCGTGGCGAGGGGATAGATGTATAGCGTTCGCATACTGCGGCGAGCAATCAAGGACATCGCCAACTTACCCAAGGGTTATGCCCATCTGGTAGGTCAGCACATTGACCGCCTGGAGGAAAATCCCCGTCCACCCGACGCAAAAGACTCCGAGGGACGACGGACTATAGCTTACGTGTGGGAGTATATCGCATTCTCTACGACATAGATGATGAATCTCGTACTGTTACTGTCTATCGCGTAAAGCACCGACGAGAGGCTTATCGCTGATTACGTTCGACGGAAGAACAGCACAAAGATCTCGCTCCCGAACGGGGCTTCTAACCTGAAAGGCGCACGTCGCCAGCCTCTGCCGTCAGGCGAAAGCGCGCTATGCGCCTACCGCCACCATCCCCGCCGACAAGTAGGGGGCGAGTCGTCGGCTCGCCCCTACCAGCGGCAAATCGAAGCCACGGTTCGGCAGATTGACGCGCTGGTGTATGAGTTGTATGGGTTGACGGAGGAGGAGATTGGGGTGGTGGGGGGGCGGAATCACTGAATGCACTGAGGAGAGTGATCACACTGAAAGAGGGTTTAGTGGTCTCAGGGTTTCAGTGGGTTGGTGATTCAGCTTGTGACTTCGCCAACCCGGCGCCCCGTTATCCTAAGGAGAAGAGGGTGGACAATCAGACGTCTTTTGATACCATTCGCAATGAGTTCGTCCAGGCAGTGGAGCGGCTCAGCGGGCAGGACATGCTGGCCTGCTATGAGTGCCAGGAGTGCGTGGCCGGCTGCCCGGCCGGATTCACTACCGAATATCTGCCCGGCGAGCTGATCTACTTGCTCTTCACGGGCGCTGTGGACGAGGCGCTGGACAGTTCGACCATCTGGGTCTGTACTACTTGTGCTACCTGTGTGGCCCAGTGCCCCAAAGGGGTGGACCTATCGCGCATCATGGCTGCACTGCGTCAGTTGTCCCTAGACGACAAGGACGACTACATAGACTACAACCTCTTCTCTCCCCAGGAGTTGGCCGAGTTCACCCAGGAGATGCTGCGGGAGGAACTGCGGCACTATCTCGGCTAGGAGGAGTAGCGCAGCTTGCTGCGCGCTTTTGAGCAAGGAGGTGCCAGGTATGCTCGTGAGAGAGCGCATGACACGCCACCCCGTGACCGTAAGCCCCGATACCCCCGTCAGTGAGGCGCTGGACCTCATGCGGCGGGAGAAGGTCCGCCGGCTGCCGGTGCTGGACAAAGGGAGCCGGTTGGTGGGCATCGTGCTGGAGAAGGACCTGCTCTACGCCTCCCCCTCCCCAGCCACTTCACTCAGCATCTACGAGATGCACTATCTTCTGTCCAAGCTCACCGTGGCAGAGGTGATGAGCCGGGAGGTGATCACGGTGGACGAAATCACCCCCCTGGAGGAAGCAGCTCGCATCATGGCCGACAACATCATCGGTGGCCTGCCGGTGATGCGGGGCGATCAACTGGTGGGCATCATCACCGAGACTGATCTCTTCAAAGTCTTCCTGGAGATGTTGGGCGCCCGGGAGAAGGGGGTGCGGCTGACACTGCAGGTGCCCGACCAAAAGGGCATGCTGGCCTCCATCACCGGTGCCATCGCCGCCCTGGGGGGAGACATCGTCAGTTTGAGGACCTTCTGGGGGGAGGATCTGACGACGGGGGTGATCACGGTCAAGGTGCGGGAGGGGACGGCCACCAAGCGGCAGTTGGTGGGGGCCATGGAGGGGCTGGGCCTGGAGGTGGTGGACGTGCGGGAGGTGTAGGGCGAGGAGTTCGTTCTGCAGTGTTTCACGGGCTTCGTCTTCCTCCAAGAGTGATGAGAGAATGACTGGTCTAGACAACTTCGACGTGCGCTATTGGGCTTCGCAGTACGATTACGAGGACTTGCCTGATGGTCGGCCAGCGCGTGACCGTGGCCACTTCACGCTGCTGGAGCTCTACCGGATCGCGCGCTGGAAATCGCCGCGGCGCGCCGAACTGCTCAACCCTACTTCCTGTGAGCCTGCTTTGTCACCATTTGCTGAGAAACTTACCCAGTTTGTCCTAGAACTGGGAACTCATCTCGATGAGTCGGCTTACGAGGTGGCACTTCTGGATGCCCTACCGGGCGTGGGTATCCCGACCGCCTCAGCGATTCTCACTGTGGCGGATCCCGAGCAGTATGGCATCATTGACGTTCGTACCTGGAAAGGTCTCCACCTGTTGGATCCTCAAGGCCCCTTCTCCATGCGAGTGCCCGTATTTACTCCAGTTCACTATCGCAGTTATCTGCGTATGCTGCGTCAGCTCAGTCAAAGGCATGCTTGTCACTGTCGTACCGTGGACTGCGCACTCTATGCTTGGAACAGGAGACGTAGCTCGCTGACGGGGGGTTAAGCAGGATGGCTCGACTGACGCCTATGCGGCGACAGTATTTACAGATAAAGTCCCAATACCCCGAGGCTATCCTCTTCTTCCGTCTGGGCGATTTCTACGAGACCTTCGACGAAGACGCCCAGATAGTGGCCCAGGTGTGCGACATCACCCTCACCTCCCGGCCGATGGCCAAGGGCCAGCGGGTGCCACTGGCCGGCGTCCCCTACCACGCCGCCGATTCCTACATCGCCAAACTCGTCGGTGCAGGTTACAAAGTAGCCATCGCCGAGCAGGTGGGCCCCGAGGCAGACCAGCTTCGCCGCGCGGCCATGGCCGGACGGGGCCAGAAGGCAGTGGCAGGAGCTAGGGTAGCCGCCAAACAGGGAGGACTTGTCCCCCGCCAGGTGATCCGGGTGGTGACGCCGGGCACGGTCGTGGAGCCCACCCTTCTCGAGGAGAAGAGGAACAACTATCTGACCGCCCTGGTCTCCGACGGCGACCGGGCCGGGCTGGCCCACATTGACATAACTACCGGAGAGTTTGCGACCACTCAGTTCGGCGAGGGGGAGTTTTGGCGGGAGGTGGAGCAGGAGCTGGCTCGTCTTCAGCCGGTGGAGATCATCGTGGCCCAGGAGGAAGGGGGGCAGGGGAAGGATTCTTTGCCCCCTCTTTCTCCTTCCTTCCACCTCACCCCCTTCGACGCCTGGCGCTTCGAACTGGGCAACGCCCGAAGGGCGCTGCTGGAGCATTTTGAGGTAGCTGTGCTGGATGGCTTCGGCTGCGAGGGCAAACCCCTGGCTGTGCGCGCGGCGGGGGCCATCATCCAGTACCTGGCTCAGACCCAGCCCACGGCGCTCGGCCATCTCCGCAACCTGACCACCTACAGCGTCGGGGAGTTCATGGTTCTGGATACGGCCACCCGCCGCAACCTGGAGCTGAGTCAGACTATCCGCGCCGGGCGGACGCGGGGCTCACTCCTTTGGGTGCTGGATGACACAGTCACACCCATGGGGGGGCGGCTGCTTCGTCGCTGGATCAACCAGCCCCTCCTCGATCTGGAGCGGCTGCGGCGACGGCAGGAGGCAGTGAGCGGTTTCGTAGAGGATACACCGACTCGTCTTGGTGTGCGCCAGTTGCTCAAAGCACTGGGGGACCTGCAGCGGCTCACCGGACGGGTGGTGCAGTCCATCGCCCGGCCCCGCGACCTGGTGGGCATCGGCCGGACACTCAAGACCATCCCCGAACTGCGGGGTGTACTGGCAAGCATGAGCGCGCAGGAGGGACCCATAACTGAGCTCACCTCGCGCCTCGATCCCTGCGCCGAGATCAGCAGGTTACTGTCAGAGGCCATAGCCGATGATCCGCCGGCCACGCTGGCCAGCGGAGGGGTGATCCGCCCCGGCTTCTCCGCCGAATTGGATGGAGTACTTGCCGCCGCGCGGGAGGCCAAGCAGTGGGTGGCCCAACTGGAGCAGCGGGAGCGGAGGCGGACGGGCATCCAGTCCCTTAAAGTGGGCTACAACAAGGTCTTCGGCTATTACCTGGAGGTGTCGAAGGCAAATCTGGAGCGGGTGCCGCCGGAATACATCCGCAAGCAGACGCTGGTGGGGGCGGAGCGGTACTTCATCCCCGAGCTTAAGGAGAAGGAGTCGCTGATCCTCAACGCTGAGGAGCGGCAACTGGAGATCGAATCGCGCATTTTTCACCAGATCTGCGCCCAGGTTGCCGCCGCGGCCGGGCGGCTGCTGCGCACCGCGGGGGCCCTGGCGGAGCTGGATGTCTACGCTGCGCTGGCCGACGTAGCGCTGCGCAACAACTACGTCCGCCCTGAGCTCACTGAAGGGGATGAGATCGAGCTCGTGGCCGGCCGCCATCCTGTGGTGGAGCTGACCCAGCGGGAGGAGCCCTTCGTGCCAAATGATGTGCGCCTTTCTAATGATGAGGCGCAGATCGTCGTGCTCACTGGCCCGAACATGAGTGGCAAATCCACGACGCTCCGTCAAGTAGCCCTCATAGTCCTCATGGCCCAGATCGGCTCCTTCGTCCCCGCCGACCGGGCCACCATCGGCCTGGTGGATCGCATCTTCACCCGCATCGGTGCCCAGGACGAGATCGCCGCCGGCAGAAGCACCTTCATGGTGGAGATGGTGGAGACGGCCAATATCCTGAACCACGCCACGCCGCGGAGTCTGCTCATCATTGACGAGGTGGGGCGGGGGACCTCCACCTACGACGGCATCTCCATCGCCTGGGCAGTGGTGGAGTACATCCACAACAACCCCCGCGTGCGGGCCAAGACCCTTTTTGCCACCCATTATCATGAGCTCACCGAGTTGGCGGAACTGCTTCCCCGGGTGCGCAATTTCAACGTGGCTGTGGCCGAGGAGGGGGATAGGGTAGTCTTTCTATACAAGGTGGTGCCCGGTGGAGCCGACCGCAGCTATGGCATCCACGTGGCGCAACTGGCGGGCCTGCCGCGTCCGGTGATCCATCGCGCCGAGGAGATTCTGGAGAAGCTGGAGGCCGAGGCCCGCAGCCCCATCTCGCCGAAGCGCATCGCCGAGGCCCGTCAGCTTCCCCTCTTCACGACCACCGACTCTGTCCTGGAGGAGCTGAAGAAGCTGGACGTGGAGGGCCTGACCCCCTTGGAGGCCATCACCAGGCTCTACGAGTTGCAGAGGCAGATAGAGCAGGCCGGTAAAGGGTGAGCGCAGTTGCCGTTGCAATCACTGAGGCCACGGTCGCCCAGACAATTTGAGATAACCATTATGTATACGTGATAGGCCTAATTCATAGTAGGACATGTTAAGCGACCCACAAGACATGGGCCTCAGTCTTGACCATAACGTGCCTTCTGGCCCTTATCTTATTTTGCGAACAGGAGAATAGCAATGGAAGCAAGACCAAAGACCATCAGATCGGCCAGACTTCTCTGGCCACTGGCTCTTGGACTATGCCTGACCGTCGGATTGCTACTCGCGTTCACGCCCCGCCCGACCGTCGAGGCCCAGGCCACCCACCCCGGCTTTGCCGTGGACCTGACCTACCATGCCATCTGGGGCCAAGGGGATTCCGGAGACACCACTACCGTGGCCCACACCAGGGCCGGTGCCCCGCCTGCTTCAGCCCCGGCACCCGCGCCACCCCACGGCGAGGGGGACCGGCCCGGCCCACCGGTCTCGCAGCGGGAGGTGCCCAGGCCGCCTTGGCCGGACTTCAACCGCTGGGCTCCGGGGCCAAGGGCCCCCCTGCCCCCGACAGTAGGAAGTGGGCCTGGCCCCGACGGGCTTCGCGCCCTGTCCGCTAGTCCGGCGATTACTGTCTCCCTCACCCTGGATTCCTTCTGGGGCTACACCGCCCCCAGCGCCACCCTCACTGCTACTCTCAAAAGCGGGGCCACGGTCAAAGGCTTGGCCGTAGCTATCGTGGACGGCCTGGGCTGGTTCGGTGACATCACCTCCTTCTTCGACCAGGGGAAGGCGGTGGACATCGCCGGCGGCGATACGGTGGAGTTCTTCGTCAACGGGGTCAAAACCACTGTCACCCTGCCTACCATCACTGGCGGCATAGACCCGGCCACCGATGTGGTCTCCGGCACCATCTCCGGCGTCAGCCTGCCCACCAACGTCACCATCCTCACCCACAGCCGCTCCCGCACCGTGGCCACCGATGCCTCTGGTAACTTCAGCACCGACTGGACCGGCATAGCCGACATCGTTCAGGATGACCGGGTTGACGTGGCTTATGAAATGACCAGCGGTTACTGGGCCATGGCCAGGTTCTACCCCCAGAACGGCTTTACCGTTTACGAGACCTGGAACAGTGTGTGGGGCTACACGACCCCCGGCGATACCATCACCGTGACCCTCCGCTCCATCACCGGTACCCTCAAGGAGAGCGGCACCGCCACGGCTCAGGTTCAGTGGGGCGGCGGGTGGCGGTACGGGGCCGGGGTGGACATCGCGGCCGGCGACCAGGTAGAGGTGGAGGTGGGAGGCGACACCATCACCACCATCGTCAGCGCCATCATCGCCGCTGTGGATTTGGCCGCTGATACTGTATCAGGCATTGGCCCGGCCAACTCGAGTCTGTGGATCAGCTTCCAGCGGCAGGAGGGGACTGCATCGCGCTTACTGGAGCAAACCGTGTCTACCGCCTCTGATGGCAGCTACAGCGCCGACTTCTCTGCCGAGGGGATCGGGCGCTGGGAGGGTTCGGGCTACGCCGTCCACGCCGATAACGCCCGCGCCGACATGGCCGCCTTCTTCTGGGCACCATTTGCTGTAGTGGATCAGACCTATAATGACGTTGTGGGAAGGGCCAACGTTGGTGCCAGTATAGTCATCACCCTCACCGACTCCGGGGGAGCGGTGAAAGACGTTCAAGCACCAAGTGCCGACCCCTACAACGGTTACTACCAGGCCACTTTCGTTGGCGATGTAGTCCCAGGCGACACCGTGCAGGTGGTGGGTGGGGGCATCTCGGCTACCATTCCCATCACCACCCTTAACGCTACCACCGACCGGATTGCCGACGTAATCTCTGGCCAGGCTCCGCCTAACTCATCTCACTTGCGGGTGGGCCAGTGGGGGGAGTATAGCCCCTACTACGAGCAAGAAGGCTTCACTAGCGACGCCAGTGGCAGCTACACCGCTGACCTCAGCGGCGAAGTGGACGTCCACAACAGGGGGGCCGGCGAACTATACTACCACACCGATGACGACCTGGATGAACATCTTCAATCGGTGGCCTACCGGACACCCGACTATCATGTCAGCCTTACCTGGGACAACATTGAGGGTCACACCGGCATCCCCAACCTCCCCATCACTCTGACTCTTCTGGCTGCCGATGGCGTAGTCAAAGGAACCAATGTTGTCGTTGGTCAAGAGCCCGATGGCCGCATCAACTGGGCCGACTTCTATGCTGATGGAGAGAAACAGGATGTTGTCCCTGGTGACCAGGTTATCGTGGAAACACCCACTTTCAGCGACACCATTTCCATCGTCGGATTTGACATTACTATTGACCCGGCCACCGATGTCGTCTCCGGCACCGGGCCGGCTAACACACGACTCAGGATATGGATTGACTGGCTTTGGCCGAACCTGGAAGTCCCCACCGATGGCGAAGGCCGCTTCATGGCTGACTTCAGTGGCATCCAGGATATCCAAGCTACCAGTTGGGCTCACATCGTCTACACCGACCCCAACTTCAACCTGGTGGGCTATTCCTCTACGCCGCCCCACGTCTGGTTCCGGGCCAACATGAGCAGCGATTGGGTGGACGGGAGCACTACGGCCAATGCCACCGTGTGGATCACCGCCACCGATGGCCTGGGCACCCTGAAGGGCATCCGTACCACCACCGCCCGGCCTGACGCCTGGTTCGAGGGCGTAGACCTCTGGCTGGATGGCCAGCGGGCAGGCCTCGTCCCCGGTGACATCATCACGGCTACCTCCAGCGATGGTTCGACCACCAGCACCACTCTCATCTCCATCACCGGTCAGATGGATGTGGACAACGACACCATCTCCGGCCAGATGCAGGACGGTGTCTTCCCGGCCGATGGCCACCTGGACTTCTGGCAGTGCTCTACCGACCAGTGGTCGGGTCATGACTTCGCCATCGCTGCCGATGGGTCTTACTCGATTGACCTGAGCGGCGAAATAGACATCCAGCCCGGCGATCAGGCCCAGGTGTGGTACATCGCCCCCGATGGCAACCGGCCCGGCATTGACGTTTACGCTGCCTTCCTCCAGGTGCGGGCCAACCGCACCCATGACTTTGTGGCGAGCAAGGCGCCGCGAGAGACCAACGTGGTAGTGCGGGTGCTGCGAGGCGGCGAAGAGATCGGCCGCGGCGAATACATCGGCCAGGGCGTCTGGTTCCACACCATCGTGAGAGACGAGCACGGCAATCGGGTAGACATCCGGGTGGGTGATGTAGTCAAGGTCACGGCTGGGGAGCTTTCGGCCACCGTGGAGATGGTGGACATGACCGGCACCGTGGACGCGGTGGCGAACACCGTCTCCAGCCAGATCATCGGCGTCCCCTACCCGGCCGGCGTGCTCGTCGAGGTGTGGGGGGAAGGCGGTCAGGACTGGACCATCCAGACCGATGAGGCCGGCAACTTCAGCCTGGACTTCGGTGAGTTTATCGTCCGCCCAGGCCACGACGTGGCCATCTGGTACGTGCAGCCCGACGGCCACATGCCGGGCATCGTGCGCAGCCACCTGCGGCTGGAGACCGACGTCACCGACGACGATGTGTGGGGCCAGACGACCCCCGGTGCCCGGGTGGATCTTACCCTCAGCACACCTGGCACTGGGTTGATGGCCGTCAAGGCCACAGCCACGACCTGGGCCGACGACGAGGGGCAGTTCAGCACACAGTTCCGCGACGAGGAGGACAACGTGGTGGACATCGCCCCCGGCGACGTCATCGGCGCCCAGGCCGATGGCAGGGAAACCGGTCTGCAGATCCCTTCGCCCTACAGCGCCGAGTATGACCACGAAGCAAACACCGTCTGCGGCGAAGCGCCGCCAGGTGTGGAGCTGGAGGTGGATATCTGGGGCTACGGCAGCAAGTGGGTCGCCGTCAGCCCCGATGGCACCTACTGCGGCGACCCGCAGATCTGGGACGAGGGCCAGGTCAGCTTCCACGGCGAAGGCGGTCACCGCATAATGGTGCGCTTCCGCACCCCCTCGCCAGATCTAATACTGGAGAAGCGGAGCGAGGGCGAGCCTGTCTCCGGCCGCACCTACGACTGGACCCTGCATTACCGCAATCAGGGGGACGCACCAGCCGAGGGCGTGGCGCTGGAGGACACGTTGCCCGAAGGCATGAGCTTCGTCTCCGCGAGCCCGGCGCCGGTCGCTGTGATCGGCAATCGGGTCATCTGGGCGCTGGGCACGGTGGAGCCGGGGGACTGGGTCACCATCACCCTCACTGTGCAGGTGGATGCGGAGCCGTGCAACGACCTGCAGAACTGTGCCGAGATCAGCACCACCGGTTGGGAGCGAGACACGGGGAACAACGGTAGCTGCAACGGCCGCCACGTGGTGGCCGACGAGGTGGACCTGGGGGTCGGCAAGTGGGCCAGCGCTGACGAGCCGGCCCCTCGCGGTGAGTACATCTACCACATTGACTACAATAACGGGCGCCCGGCCAGCGCGCTGAGTGTGCGCATCACCGACACCCTGCCCACTTCGGTGACCCTGGTCTCGACCTGGGAGCCGGCCGGCTGGAGCGTGGACACGAGCATCCCGGGCGTGGTGGTCTGGACACTGCCGGAGATGCCCGGCCATCACGGTGGGCACCTGGAGTTGAAGCTGCGGGTCAACGACGACGTGGGGCCAGGCGAGCAGCTGTGGAACCGGGTGGAGATTGCCACCTCCAGCGACGATGTGGACCCGAACAACGACTGGCATGACCATGAGGTCTGGACCAACGAGCCCCGCGTGAACCTGTCGGTGGACAAGCGTTATCAGCGCGGCAGCCCGGTGGCTGGGCAGGAGTACACCTATTGGGTGGATATGGGCAACGGTGGCAACGCGGTGGCGCCCAGCGTCGTCCTCACCGATGATCTGGACAGCAACCTGACCTTCGTGCGTGCCGAACGCTACGATTGGAATCCCTCCACCGGCGAGAATGATCTGCGTTCCCCTATCACGCCGGAAGCGCAGGGTGAGCGCTTCGTGCGCTTTGCCTTGGGCGACATCCCGCCCTGGCGCTGGGTGGGTTTGGAGATCACCGTGCGCATCAACGATGGCGTGCCGATCGGCAGCGAGCTGACCAACGCTGTGGATGTCGCTTCCGACGTGCCAGACGAGAACCCGGATCACAACCACGCCGAGTACTCCTTCACTACTCAGGCCCCCGGCCCAAACCTGTGGGTGCGCAAGTGGCTGGGCAACCGCGAGCCCTGCGTGGGCTGCCGGTTCGAGTATGAGATCGAAATCGCCAACGACGGCACCGAACCGGCGGCGAACGTCCGCGTGCGCGAGAGTCTGCCCGATGAGGTAGAGTACGAGGACAACAATTGGTGGGGCGAGCCCACCATCGAGGAAGGCGCGCTGGTTTGGGACCTGGGCACGGTGAATCCAGGCGAGGCGTACGGTACGACGATCCACGTGCGGTTGCGGGACGGCGTGCCTGCAGGTACGGAGCTTCTGAACCGCGTGGAGGTCGAGACGTCCAGCACTGAATCCCGCTACGACGACAACGCTGCTGAACATCGCACGCTGGTGGGCCCGGACCTACGAGTGGAGAAGGAGCTGCTGACGGACGAGGTGTTGCCCGGCTTCGAGCTCCGCTACCGCATCCGGATCTGGAACGATGGTGATGCCGAGGCCCACAACGTTGTCCTCACCGACAACCTACCTGCTGAGACAGACTTCGAAGGAGACGATTGGGGTGGCGAGGTGCAGGACGGCCAGGTGGTGTGGCACCTGGGCAACCTCCATGCGGGCTGGTACAACGACTTCCAGATGAACCTGCGGCTGCACCGCGATGTGCCCGGTGGTACCGTCATCACCAACACCCTGGACATCGCCAGTGACGAGGACGACGCCAACCCCGACGACAACCACTTCGAGCTCGCCTCCACCGTGGAGAGCCCGTACCATATCTATGTGCAGGAGAGCCACAACTGGGTCGCCGGCCGCGTGTTGCCCGACGCCTACGTCAACGCGACCCTCAAGGACGGCGCCGCTGTTGAAAAAGAGACGATCAACACTGGCTCTGACGGCGACGGCAACTTCTGGGCCAACTTCGGCGAGGACATCGCTCCGGGCGACACGGTGGAGGTAGACACCGAAGGTGCGTTCATCGTCATCGAGGTGGTGCGTATCGAGGGTGCTGTGGATGCCACGACGGACACCATCTGCGGCCACGTCTACGACGTCGCTTACCCGGCTGACGTGCGGGGCGAGGTGTGGGTCGAGGACGGCCCCAGCGTCGAGGTCCAGACCGATGGTGTGGGCAATTACACGGTCGACTTCTCACCCTTCGACGTGAAGAGCGGTCACACAGTGGGGTTGTGGTACGTCCGACCCGACGGCCACGAGGTGGGCATCGAGCGCAGCGCGCTGTTTGTGCGAGTCTATCCCACTGACGACCACGTGAATGGCCAGACAGCGCCGAACACTGTAGTGGACGTGAGCCTGCGCGACGGCGATGGCAACCTCAAGGGCACAGGCCAAACCACCAGTGACGAGAACGGCGACTGGGGCACCGAGGTCTATACCAACACCCAGCGAGTGGAGATTGACGACCACAACACAGTGGAGGTAACGGCTGGAGCCAACAGCGCCAGCGTCTATGTTCCCTTCATCTTGCTGTTCCCGGATGCCGTCCGTGACTGGCTTGACGTCCTCTCCTTTGATCTGCCCAACACGAAGATGGAGATCCGCTGGGACTCAGCGCCGAATATGGAGGACCACGATCTGGCCAACGAGACAGAGGTGACCAGCGGTGAGCAAGGCGTCGCCGGGCTTGACTTCGGGCCGTTCGGTGGGCTGGACCTGGGCGTCAATGGCAACCTCTACTACTACAACCAGGATGGCAACTGTGTGGAGCCCTGGTGGCGGGCCATGATCGCCTCGGTGGCGCCGAACGAGTTCGTCAACGACAGCGACCATACGATCTTTATCGCCGGCGCGGGCTTCCAACCCACGCCTGAGGTAGTGGTGCTCGGCACGACAGGACCGCCCAGTGTCGTCTTGTTCGGCGTGACCTATATCTCCGATGGGCTGCTGCAGGTCACGGTGCCCGCGGGGACGCCCGCCGGCGTCTACTACCTGCAGTTTGCCAACCCTGACGAACGGATTGGCCACCTGTCTGAGGCACTGACCATCAGGAACCCCCAGCCTACCGTGACCGGCATCGCGCCAGCGGCCGCGCCCAACGATGCGCCGGTGAGCGTGGTCATCAGCGGCACGAACTTCCTGGAGGGCGCAACGGTTGAGTTGGTGATGGATGGCGAGGTGATCCCCGGCACCGCTGTGACGGTGGTCAGCGCGACAGAGATCAACGCTACTTTCGATCTCACAGGCGCGGCAGTGGGAACCTACGACGTGGTGGCGACCAACCCCGGCCCGCTGCAGCCGACGGGCACGCTGCCCGATGGCTTCACGGTGGAGGAAGCGGTGAAACGCACCTTCTTGCCGTTGGTGCAGAAGGACGCCTAGAATATCAGATCAGCGGAAGCAGCGGAGAAGGCGGGACCGTTTTTCCTTTCCTTCCCCTCTTCCGCTGACACCACAAAAGGCCCCTCGCCCGATTGGGTGAGGGGCCTTTTGTGTCGGCATTTCTTGCCTACTGCTCACGTGAATCGTTTGGCGTAATGCAGGATTCTGGTTGAAATTATGAGCAAACTATTCAGCGTCCTCAGTGTTTCCGCTGAGGGATAACCTCCACCGTGACCACCTCATGCCCACCGACGGGCAGGGACACTCCACCCTCAGAGCTCAGTTCCAGCTCCTTCAACCTTTCCTCGTTGAGTTTGGTACGATAGACGGCCTGGGCCGGAAAACCGAACCGCAGCGTCACTTCCAGCGGGTCATCCGTGACGTTGTAGCCCCGGAGGATGAGCCCCTCGCCCCCTTCGCTGCGCTTGAGCGCGCTGAGGACGAAGGCCGAGGGGTCAGCAGCTACGAGGCTCTGACGGTCGGGAAGGGTGCCCGAGCGATCCCAGGGCAGCTCGTGCCGCCCGATCAACTCCGAGTCCTCCCGGATCAGTTGCAGCTCCCGGACCACCATTCCCTCATCCATGTCGGCCCGCCGGGCCTGCAGGGGTGCGTTGTAGTTGTAGGCTGTCTGGAAAACCGCCTGCCAGTTGCCCTCGTGAGGCAGGATGGCGTACTCGAAGGTGTGGGAGCCAGGGCACTGAGCCCCCGGCGTGGGCAGGGGCAGGCCCGCGCGCTGGCGGCGAGTGAGCAGTTGCCCACCGGAGAGCCAGCCCACGCAGCGCAAAAGCGTCAGGCAGAGAGTGACGCAGCCATCCTTCTCCCGCCTAGCCTCGTACTCCGGCAGGCCTCGGTTGAGCAGGGCCAGGCCGCCTTCTCCGTCGGAGATGTCCACGAAGGCCCGCTGGTGCTTGGTGGGCGAGGGATCCTCCTCCCAGCCGGTCACCTCTGGCAGATCAACCTCCCGCTCGATGACCGCGAAGTGCCCATCGGCGTGGGAGTACTCCGGCCGCAGCGGTGTGGGGAAAAGGGCCCGCAGCCGATGATCCTTGGCCCGGTTGTCCACAGTAGTAGCAATGTACACGCCCGGTTGGTCGGCGTAGAGGGTGATCTCGGAGGAGATGGGAAGGCTGACCCTCTCCTCGCTGCGGCTCTGCCCATCCTCACTGAGCCAGGCGGGCACCTTGAAATCCAGCTCCACGCGGAAGGTGGCCTGCAGCGGCCCGGCGTGCAATCGGGTGATGGTCGCCTTCAGCCCCTCAGTGGTTAGCGTCTGGCTGTCCGAGCAGGAGGAGTAGGTGTACTCGTCCCCGGCGTCCTCCACATCCTCGAAGCGATTGAGTCCCTGGTAGGTGATCCCCGTCCCTTTGTCGGTGAGGGTGAGCGAGCCATCGGGCTGGATTTGCAGCGTGACAAACTGGTTCTCTGCCCCCCATTCCCAGGTGCGTAATCCCCCTCCTGCTGCGGGTCGATCTCCCCGCCCTGGCTGCACATAGTAGGTGGCGTACCCTCCGGCGGGCACGTCCACTGGCAGGGCCACCGTCACCACCCGCTTGGCATTGCCCTTCAGCACCTCCATCCAGAATCGAGGTTCGTCGGACCGCTTCTGATAAGGGACCGGCTGCCCGTCGCTGTCGAGAATCTGGAAATCGTCGGCCATCGGGTCCCCCATGTCGAAGGGGATCTCGAGGCGGGCGATCTCCTGTCGTGGCCAGGCGAGGGGGTTGAACAAGGTCATGGGCAACCCCTCGGGGCGGCTGTAGTCAACCTCTCGCAGGACGGAGCGGAAGGCGTCGCGGAGGATGGTACGGGCGATCTGCTCCGCCTGGCCGAAGCGGTACATCATCTCCTCATGCACCTGATCCACCGAACAGCCACAGATGTCGTCGTGGGGGTGGTTCTTCAGCATCCACCTCCAGGCCTCCTCGAGGAAGGCGGGGTCCCCCTCGCGACCGGTGAGGACCCAGGCCAGCCCACTGAGGGGCTCGGCGTAGCGTTCCAGCAGGGTCAGCACCCGGTGGTTGGCCTGCTTGAGGTACATCCGGGTGGAGTAGACCCCCTGGAGCACGCTACCGTAAGCGCCGCGGTTGAACTCCCCGCTCCACTCGCGCAACTGCGGCTGGGCAGTACACACAGCAGCGATGTGATCCTCCAGCGTGGCATGGCAAAACTCGATGTCAGGGAAGCGCTCCTGCGCCGCGGCCAGGATGTGGCTGAGTTCCGGTTGGGCCTCGGCGTGGTCAATGCCATTCATCAGCAGCAGGGCTGGCGTGTTGGCCCGCGTCCTGGCGGACTCAACTGCCCGCTCGATCTGCTCCAGGGCCAGCTCCAGATCGAACCGCATCTGGGAGGTGTCGCCCCACTTGATGGGGTAGCCCAGGTTGGAGACGTTGTGATAGCCGTCGGCCAGCCAGATGGCTAACACAGAGGTCCCATCGGGCGCGACCCAGTGGAACTCGGTGCCCAGTTCCTCCCCTTCGGGTCCCACCCCACGCCAGAACACGGTGTTGTCCAGGTCGAAGCCAGCCAGGATCTGGGGCAGGGCGGCGATGTGGCCGAAGGCGTCAGGGGCATAACCCACCCGCATCACCCCTCCCAGCTCCTCCGCCATGCGCCAGCCAATCTGCAGGTTGCGGATCATGGACTCCGGGCTGACCAGGAACTCGTCCACCAGCACGTACCAGGGGCCCACCTGCAGCCGCCCCTCCTGCACGAAGCGCTTCACGCGCTCCTGGCTCTCCGGTCGGATGGCGAAGTAATCTTCCAGCAACACTGTTTGCCCATCCAGCATGAAGCAGCGGAAGCCGGGGTCACGCTCCAGGAGATCCAGCAGGCGGTCAATGAGGCGCACCAGCCGGACACGGAACTCCTGGAAAGGCACGTACCAGGCCCGATCCCAGTGGGTCTCCGACACCACCGTGACAGTGTGTTTGCCCTTCATGACATCTCCCTTTCTGCGTTGACAAAGCTCATCGTTGACGAATAGAACTCCACCAAGTATACCCCAAATCCCTCCGGCGGACAACGCGCGGGATAGAGCTCAATTTGTGTGTATGTGTCCCTTGTGATACAATGGTAAACAGGTAACAAGGCAATGGGTAACGAGTCAACGAGGCTCTCCCTCGTTAACTTCTCCCTCATTGACTCGTTGACTCAGATGAAAGCCTGTCCTGGCCAGGGAGCGAGCCATGCAAGCAGAGGTCATATCCATTGGAACAGAATTACTACTGGGTGCCATCGTGGACACCAACGCGGCCCATATCTCCAGACGGTTGGCCGAGATCGGCATTGACCTGTACCATCGTGTGACGGTGGGAGACAACGAGCGTCGCATCGCCCGCTGCATCGAGGAGGCGCAGGAGAGGGCGGACGTGGTACTCTGCACTGGCGGGCTGGGCCCCACGGTGGACGATGTCACTCGCCAGGCCGTGGCCCGGGCCACGGGCCGGGAACTGGTGCTGGACGAGAAGATGCTGGGCTGGATCGAGGAGCGCTTCCGTGGCTGGGGCCATCCCATGAGCCAGAACAACCGCCGCCAGGCACTCAAACCCGAGGGGGCTATCGCCATCGAGAACCCGGTGGGCACGGCGCCCATCTTTATTGTCCAGGATGAGCGGGGCGACGTGATCGTGCTGCCCGGCGTGCCCCACGAGATGGAGTATCTGATGGAGCGCGAGGTGATCCCCTACCTCAAGCGCAAGCTGGGCCACCAGGAGGTGATCAAAGTGCGGGTGCTGCGCACGGTGGGTATTGGAGAGTCGCAGGTGGACTCTCGCATCGGAGATCTGATGGAAAGCGCCAATCCCACCGTGGGGCTGGCCGCCCACCCGGGCCAGACCGACGTGCGCATCGTGGCCAAGGCCGCCAGCGAGGAGGAGGCGGATCAGCTCATCGCGGATATGGAGAGGCAGGTGCGCGAGCGGTTAGGGGAGGTGATCTACGGCGTGGGAGAGGAGACGGTCGCGGAGGTGGTGGCCCGGATGCTCGCCGAACGGGAGTTGACACTGGGCACCGTGGAGTGTGGGGTGGGTGGCGTGGTCAGCCGTCAGATCTTTGAGACGCCGGATGGCCCCACCGTGCTGGCGAACAGCCTGATCGTTGACGAAGCGGAGGAGGCTATCGGCCTTTTGGATCTGGCTCGGCCTCAGTTCAGGAGGGCGGGCGATTTCTCGGCCAAGGCAGCCCGGGCAGCGGCGCGGGAGGGGCGCGCATTTCTGGGGGTGGACCTCTGCCTGGCGGTGTGGGCGTCAGCGCCCATCGCCGACGATCCAAGGGAGCGACAGCCCATGCACATCGCCCTTGATACAGGCCAGGAGACAATCGTCCAGACCTTCCAGTACGGGGGGCACAGCGAGCGGGCTACGGGCTGGCTGGTGAACCGGGCACTGGATATGGTGCGGCGGGCGCTGTAGTTTCTGCAGGTGCCGCCGGTGGGCTATGATCGGGACGGGCCAGCAGCCACCGTAGCATCGGCACGCAGGAGACGAGGCTGACTGTGGCGTAAACGGCCTAGTGGGTAAGATCATCCTGTGTTTCCTCATTCGAGGTCGTCTCTTGGCGAGCGATGCATCAGGAGGTGCTTGATATGAAAGACAGTCTGGTCAACCTGACCTACGAAATCGAACTGGAACCCGGCGAAAAGCTAACCCTGCCGGAATCGTTGATCGCCCAGGTGGACGCAGGGCGATGGCTCATCACAATACGCCCTCTGTCCACACCCATCCGCAGCCATAGCGCATTCCTGAATTTTACGCACCCGAAGATGAGGGGTTGTATGACGACTATCCACCCCGGTGTTTTTTGGGTTGCAGAGATCCCGTTTACAGACGGAAGCGCTTCCAAAATGGGCAGTGCACATCAAGTTGCAGTTCTGAGGCAAGGCGAAAACCAGTCGGATAACAGACTCCTCCGGCCCTTGGGCTTCGCTCAGGACATAGCCCCGCGCTTTTCGCCCGCCGGCACCGGTCGTGGCGGGGGAAGCGGGGCGGCGGGCGGCGTTCGTTTGTGCGAGGGCCGTTGTTGGGTATGATTGGGATGGGCCACTATCCACGACAGCGAGGACGTGCGCACCGACCAGAGGCGACGTCGACGGTGGCGCACACTAATCGTTTCTATACAGAGATTGACAACGAACTTCGTGCTGAGTACGATTTGTCTTAGTTGAAGAGAGGCGTCAGGGGTAAATACGTGCAGTGTTACAATGCAGGCACCAATCTAGTGCTATTGGCCCCTGATGGGTGGGAAGGCAAGAGACTGGACATCACGAAACATGAATAGGTCTGATTTACAGGGTATTTCCCGACTAAGGGTTAAGGAAGCTAGACTTCTACTCAATAACAGTTATTTCTCAGGTGCATATTATTTATTAGGGTATGCGATTGAATGCGCGCTTAAGGCCTGCATTGCAAAGCAAATAAAGCGTTATGACTTTCCGGACCGTAAGTTAGTCAGTGACAGCTATACGCATAATTTGGAGACGTTGCTTAGCATTTCAGGCTTAAAAGTTGAACTCCAGAGAGAAATTCGAAGCAATCCAACCCTGGAGGTAAACTGGGCAATAGTTAAGGACTGGCAAGTGGAATCTCGGTACTCAACCAGCATATCCGAAACTCAGGCAAGGGATTTCTATTCGGCTGTCACGGCAAGAAGAAATGGAGTGCTAACATGGCTGAAGAAGTGGTGGTGAAGGAAATACTGACCAAAGAAATGATCGAGTCTGGAGCCGAGCTTACTCGCCTCCTGGATCAGGCCCAACTGATAGTTAGCGCTTCTTTATGGCTATATATTCCTGAATCCAACATCTGGCGACTAACAATCGCGTCTCCAGAAGTAAGGACATGTGGTCCCAAGAAGGTATACCAGAAAATCCAATCTATCCTGTCCCAGATACATGAGCAGCAGCCTAGTGTAGGGTTGAAAGACATCAGCGTGGTCGAAAATGATGACGCCCTTATATCGTTGCTACGCATAGCTATAAGAACGGGTGACAGTATATCTGGGATAAGATTCTTCAAGAATACTATTAACGGCCGGTTTATTGAGGACGCATACATCTACAGGATGATGTGAAGCAACGTCGCCAAGCCAGTCCCCGGCGGGAGGGCGGCCCGCCGGGGGCGTGATGAGGCCATTCGCCGCAAGACTAGCCCGCGGCCCTTCGACAAGCTCAGAACAGGCCCTCCGTTTTTCGCCCACCGGCACCGGTCGTGGTGGGGGAAGCGGGGCGGCGGGCTGCTTGGCCTGAGCGACGCCCTGAGCCTGCCGAAGGGCGAAGCCGAAGGGGCGTTTGTATGTGCGAGCACTG
>Ga0114930_10001827_pt1 | contig 19830 bp, 17 predicted proteins | sample AnhtaG_FD_87300 | JGI IMG/M metagenome (GOLD analysis project Ga0114930, IMG submission 87300) | Deep subsurface microbial communities from Anholt, Denmark to uncover new lineages of life (NeLLi) - Anholt_01485 metaG | ecosystem: Environmental > Aquatic > Marine > Oceanic > Sediment | place... | reverse complement strand
GGTGCGGCCCGATCTGGTGCAAATGGTGCGCACGAGCTGGCGCGTTCCCAGCCGGTTGAACAACCGCCGACCGGAGATACGGCCGTGCACCAGACCTTCGTTGCCGGAGCCGAAGAACGGAAGGATCGCCAATGGGCCATGGCGCGCCACGATCCCTCGCCAGCACGCCGCAATCTCGCCGATCGCTTCGTCCCAGCTTATGCGGCGGAACTCGCCCGCGCCCTTGCCGCCGACGCGGCGCAGGGGATGCAGGAGTCGGTCCGGCGCGTACACTCGTTCATGTGCGCGCGCGAATTTTGCGCAGAGAAAGCCAGCGGTAACGGGGTGCAAGGGATTTCCGCGAACGCCGGCAACGCGTCCATCGCGCGTCGTCGCGATGACGCTGCACGTGTCGGGGCAGTCATGGGGGCAGACACCGACCGTCTCGGCGTCGCGCGCAAGCGCGGTTGCGCGCGAGAGATTCCCGATGCGGTCGTAGGGGAGTGGACCGGAATGCATGAGCCCGCGAAGCACCAAGCCGATCGTGTCCGTCCGTATTGCCGGCGACGCCGGAGTTTCCGTTCCACCGCGCGACGGCGCAAGCGAGAATTGCCGCGCGCGTGCCGGCCATCTTGAGGTCGAGCGAGACTAGCGGCGATGAACCCCTTCGCCTTGATCATTGGTAACCCAATCCTGAGGCCGCCCATGACCGGGGCGTGAAAACAACCACGCCGCTCCGCCACCCGCTTGCCGGCCGCTCGGCCGTCAACTTCGATGGCCACTTGATCCTGCATTGCCCGGTTGAGCACTGCGACGCCGCTCGGAACTCCCGGGGCGGCTAGCCGCGATTGCTGGCGCGCTGCCGAGGCGGTCACCTCGAGGAATGCCGCGCAGTTTCCCGGTTCGGCTGTCGCAGAAAAATCGTCGGATCATGGAACGGTACGTTCTTGACTTTTCGCATTCGATCACCGCGAGCTTGCGCCGTTTGGCACCTTCGGACCACACAACATTACACCAAGCAGCGGCACATTGGTCCGTATTACGAAGAGAAAACGGGGCGCGCAGGTCTTCCGGCACTGCCTGCGTCGTCCTTAAAGTCGGCGGCCGGACCGGACACGTCATTTTCCGGCGTCCCAGATACAACGATGGGCGCACTCCGCGGGACCGGCCGGGAGAGCCCCCGATCTCGCAATTCGGAATGGCGCAGGGTTGACGCGTGGGTCGAATGTATGGCCAAAGGGTCCGCACTGCCCGGCTCGGTTGCCGTGGGCCGCCAAACGGCACGAGGCGTCATGACGGATCTTGCGATTATTCGGGACAAGCTGCAGAGGGCCTACCCCTCCTTAAGTCCCCAATTGCGCAGTGCCGCGCGGTTTGCGCTTAAAGAGCCGGCGTTTCTCGCGCTCTACCCGCTGCGGCGCGTCGCCGGCCGCGCCAGGGTGAGCCCAGCGACCATGGTGCGCCTGGCGGCCCAGCTCGGATTCGGCACCTATAACGGCTTCCGGGATGCGTTTCGCGCCGGGATGCACGCCGGCATGGGCAGCGCGCGATACGCCGCCGACGCCGAATCCCTCCTGCCGCGCAAGGGCGGCCGCGCGTTCGAAAAGGTTTACCGCGACGCCGGGGAATTGCACCTGCGCAACATCGGGGAGACGTTCGCCACGGTCCCGCCCGGCGCCGTGGAAGCGGCCGGCGCAAGCCTGGCGCGCGCCAAGCGCATCTTCATTCTTGGACTGCGGGCGAACTATGCCGCCGCCTTCTATTTCGCCTATGTACTGAAGACCTTCGCCGGCAACACGATCTTACTCGAGGACCGAATGTCGATGCTGATCGACGAGCTCGGCGACATAGGGCCGCGGGACGTTCTCTTGGCGATGAGCGGCGAGCCCTACGCCACCGACGCCGTTAGGGCCGTCGAATACGCGGCGGCGGCCGGCGCGACCGTCGTTTCCATAACCGATACCGCCCTGTCGCCCATCGCGCGCACCGCGCGGCACGTCTTCGTCGTCCCCACCACCGGGCCCTCGTTCTACCAATCGCTGGTGCCGAAACTGGCGTTGCTGGAATGCCTCGTCTGTTTCCTGGTCGCGCGGGGCGGTCAAGCCGCCGTCGATCGCGTCAAGCAGGAGTTCGAGCGCCGCGACCACTTCGGCGTCTACTGGCGCGACAAGCCGAAACGCTAGTCCGGGCGTCCGACGCGCCCCCCGCGCGGCGGGCCCGGTCCGGCCCTTGACGGAACAAATGTTTTATTCGATAGAATTCGACAAGTTTGTTTCATGGTCCGCAGCGTCGGGGGCGTCCGGTGTCGCGCAGCGAGGTCCTGAGCATCCATGTGCCGCCGCTCGCCGAGCGCCGGCGGCGGATCGAAGCCGAGCCGCTGCCCGGCAGCATCGGCGCCCTGGTTGACCAAGCCGCGGCCGATGCGCCGGACCGGCTCGCCCTGAATTTCTTCGAATCCGGCGAGACGGCGACCTACGCCGAGCTGCGCGCGCGCGTGAATGCCCTGGCGAACGGCCTGGCGGCCATCGGCATCGGCAAGGGCACCCATGTCGGCGTCATGCTGCCGAACATCGCCGCGTTTCCTACCACGTGGCTCGCGCTCGCCCGGCTCGGGGCGGTGATGATTCCCTTGAACACCGCCTATACCCCGCGCGAGGTCGAATATGTCGCTGACAACGGCGACATCGAATGGCTGGTGGTGCACGAAGATTGCCTAGAGACCATCGGCGGCCTGGCGCACTGGCCGGGGCGGCTGGCCGAACGCAGGATACTGGCCGTCGGCGGCGACGCCCGCGGGTTCCAGTCGTGGTCGGCTTTGTCGACGGGCCGGCGCAGCGACTTCGCCGGCGGGCCCCCCGTGGCGCTCGACGATTGGATGAACATCCAATACACCTCAGGGACGACCGGGTTCCCCAAGGGTTGCCTGCTCACTCACCGCTATTGGCTGACCATCGGCAAGGTCGCCGCCCGGCGCGATGGCCGCCGGTTCGAGCGCGTGTTGGCCGCCACCCCGTTCTTCTACATGGATCCGCAGTGGCTGCTGCTGATGGCCATGTTCCAGCGTGGCGCCTTCCTCGCGGCCAAGCGCCAGAGCGCCAGCCGCTTCATGGGCTGGCTGCGCGAGCAGCGCATCAACTTCTGCCTGTTCCCCGAGATGGTGTTCAAACAGCCGCCCGATCCGCGCGACCGCATGAACGAGATAGTGCGGGTGAACGTCTACGGCCTGCACAAGGAGGTGCACGCGGAGCTGGAAGAGCGTTTCGATTTCGTCGCACGCGAGGCGTTCGGGATGACCGAGGCCGGAAGCTGCCTGTTCATGCCCATCGAGGCCGTGGACATGATAGGGTCGGGCTCGTGCGGCGTGCCGAGCCCGTTCCGCGAAGCCCGAATCGTCGGCGCGAACGGCAGGCCGGCGCGGCCCGGCGACGTCGGCGAGCTTGAGCTGCGGGGACCCGGCATGCTGCTGGGCTACTATAGGAACCCGGAGGCGACCGCCGCCGCTTTCGACGACGGGTGGTTCCGCACCGGCGACCTGTTCCGGCAGGACGAACACGGATACTACTACATCGTCGGCCGGATCAAGGACATGATCCGGCGATCGGGGGAAAATATCGCGGCGCGCGAGGTCGAGGCGGTGTTGCGCGGGCTGCCGCAGGTTGTCGAGGCGGCGGCCGTTCCGGTTCCCGATCCAAAGCGCGGCGAGGAGGTAAAAATCTACGTGGTGTTGCGACCCGGGCTTACGCCCACGGACGTCTCGACCGACCGCATCATCGCGCATTGCGAGGCGAACCTGGCCCGCTTCAAGGTGCCGCGCTACATCGCCTACCGCGACGAGCTTCCCAAGACCCCGTCCGGCAAGATCGCCAAGAAGACCCTCACCCAAGGCGTCGCGGATCTGCGCGAGGACAGCTACGACCGGGTGGAGGCCAGGTGGCGATGACCCTGCCGTTCATCGACTTCAGCAGTCGGCCGCCGACGCCCGAGCTCGCCAAGACCGGGCCGCATCTCGCCAACTATCGCCGCGTCTACCAGTCGAGCGAACGCGCGGCCGGCGCCGAGAAGCAGGCGGCGGAATTGCTGCCCGGCTATCTGGCGATGTACGAAGCCCTCGGCGCGCGGCACGTCGTGGTGAAGGCGCGCGACCTTGAAACCACCTTCGGATTCCGCATCCGCAACGAGGATGTGGCGGCTTTCTGCCGCAAGCACGGACCGCGCTTCCTCGGTTTCGCGGGCGTCGACCCCAACAAAGGCATGACCGCGCTGCGCGAGCTCGAGTTCGCGGTGAGGGAGCTGGGCCTGCGCGGGCTGAACCTTCAGTGCTTCGAGCACAAGCTGCGCATCAACGATGCCAAGATGTACCCGCTGTACGCGAAGTGCATCGAACTGGACGTGCCGGTCAACATCCATTGCAGCGTCAATTTCTCGACCGCCACGCCTATGGACTATGGACATCCGCGGTTCCTCGACGACGTGATGATCCACTTTCCCGAGCTGCGGGTGTGCGCCGCGCCACCCGGCTGGCCCTGGGTCCAGGAGCTGGTGGCGGTCGCTTGGCGGCACGCGAACGTGTGGATCGGCTTGGCGCCGGTGCGGCCCAAGTACCTGAACGTCGACAATTCCGGATACGAACCGCTGCTCCAATACGGCAACACGATCCTGCAAGACCGCATGATCTTCGGCTCGTCGTACCCCTTGCTGCCCGTGGAGCGAAGCATCGAGGAAATCGAAGCGCTTCCCCTCAAGGACGGTGTCAAACGGAAATGGCTGTACGACAACGCGGCGCGCTTTCTCGGCCTCGGATGAAGCCCCGCGCCATGAGCGATGCATCGAGGCAACGCCGGCCCGCAATGCGACGGGCCGCGCAAGCGGAGGAGGTCAATCCATGCCCAAGCTCAAGCGACTGATGGCACCATTATGTTCGATCCTGGCCGCTTCGGCCGCGGTGCTTCTTGCGCCCGCCGCGTCCGAGGCCCAGACCGAACCGAAGAAACCGGCGCAGATCGTGGTCAACGACTCGGGCGGCGCGATGCAGAGCGCCATGCGCAAGGCGTTCTACGACGAGTTCGAGAAGCGCCATGGCATCAAAGTCGTCGCCACCAGCCCTGTGGACCTCGGCAAGCTGCGCGCAATGGTGCAGAGCGGCAACGTCGAATGGGTGGTCACCGAGATCGGCGGGCAGGACGCGCTTCTCGCGGAAAAGACCGGCCTGTTCGAGCCGCTGGACCTGAAGATCATCGACCTGTCGAAGTATCCAAAGCATTTGCAGAACCGCAAGACCGTGTTCCCCAAAGGCGTATATTCGACCGTGATGGGATTCCGGACCGACATCTTCAAGGAGGGCAATCGGCCGAAAAGCTGGGCCGATTTCTGGGACGTGAAGAAGTTTCCCGGGCCGCGCACCATGCAGAACGCGCCGATCGACAACCTGGAGTTCGCCCTCTTGGCGGACGGGGTGCCCCCGGGCAAGTTGTATCCGATCGACCTGGACCGCGCCTTCCGCAAGCTGGACGAGATCAAATCGCACGTGGCGGTATGGTGGACTACCGGCGCGCAGTCGGCGCAGCTCCTGATCGACAAGGAAGCGGTCATCGGCACGGCGTGGAACGGGCGCTATTACGTGCCGATCTCCCAGGGGGCGCCGATCGCGATCGAGTGGAACCAGGGCGTGATGAAAGAGTCCTCGTTCGGCATCCCCAAAGGGGCGAAAGACGCCTATTGGGGCCAGAAGTTCCTGGCGCTGGTGGCCGAGGCAAAGCCGCAGGGCGTTTACGCCAACATCATCGGTTACCCGGGCCTGAACCTCGACGCGATCACCTACACGGACGACAAGTTGAAGCCGTTCCTGCCGACCAGCCCGGAAAACTTCCCCAAGCAGTGGTGGACGAACCTGGGCTGGTGGGCCGACAACGGGCCGGCGGTGCAGGAGCGCTGGTCGCGCTGGATGCTGCAGAAGAAGTAGCCCGAGAGGCCGAAGCGTGGCACCGACTGCCGATCCGAACCGACCGACGAAGCCGACGGCTGGAGAAGGCGATCTGACCCTTGCCGGCGTCGTCCGGCGGTTCGGTTCGGTGGCGGCGCTGGCGGGAATCGACCTCACGGTCCGCAAAGGCGAGCTGCTGACCATCCTCGGGCCCAGCGGATCGGGCAAGACCACGCTGCTGAAGGTGATCGCCGGCTTCGAGTCGCCGGACGAGGGCGAGGTCTACCTCGGCGCGCGCAAGGTCACCTCGGCCCCGCCCGCGAAGCGGGACATCGGCATGGTGTTCCAGAACTACGCCCTGTTCCCGCACATGACGGTCGCCGAGAACATCGCGTTTCCGTTGCAGATGCGCAAGATCGCCCAGGCGGACCGCGCCAGGCGCATCGACGATGTCCTCCGCCTGGTCGACCTGTCGGGCCTGGGCGAGCGGTTGCCGCGCCAGCTATCCGGCGGCCAACAGCAGCGCGCCGCGCTGGCCCGCGCCATCGTGTTCGGACCGCGCCTGCTCCTGCTGGACGAGCCCTTCGGAGCCCTCGACCGCAAGCTGCGCGAGCAGATGCAGTTGGAGGTCCGCCGCCTGCAGCGCCAGCTGGGGCTGACGGCGCTGTTCGTCACGCACGACCAGGAAGAGGCATTGATCCTGTCGGACCGGATCGCCGTGATGGACCAGGGACGCATCGTTCAGCTCGGCACGCCGCAGGAGATCTATCGCCTCCCGGTCAATCGCTTCGTGGCCGGCTTCATCGGCGAGTCGAACCTGTTCCGCGCGCGGGTCACGGACCGCGGCGAGGCCGCGCTCGAGAACGACATCCGCTTCCGGCTGCCCGAAGGCCCGCGGCCGGATGGCGCCGAGGTCGGGCTGCTGCTGAGGCCGGAGCGTCCCCGGCTGCTCGTGAACGGCGAGCGCGCCGACAACATGTTCGCCGGCACGGTCGTCGAGGTGATCTATCTGGGCGAGACGATCAAGTACCGCCTGCGCCTGGATCCGGGCGTCGAGCTCGTCGTGCGATGGCCCTTCCGCGAAGCGAGCCAGTCGCTGCGCATCGGCGACCGCATCACGGTCGGCTGGGACCGCAGCGACATCAATCTCGTCGCCTGGTCATGACGGCGTACACGGGACAGATGAACGGAGTCGCCGCGGGGCGCCCGGGACCCGGGCGCTGGTGGCGCAAGCGGCGCACGGAGGCGCTGCTGGCGCTGGCGGCGCTGCCCGCCATGGCGTTCCTGCTCGTGTTCTATCTCCTTCCCATGGCCCTACTGCTGTTGCAAAGCATCGAGGACGGATCGCTTTCGGCATACGAGAAGGCGCTGACCGACAGCCTCTATGTCGGGGTCCTGATCGACACCATGCTGATCGCCGCGTATGTCAGCATCGCCTGTCTGCTGCTTGGCTACCCGGTCGCCTATCTCATGGCTTCGGCGCCCGCGCCGTGGCCGACCGTCGGCATCGTTTTCGTTCTGCTGCCGTTCTGGACCAGCATCCTTGTCCGCACCTACGGGTGGATGGTGCTGCTGGGCCGCAACGGCATCGTCAATCGGGCGTTATTGGAGCTTGGAGTGATCTCCGACCCGCTGCCCCTGCTCAACAACACCGCCGGCGTCCTCATCGGCATGGTCCACGTGCTGCTGCCCTACATGGTGTTTCCCATCTACGCGGTAATGCGTCGCGTCGACCCCGGCCTGATCGCGGCAGCCGAGGGGCTGGGCGCGCCGGGGTGGCAGATTTTCCGGCGCGTCTATTTTCCCTTGACGCTCCCCGGCGTCCTCGCCGGTGTGACGTTGGTCTACATACTTTCCATCGGATTCTTCATCACCCCCGCATTGCTGGGCGGCGGCCGGGTGATCATGATCGCCGTGCTGATCGAAGTCCAAGTGCGGCAGTTCCTCAACTGGGGCTTCGCCGGTGCCCTGTCGGCGGTGCTGCTCGCCGCCACATTGCTGGTCTATCTGCTGCTGCGGCGCGTGTTCCGGAGCGACCTGCAATGGAACTGAGGTCCTCCCGACGCCGCGGCCGGCCGGCGAAACCGTGGCTTCTGGGCCTCTATGCCTGGTGCGGCGCGGTGTTTCTGTTCCTGATGGCGCCTTTGGTCGTGGTCTTCCCGATCTCGTTCAGCTCTTCGCCGTACCTGCAATTTCCGCCGCCGGGCTGGTCGTTGCGCTGGTACGCCGCGTACATCGACGACAGCGCCTGGATCGATGCGACCATCCGCAGTCTCAAGGTCGCCGCCGCGACGACGGTGCTGTCCACCGTTCTGGGCACGGCGCTCGCCTTCAGCATCGTGCGCGGCCGATACTGGGGAAAATCGGCGGTCAACCAGATGTCGCTGCTGCCGTTGATCGTTCCGGTCATCGTGTACTCGATCGCGGTGTATGGCCTGTTCGCGCAGTTGCGGCTGATCGGCAACTGGCAGGCGATCGTGCTGGGACACACGGTGCACGCGATCCCGTTCGTGCTGATCGTGGTCGGCGCGGCGTTGCGCACCTACGACGTGAACTACGAGCTGGCGGCGATGAGCCTCGGCGCGAGCCGGATGAGGGCCATCTGGCGCGTGACCTTGCCGCAGATCCGGCCGGCGCTGATCTCGGCGATGTTCTTGGCGTTCATCTCGTCGTTCGACGAACTTGTCGTGGCGATGTTCCTGGGCGGCTCCAACATGACGCTGCCCAAGAAAATGTTCGACAACATCGTGAATGCCATCGACCCCACGATCGCGGCCGTTTCGGTGCTGCAGATCGTGCTGGTGACGATCGTCCTGATCGTCGTGTCGAAGGTCGGCACGGGCGCCAGGCCCGCGCGCTGACCCCTACCGCGCCGAGTCGAGCCATGTCCAGGCAAGAAGTGCTCGCCCAACGCGTACCGCCGCTGGCCGAGCGCATTGGCCGGATCGAGCGCGAGCCGCTTCCCCGCAACATCGCGGCGCTATTGGACGAGGCCGCGGCCGAGGCGCCGGACCGGCCCGCGCTGACGTTCATCGATTCGGGCGAGACCATTCCCTACCGAAAGCTGCGGCACGACACGCGGCGGATTGCGGCGGGGTTGCAATCCCTGGGCGTGTCCAGGGGCACCCATGTCGGCATCATGCTGCCGAACATACCTGAATGGCCCTTGACTTGGCTCGCCATCGCGCAGATCGGCGCCGTGGCCGTTCCCATCAATGCCCGCTATACGGGCCGCGAGCTGCACTACGCGCTCGACGACGCCGAGGCCGACTACCTTGTCATTCACGACAGCCTGCTGCCGGTGCTGGCGGCCATGCCGCATGCAGTGCCGCGCCTTGCAGGGGGTCGGGTCGTAGTTGCGGGCGCGGAAGCCGCCGGCTATCTCCCCTGGCGTCGCCTGCTGGACGGGGAACGGGCCAGTCAGGAGCCCTCGGACCCTGTCGGGCTGGATGACCTGGTCAATATCCAGTACACCTCGGGCACCACCGGCTTTCCCAAGGGATGCATGCTGACGCAGCGCTATTGGCTGCAGCTGGCGAAGACCCATTCCGCGTGCGACGGCCGTTCGTACCCGCGCGTTCTTGCGTCCACGCCGTTCTTCTACATGACGCCGCAATGGCTGCTGCTGATGGCGTTCATTCAGCGCGGCACCCTCTATGTCGCCGCCCGCCAGAGCGCGAGCCGTTTCGCCGAGTGGCTCCGGACGTACCGCATCAATTTCTGCCTGTTTCCCGCGGCCGCCTACAAGCAGCCGCCGTCGCCGCGCGACCGCGACAACGCGATCGTACGGGTGAGCACGTACGGTTTTCCCAAGCAGAACCAAGCCGACCTCGAGCAGCGCTACGACTTTGTGGCGCGCGAGGCGTTCGGCATGACCGAGATCGGCGCCGGCCTGTTCGTGCCGGTCGAGGCCGAAGACATGGTCGGCTCGGGCTCGTGCGGCGTGCCGGTGCCGTTCCGGGAATGCCGCGTCGCCGATTTCATGGGCCGCACCCTGCCCGCCGGCGAAGTCGGCGAGCTTCTGGTGCGCGGGCCGGGAATGCTGCTGGGGTACTACCGCAAGCCGGAGGCGACCGCCGCGGCGTTCCACGGCGAATGGTTCCGCACCGGCGACCTGGCGAAGCAGGACGATCGCGGCTACTTCTACATCGTCGGGCGCGTGAAGGACATGATCCGCCGCGCCGGCGAGAACATCGCGGCCAACGAAGTCGAGGCCGTGCTCGCGAGCCTCCCCGGTATCGCCGAAGCCGCCGCGGTGCCGGTACCCGATGAAATCCGCGGCGAGGAAGTCAAGATTTACGTCGTCCTTCAACCCGGCTTTACCAAGCAAAACCTGCCGCCCCAGCGCGTCCTGGACCACTGCTCCGCCAACTTGGCGAGCTTCAAGGTCCCCCGCTACATCGAGTACCGCGATGCCCCCTTGCCACGGACCGCGTCGGAAAAAATCGCCAAGGCGACGCTCGTCGGCGAAAAAACGGACTTGCGTTCGGGCACGTGGGACCGTGCGGAAGCGCGCTGGCGATAGAACCGCGGGAGCGACAGCGGGTGACGTCCTTGGTGTGCACCCTGGCTGTGGCACCGGTCGGAGCCTTTTTTATAATATGTCTCGCGCATATGATAATCGCATATTTCTATGTCGGACAATTGACGCATATGAGTATTTGTGGGATATTTTTTTATCTTTGTATGCGTGGAGAATAGAATGTCACACGATATTAATCTCTTTGGCGCCCTTGCCCTCGCAATGGTCGACTTGCAGTCGGAGGCCATGGCTGAGGCAGCCATGCTGGAGCCTCCCGATCTCGCAGCTCTCCTCGCAATACATACCCGGCCGAATTCAAATGTCGGGGAGATTGCCGCAACGCTCGCTCTGACTCATTCCGGCACCGTGCGGGTCATGAATCGGCTGTGCGAGGCTAAGCTTGCGGAACGACGCGCCGGCCAGGACCGGCGCACCGCCGCCTTGCGGTGCACTGCCGATGGGCAGGATCGGGCCAGGAAAGCACTGGCAGCGCGGCGTGGGGCCCTCGGACAGGCCTTCCAGCGGATACGGGCCGCTGATCGCGCCGCTATTGTGCGGGTAGCTCAGCGTGTGCTGCCGCTTCTGCCTCGGAACCGCCATGATGCCTGGCGTCTATGCCGGCTATGTGAACACGCAGTCTGTCGCGGCATCAACTGTCCAGTGGGGAGCGCTGTTGCATGAGCGAGCTGACGGCATCGGGGGCATTCAGCGATTTTGAAGGTCGCACGTGGTTGAATACAGCGCACCAGGGGGCACTTCCGCTCTGCGCCGCAGCAGAAGCCAACCAGGCCGTAACCTGGAAGACCTCGCCTTTTGCGCTCACCCAGGAGCAGTTTGACGGAGTCCCACAACGCCTCCGCACGAACCTTGCGTCGCTTCTCAATGCGCCTTCAAGCGAGATCGTGCTGAGCAACAGCGCTTCCTACGGATTGCATCTTCTTGCTCACGCCTTCCCCTGGCAGGCCGGTGACGAGGTCATTGTTGTCGAAGGTGACTTCCCATCAAACATCTTGCCATGGCTGCTCGCCGAGAAGCGTTACGAAATCGTCGTGCGGCGAGTCCGGCCGCGCCAGAACGTCTTGCAGCCTGATGAACTGGAGGCTGCACTAACGCCCAGAACGAGAGTCTTCTGCGCCAGCTGGGTTCATTCGTTCTCCGGGTTCGTATCTGACATTGATGCACTGGGCACCGTCTGTCAGAGAAACGGAGTTTATTTTGTGATCAACGGGTCCCAGGGGATTGGCGCCCGGCTGCTCGATGTGTCGAGATTGAACGCACATGCAGTCGCGAGCGTAGGATTCAAGTGGCTGTGCGGACCGTATGGAACTGGTTTCGCTTGGTTGCACCCGACGCTTCTAAGTCTGCTTCGCCCCGTCAAGGCCTACTGGCTTTCATCGCTAACAGCGGAGGATCTCGGGAAGGAGGTCCTTGATGTGAAGCTGCAAGACGGGATCGACGTCCGCTCTTTAGACATCTTCAGTACCGCAAACTTCTTCAACTTCAAACCGTTTGCCGCAGCCGTTGAATTCATTCTGCAGACGGGCCTCAGAGCTATCGAAGGTCACAACGAGGCGCTCGTCGATCAGTTCATTTCCAACCTCGATCCCGGCTCATATGAGATCTTCAGTCCGAAAGATCCGGAGTCCGAGCGTTCGACACTCATCTTCTTTTCTCATCGTGATCGTGGCCGGAACCGCGGGATTTACGAAGCTCTGCTGCGGAATGGTATATATACAGCATACAGAGCAGGGAAGATTCGTCTCTCCCCACACTTTTACAATACGTTGAGTGACATCGATCGTACGCTTTCGGTTCTGCATGACGCACTCTAATTCAAACTCTTGGGAACGCAGCATGAGCCGATGGGCCGAAGCCCGCGTTGCCCAACTGCGCAAGCGCCACCTCCGGGCGCGCGGCCGGATCCGCGCCGGGTAGGCCGGCGCGCCCCCGCGCGGTTCGCTGCCGCCGTCAGACCAGCTTGACCAGCTTGCGCAGCGTGCGCACGGGGCTCGGCCGCTTCCGGTCGGGAAACACCGCCGCCCAGGCGGTGACGGAGACCTCGCCGACATAGATGTCGCCGCGCGAGTCGATCGCGATGCCGTGCGGCGCCACGAATTGGCCCGGCTTCAGCCCGGCGCCGGCGTCTCCCAGCCGGGCCAGCAGCTTTCCCTTGCCGTCCACGATGCTGAGCCGCGGCCCAAGGTTGGGGTAGCGAAGATTCAAGCCGAGTGCCGGGCCTAGCTCGCCGACATAGAACAGCGGGTCCTTGGCGCCGTCGGTGTAGAGCGCGCACGGGCGGTGCAGGTTGTGCCAGTGCGTTTCGTACTTGCCGTTCCCGTCGAATACCTGGACGCGGTGGTTCTCGCGGTCCGCGACGTATACCCAGCCGTCGGCGTCGCAGCAGATGTTGTGCACCAGATTGAATTCGCCCGGGCCGACGCCCGGCCCGCCCCACGAGCACACCAGCTTGCCGTCCGGCGAGTACTTATGGACGCGCGCGTTGCCGTAACCGTCGGCGACGAAGATGTCGCCGCCGGGGGAGTGCGCGGTGTGGGTGCAGCGGTGGAACGGATCGCCGGACATGAACGGCGCCGGCTTGCCGGGCACGCCGATCGTCATCAGCACCTTGCCGTCGAGCGTGCATTTGCGCACGGTATGGTCGCCGTCGTCGGTCAGGAACACCGTGTCGTCCGGCCCCATGTGCAGTCCGTGCGGGTGCACGAACACGCCCTCGCCCCAGGACCGCAGGAAATTTCCGTCGCGGTCGAACACCATCATCGGGTGGGGGCTGCGGCTGAAGACGTAGACGTTGTCGCGCCGGTCCACGCCGACATCCGTCACCTCGACGAAATCCCAGCCCGCGGGCGGCTTCGCCCAGTCGTCTACGACCCGGTAGCGGAACCGGCCGCTGCCGAGAACGGCGCTTTCGCCCTTGTCGCCTGCGTCGGCCATGTCACCCATCGCCCGTCACCCGCTTTTCGGCGAAACGCGACGTCTCAAGCGGCGTCGAACTTGTCGGTCTGATACGCGGTGAACGCCCCGAAGTCGGGCCGGTAGGGCGTCCAGATGTCCATGTTGATCGCGACGCCGTCGGCGGGATCGGGCGGCTCGGCCCAATGCACCACGTTCGGCGGAATGCGGACCACGCTGCCTGCCGTGCACGTGAACACCTGGTCGCCGACGTGCAGCTTCACCCGCCCCTTCAGGATCATGAAGATTTGCTCGTAGGGATGGCTGTGCGGCGACGGGTCCATGTTCGGGTGCAGTTCCGACCGGCCGATCAGGACGTTGTTGCCGCGGAACACCTGCTGGAAGATTCCCTTGCGCGACTCGCGCGCCGGAATTTCGTTCCAGTTGTAGTTCGGTATCGCCGTCGTGTGCTTTGCGTCCATGCCTGCCTCCCGATGCCGCCGTGAGCTTGCCCAACTCGCCGGCGCGGATCAAGGATCGCGGGCGGATTTGTCATTTTCATACTAAACACGGGCCGCGCCCTGCTGATAGCGTTCCGCCTTGAATCGCCGATGCCACCCGGCGCGGACCGACTTGAACCGTCATCGCCCGCCGGTGCGCGCGTCCATTCCGAAATGAGGGATTCCATGACGCAACGCCTGCCGGTCTACCGGTTCTCCGAGATACCGAAGGAGACGCGCCTGCATCAGGGCCGAATGTCGCGGTTTTCGCTTCGCACCAAGAATGCGCAGATCGTGTTCGCCACCATTACGCCGCAGCCGAAGGGCCAGCAGACCTATCATCGCAAGCCGCACGACCACCCGCACGACATGATGCTGATCGTGATGAAGGGGGCGATGCACATGGAGATCGGCGGCCTCGCCTACGAGCTCAATGAAGGATCGGCCATGGTGATCCCGGCGTTCGTGATGCACCGCGGCTACGCGCTGGGCGACACGCCCGCGTCGCTGATCGAGATCTTCTCGCCCGTGCGCGCCGATTACATCCATCTCGTCGAGTACCAGAAGGAAAACTTCGGCGACAAGGGCCAGCCCTGGGTGAAGAAGGAATACGATTCTTGGAATCCGCCCCCGGCGTAGGAGACTCCGCCGGCGCGCCGCCAGGGGCGAAGCCGCCGGACGGGGCCGGTGGAAACGGCCGGCGGGACGAAATCGCGCTCGCGGCGGCTTGTAACGACAAGACGCCGAACTCTAGGGAGGAAGCACCATGAGGTCAGCAACAGTCGGCATCGCGCGGACGGCGCTCCTGTCGGTCGTCCTCGCCTTCGGCGTATTGCACGGCGGGCCGGCCGCCGCGCAGCAGTATCCGGATAAGCCGATCAAGGTCATCGTGCCGTATGGCGCCGGACAGGCCACCGACGTGATGTGCCGCGTGTTTCTCGACCAGCTGAAGGTCGAGCTGAAGCAGCCGATCGTGATCGAGAACCGGGTCGGCGCGGCGAGCAACATCGGCGCCGCCGAAGCCGCGAAGGCCGCCCCGGACGGCTACACGCTGCTGTGCACCGGCAATGCCACGCATGTCGCCAACCCCCTGATCTATTCCAACATGGGGTTCGATCCCGACAAGGACCTGGTGCCGATCACGGCGGTGGCCGCGACCGGGTTCGTGATGGCCGTGGGCAAGACGCTCGCGGGCAAGGACGCGGCGGGGGTGATCGCCGCGGCGAAGGCGGCCAAACCGCCGCTGAAGATCGGCCTCGCCAGCACGACCGCCCGCGTGATCTACGGCCTCGTGAGCCAGGCCTCGAAGCTGGAATTCGCCGACGTGCCCTACATGACGGGCAACCAGAACCTGTTCCCCGACCTGATGCGCGGCGACACCGATCTGGTGATTGAGGCGATGCCGTCGGCGATGGGCGCGATCACGGGGGGATCGGTCGGCGCCGTGGCGGTCACGCTGCCCGAACGCTCGCCGCTGCTGCCCAAGGTGCCGACGTTCAAGGAAAGCGGCATCGACGTGGAGCTGGTGGGCTGGAACGCATTCTACGCGCCGAAAAACACGCCGGCGGCAATCGTCAAGACGCTCAACGCCGCGGGCATGACGGCCCTGAAGCACCCCGACGTGGCCAAGCGGCTTGCCACGATCGCGTGCACCCCGTTGCCGACCTCGCCGGAGCGGCTTGCCGCCATGATCGTCGAGGACCGCGCCAAGTGGAAGCCGATGGTCGAGCTCTATAAGCTCAAGGTGAACTGAACCGCGCCGGCGCGTTCTGCCCGGCGGCCGGCGTGTGGGCGGCCGGCGTGTGGGTAGCCGGCCCGTGGGCGGCCAGCGTGTGGGCGGCCAGCGTGTGGGCCCCCGGCGGCGCGATCCTGTCGCGCCACGCCCCGCGGCAGGGAGGACGGGAATGGGCGCATCTGCGCGACAGGCCGGGCGCGGCGGCCCCCTGATCCGCAACCCGCTGGATTTCTTCGGCGGGATCGCGCTAGTGGCGATCGCGCTGGTCGCGTTTTGGGGGGCGCGGGACCTGGCCGGGTCGCGCGGCATTTCCTTCGGGCCGGGGACGGCTCCGCGGCTGTTCGCCGGGCTGCTCGCGGTCGCGGGCGGCGCGGTCGCGGTGCTCGGCCTCGTCGCCGGCGGCGGCGGCGTCGGGCGCTACCCGGTCCGCGGCCCGGTCCTGGTCACCGCCGCGATCCTGGCGTTCGCCGCCATGATCGGCCCTCTCGGGCTCGCGCTTTCCACCTTCATCGCCATCCTGGTCGCCGCGGCGGCGAGCCCGGAAACGCGCTGGCGCGAGGCGGTTCCGTTCGCCGCCGCGCTCACGCTTTTCTGCACCCTGCTGTTCCGCTATCTCGTCGGCCTCGCCGTGCCGGTATGGCCGTGGTCCTGAGCGCCGCCGGCGATGCCCGATCTCCTCACCAACCTCGGCCTGGGCTTCGCGGTAGCGCTGTCGCCGATCAACGTGGCGCTGTGCCTCACCGGCGTGCTGGTGGGCACCCTGGTCGGCGTGCTGCCCGGCATTGGGCCGGTAGCCAGCATCGCGATGTTGCTGCCGCTGACCTTCGGGCTGCCGCCGACCGGCGCGCTGATCATGCTCGCGGGAATCTATTACGGGGCGCAATACGGCGGTTCCACGACGTCGATCCTGGTCAATATCCCGGGCGAGGCGTCGTCGGTCGTCACCACGCTCGACGGGTTCCAGATGGCGCGCAACGGCAGGGCGGGCGCGGCGCTGGCGATCGCGGCGATCGGCTCGTTCGCCGCCGGCACGCTGTCGACCGCGCTGGTGGCCGCGCTCGGCGCCCCGCTGACCGCGATCGCCCTGCTGTTCGGATCGCCGGAGTACTTCTCGCTCATGGTGCTGGGCCTGGCGTTCGCCGTGGTGCTCGCCCGGGGCAACGTCGTCAAGGCGGTGGCGGTGATCCTTCTCGGCCTGCTGCTGTCGATGGTCGGCACCGACCCGCAGACCGGGGTGCCGCGCCTGGCCTTCGGGATGCCCGAGCTGTTCGACGGCGTCGGGTTCGTGGTCATCGCCATGGGCGTGTTCGGCTTCGCCGACATCATCCGCAACCTCGAGGCGCCGCGGCACCAGCAGGCGATCGTTCAGGGCCGGATCTCGGGCCTGATGCCCACGGCCAAGGACCTGAAGGGCTCCGCCGGCGCCATCGCCCGCGGCTCCGTGATCGGATCGCTCCTGGGGATCCTGCCGGGCGGCGGGGCCGTGATCTCCTCCTTCGCCGCCTACACCCTGGAAAAGCGCATCGCCCGGGACCCTTCGCGCTTCGGCGCCGGCGCCATCGAGGGCGTGGCCGCCCCGGAAAGCGCCAACAACGCCGCCGCCCAGACCTCGTTCATCCCGCTTCTGACGCTGGGCATCCCCGGCAATCCGGTCATGGCGCTGATGATCGGCGCCATGACCATCCAGGGGATCATCCCGGGCCCGCAGGTGATGACGAAACAGCCCGAGCTGTTCTGGGGCCTGATCGCGTCGATGTGGATCGGCAACCTGCTGCTGGTGGTCATCAACCTGCCGCTGGTCGGCATCTGGGTGAAGCTGCTGCGCGTTCCGTACCGGCTGATGTTCCCCGCGATCGTCGCCTTCTGCTGCATCGGCGCCTACTCGATCAACAACTCGCCGTTCGACGTGGTGCTCGCCGGGTTGTTCGGCCTGTTCGGCTATTGGCTGGTGAAGCACGATTTCGAGCCGGCGCCGATGATGCTCGGCTACATCCTCGGCCCCCTGATGGAGGAGAGCCTGCGCCGGGCCATGCTGATCTCGCGCGGCGACGTCAGCGTGTTCGTTACGCGGCCGGTTTCGGCCGGCCTGCTTGCGCTCGCCCTGCTGCTGCTGGTGGTCGCGTTGCTGCCGATGGTCCGCCGCCGCCGCCAGCAGGTCTTCGTGGAGTGAGCCGGAAGCCCGTTGCCGCGCCGGGGCGCGCGCCGACCGCGGCATGGGCCATGGGGAATCTCGCCGGCTGGACGGCTCGCCCGGTGCGCGGCGTCCGGTCGCGGCCGGTCAGATCGCGAACGAGCGTTCCATCGCGGCGAGAGCGTCCTGCTCCGCGGCCGGCCGCGGCTGATACGGCCTGCGTTCGCCGCGATAAAGGATGCCCAGGTTGAACCCGTCGTCGGTCATCAACCGGCGCGCGGCCCGCGCGGCGTCGCTCGTCTCCGTCACCGGCGCCGGGCGCACGGCGTTGCGCCAGTCGCGCTCGTCCGGCCGGAACGTCACGCAGGGGCTGAGAATCTCGACGAACGAGAAGCCGGGATGCCGGATCGCTTCCGCGATCACCGACGCGGTGCGGTTGGGATCGCCCGAGAAGCAGCGCGCGATCATGTTGGCGCCGGCGGCGAGCGCGATCGCCAGCGGGTTGAACGGCCGCAGGCCGGTGCCGCCCGGCGCCAGGTCGCTGTCCCATTCCGGCTCGGTCGTGGGCGAGGGCTGGCCCTTGGTCATGCCGTACACCCGGTTGTCCATCACCAGGTAGGTCAGGTCCACGTTGCGCCGGCAGGCATGCAGGAAATGGTTGCCGCCGATCGAGAAGCCGTCGCCGTCGCCGCCCGCGACCACCACGGTCAGCTCGGGACGCGACAGCTTGAGGCCGGTCGCCACCGGCAGCGCGCGCCCGTGCACGCCGTGGAAGCCATAGGTGTTCACATAGGCGGGAATGCGGGAGGAACACCCGATCCCCGACACCACCACGACCTCTTCCGGCGGAAGCCCGAGCTCCGCCAGGGCCTTTGTCAGTGAAATCAGCACCGAGTAGTCGCCGCAGCCCGGGCACCAGATCGGCTTCACGTCCGACTTATACTGGGGCGCGGTGCGGCCGGCCGGGGCGGCGGCGGTTTGGGCGGCGGTCGCGGCGGCAGTCACGGCATCACCTCGCCTCTTGAAGCGCCGAGAGAATTTCGCCCGGCCGGAACGGCAACGGCCCGGGCCGGTGCAGCGACCGGGTTTCGCCCGGCAGCGCGCCGGATGCGCGCAGGTGCCGCAGGAACTGCCCGGAGTGGCTTTGCTCCACCACCAGCGCCCGGCCGATGCCCGCGAGCGCGGCGGCCATCCGCTCGGGCTGCGCGGGCGACAGCAGGCGCACCGCGATCAGCCGCACCTTCAGGCCGGTGCCGCGCGCGCGCGCGACCGCCTCGCGCGCCGGCCCGGTCGACGATCCCCAGGTGATCACCGCCAGCTCTTCGCCGCCGTTCCCGTCGATCTCGGCCCACGCGGCGCCGAAGTCGTGGCGCGCGAGCTTGTCGCGCCGCTTGTCCATCTGGACGCGATGGTCGTCGGCCCGGCTGGACGGCGTGCCGCGGTCCGCGTGCTCCAGCCCGTCCGCGGTGTATTGGCAGCCGGCGGTGCCCGGCACCGCCATCGGCGACACGCCCGACGGCGTCGGCGCATAGCGCCTGTAGGCTTGCCCGTCGGCGGCCTCGGCCCGGATCCGCTGACCGGCCGGAGGGGATTCGCCGGGCCGGTCGACCGCCGCGCGCGCCTGGCCGATGCACTGGTCGGACAGCACGATCGCCGGCGTCTGCAACGCCTCGGCCAGGTGTACCGCCCACTGCGTGGTAAACAGGCAGTCGGCCACGCCCGTGGGCGCCAGCACCAGGTGCGGAGCGTCGCCGTGCATGCCGTAGACCGCGATGTTCAGGTCGCCCTGTTCCGACTTGGTGGGAATGCCGGTGGACGGGCCGCCGCGCATGACGTCCACCACCACCAGCGGAATCTCCGAGGAAATGGCCAGGCCCAGCGATTCGATCATCAACGCGAGGCCCGGCCCCGACGTGGCGGTCAGCGCCGGGGTGCCGCCATAGGCGGCGCCGATCGTCATGTTGATCGACGCGAGCTCGTCCTCGGCCTGCACCAGCACTCCGCCGACACTCGGCAAGGCGGGCGCGAGCCATTCCAGGATTTCGGTCGCCGGCGTGATCGGATAGGCGGCGGCGAAGCGCACGCCGCCGCGAAGCGCGCCCAGGCCGGTCGCCTCGTTGCCGGTCACCAGCC
>Ga0114930_10001825_pt1 | contig 19846 bp, 17 predicted proteins | sample AnhtaG_FD_87300 | JGI IMG/M metagenome (GOLD analysis project Ga0114930, IMG submission 87300) | Deep subsurface microbial communities from Anholt, Denmark to uncover new lineages of life (NeLLi) - Anholt_01485 metaG | ecosystem: Environmental > Aquatic > Marine > Oceanic > Sediment | place... | reverse complement strand
CGCGGTTATCTGCGCGGTTATCTGCGCGGTTATCTGCGCGGTTATCTGCGCGGTTATCTGCGCGGTTATCTGCGCGGTTATCTGCGCAGTTATCTGTATTCCTGACCGTATTCCTTCTCGCCGGCGCTGCCGCACGAGTGCGCCCCCGCCGGCGAATTTCACCCTTGCAATGGAGAACGCATCATGGCAAAAGGCAACAGCGAACAGGCGAAGCTCGCCGCACTCAGCCCGTTCGAACTGAAGGACGAGCTCATCAAGGCGGCCGGTGGCGGCGCGGTGGAGCGCGCCGCGAATGCGTCGATGCTCAACGCCGGTCGTGGCAACCCGAACTTCCTCGCGACGGTTCCGCGCCACGGCTTCTGGCAGCTCGGTCTGTTCGCGATGCGCGAATCGGAACGTTCGTTTGCGTTCATGCCTGAAGGGGTGGGCGGCTTCCCGCGCCGCGACGGACTGACCGAGCGCTTCGATCTGTTCCTGCGGGAAAACAAAGGTGTGCCAGGCATCGATTTCCTGCGTGGCGCGGTCTCGTACGTGCGCGATCAGCTGGGCCTGTCGGCCGGCGACTTCCTGTACGAAATGTGTGAAGGCATCCTGGCGTCGAACTACCCGGTGCCGGACCGCATGCTGAAGCTCTCGGAGATCATCGTCGGCCAGTACCTGCGCCGCGAGATGATCGGCAAGCATCCGTTTGTCGGCGAGTTCGATATTTTTGCGGTGGAAGGCGGCACCGCGGCGATGACCTACATCTTCAATACGATGCGCGAAAACCGGCTCATCAAGCCCGGCGACACGATTGCGCTCGGCATGCCGATCTTCACGCCGTACATCGAAATTCCGCGTCTGAACGACTACCAGCTCGATGTCGTGAATCTCGAAGCGTCGGTGGAAAACGGCTGGCAGTATTCGAAGAAGGAACTCGACAAGCTGCGCGACCCGAAGGTGAAGGCGTTCTTCCTCGTCAATCCGAGCAATCCGCCCTCGGTGAAGATCAACGACGAAAGCCTTCAATACATCGCCGAGATCGTCAAGGAACGGCCGGACCTGATCCTTCTGACCGACGACGTGTACGGCACCTTCGCTGACGATTTCGTGTCGTTGTTCGCGCTTGCGCCGAGGAACACGATTCTCGTGTACTCGTATTCGAAGTACTTCGGCGCGACCGGCTGGCGCCTCGGCACGATCGCAACGCATCGCGACAACGTGCTCGACCGGCTGCTCGCCGAATTGCCGAAGGACGTGAAGAAGGAGTTGCACACGCGCTACGAGTCGATCACCACGGAGCCGGACAAGCTGAAGTTTATCGACCGCCTGGTGGCCGACAGCCGCACCGTCGCGCTGAACCACACCGCGGGTTTGTCGACGCCACAGCAGGTGCAGATGGTGCTGTTCTCGCTGTTCTCGTTGATGGATACGCCCGATGCGTACAAGAACGCGCTGAAGCGCCTGATCCGCAGCCGCAAGCAGGCGCTGTACGAAGAGGTGGGCATTTCGTTCGAGGACGACGATCCGAACCAGGTCGACTACTACACGATCCTCGACATCGAGTTTCTCGGCGAACGGATGTTTGGCCGCAAGTTCGTCGAATGGCTGCTCAGGAATACTGAGCCGAGCGAGCTGCTGTTTCGCCTTGCACGCGAGGCGCGGGTGGTGCTTTTGCCGGGCAAGGGCTTCGGCACGCAGCATCCGTCGGGCCGGGTGTCGCTCGCGAATCTCAACGAGTCCGACTATCGCCAGATTGGCCGCGCCATGCGCAAGCTGATCGAGGAGTATGTCGACCGCTACAACCAGGAAACGGGCAGCAAGCTCGACAAGCACGCGGTGAAGTGAGCCTGTGAGGACGTGAGCGCGGGCCGCGAGTCCGCGCGCGAGGGCGTTCAGTGCGGTCAGAAGTGCGGTCAAGCGTGCAGTCGAAAGTACGGTCGAAAGTACAGTCAAGCGCGCTGTCAAAAAACTTGCACAATCGCCCGGATCGGTGAATGATCGTTGTTCAGGATGAAAGCGGCCTCGCCAGCGTCACTGTTGGCGAGGCCGTTTTTACCTTGAGCACCGTCACTTCCTTCGTACCGATCATGCCGACCACATCTTCCACACCCGTACCGTGTCCGGACGTCGAATCGCTCGACGCCATCCTCCCCGAAGAACCCCTGCTGATGATGGGCGCCGGCCCTGTGCCGATTCCTGCCGCCGTCGCCAAGGCCAACACGGTCGTCATCAATCATCTGGGCGGCACGATGGTGAAGGTGATCGGCCAGGTGAAGACGATGGCGCGCTACGTGTTCCAGACCCACTCGAAATGGGTGCTGGGGGTGGCGGGTCCAGGCTCGGCCGCGATGGAAATGGCGATCTCCAACCTGGCCTGGACGGGCACGCGCGTGCTCAGCATCAAGAACGGTTTCTTCAGCGAGCGGATGGCCGAGATGGGGCGGCGCGTGGGCGCCGAGGTGTCGATACTCGACGTCGCGGACCGCACGGTGGCGAGTCTTGACGAGGTCGCCGAAGCGATTCGCCGCGAGCGGCCCGAGATCGTCACCATCGTGCAGGGCGAAACTTCCAATACGGTCGTCAACCATCATCTGAAGGACATCGCCGCGCTGGCGAAAGCGGCGGGCGCGCTGGTGATCGTCGACGCCGTGTGCACCTTGAGCACCATGCCGCTCGAGATGGACGCATGGGGTATCGACGCGGTGATTACCGGCGGCCAGAAGGGGCTCTCGTCGATCCCGGGCGTCTCGTTGATCGCGTTCTCGGACGCCGCCTGGGAGCGCGTGAAAAGCCGCAAGGCGCCGAACGCGCACTGGTGTCTCGATGCCTCGCTCGCGGAAAATTTCTGGCACAACGCCGGCTATCACTACACGGCGCCGGTGTCGGGCGTGCTGGCCTTGCATGAGGCGCTGCGCCTCGTGTGCGCGGAGACCCTGGAGAAGCGCTTTGCGCGCCATCTGAAATGCTCGGTGGCGCTGCAGGAAGGGATCACGGCGCTGGGCCTGCAGCTTTATACGCCGGCGGCATGCCGGCTGAATTCGGTGGTTGGGATCGAGGTGCCGCAAGGCCTGAGCCCCGGCGATATCTGCGGGCATATCTCGCGGCAGCACCAGGTGGAAATCTCCGGATCGTTTGGTTTGCCGATCGTGCGCATCGGCCAGATGGGCGAGCAGTGCCGCGAACACAACCTGTTCCGCACGCTCCACGCGCTGGGGCGGACCGTGCTGGATCTCGGCGTGGCGGTCGATCTGCCGGCCGGGGTGGCCGCGCTCGAGAAGTCGCTTTCGGGTGGCGCACGCGGTGGTGCCGCGCCCCGCTAGTTGTGGCGCTTTGAAGTTTTGATGCCTTGAAGGTTTGCAGGTTTGGGTGGGCCGGTGCATGCCGGCTTGCCGCTGTCTGAGCCGTTTTCAAACCGGTCGCTGGGCCGGCTGGCAGTCCGGTTGTCTTGTCAGATACCCCGCGTTGGCCGCAATTTGCAGAAATTGCTCGTCAGATTGACACAGTTGCAGCCTGTTCCGGAAATATTGAGACCCACTGCGACCCCACGTCACGCGCCAGATCCGTCACTCTTCACTATTATTACAATTGACTGACAACGCAAATCCACCACAACCTGGGCAACAGTGATTTCTCAAGTGAGGTCTCACGCCCCGCCTGCAAAGGGGGTACAAAATGAGCAACACCATCTACGACGAACGCCTCGCGCTTCTGCAGGCGATTTCTACCGAAGTCCTCGGCATCGAGAAACTCGAGCCGACCGGCAAACCGACGGCGGATTTCCGCATCGTCAATATCGAACATCTCACGCGGGCTCTTGAGGCGGCTTACGATGCCGGCCTGGTGGTCGGCCAGCGCGTTGCCCGCGAAGGCAACGGCGGCGCGCAGCCGACCGATGAGGTGTATTTCCCCTAAGCGAACGGACGACGCTCAGGTTGCTGCCGGCGCGTTGGGCACCCGGGCGTTGCGCAGATACAGCATGGCCGAAAGCGCCACTGCCGCCGCCGAGGCCACGGCCGCAAACAGAAACACCGACCCGTAACCGAACGCGCCCGCGATATAGCCGGCGAGCGGCCCGGTAATCCCGAGCGACAGGTCCAGAAACACCGAGTACGCCGACAACGCCGCGCCGCGGCTTGCCGGCGGCACAAGTCCGACCGCTTCGACGCCGAGCGCCGGAAACACCAGCGCAAAGCCGAAACCCGTCAACGCGGCCCCGGCCAGCGCAAAGTGCGGCTCGGGCGCAAGCCACAGCATCAGCAGGCCCACGCATTCAAACGAGAACGACGCAATCGCCACCCGAAAGCCGCCGTACGTCTTGATCGTGCCGGCAAACAGCAGGCGTGCGCCGATAAACAGCGTGCCGAACACCGTCAGCGACAGCGCGGCGTTCGGCCAATGCCGCGCCGCGTAGAACAGCGTGATGAAGGTCGCGATCGAGCCGAAGCCGGCCGAGCCGAGCGCGAGGCCAATCCCATGCGGCAGCACCCGCATGAACACGCTGCGGTACGACATCCGCTCGCCATGCACGATCGGCACAGCCGCGATCGGCCGGGCGAGGTAGTAGCCGAGCGCCGCCAGTGCGATCACCACGATGCCTAGCGCCGTATAGCCCACCGTATGCGCAATCGCCACCCCGAGCGGCGCGCCGATCGCGAGCGCCCCGTAAGTGGCGATACCGTTCCACGAGATCACACGCGCATTGTGCGACACGCCCACCCGCCCGATCCCCCACAGAATCGCTCCGGTCCCGCACAGGCTTTCGCCGAACCCGAGCACCAGCCGGCTCAGCACCAGCAGCGTGAGGCTGAGCGCCGGCCAATGGGCGCACAACACGGCGAGCAGCAGCATCACACCGCTCGTGCCGCAGCCGATCAGGCCGATCGCCACCGTGCGCTTGGGTCCGAGCGTGTCCGCGGAGCGCCCGGCGAGCGCCCGCGAGGCGAGGGTAGCCAGATACTGCACGCTGATCGCCGCGCCCGCGACGATCGCGCTGAAACCGAGGTCGTCGTGGACGTAGCCCGGCAGCACCGCCAGCGGAATCCCGATGGTCAGGTAGCAAATAAACGTGAAAAAGACGACCGGAATGATCTGCAGAGTGGTCGCAAACTCGCTGCGCGGTGTGGCTGTGTCGGCGGACATGGGGAAAACGAGACTTGAAAACGGCGGGAAGGCATGATTTTCCCATGGAACCGATTCCCTTGCAGGGATTGCTTAATTGTTTTTGCGATGAAAATACGGTGCCGGATCGATATAAAGGGACGTTTTGGTGCTGCAGCAGCGCCTCGAGGGCTCTGGGACTGTTTTGTGAGTGGCCGAAATGAAGCATTTATGAAAAAAATAACGCAAATAGACGCACCCTATATAAGCTGACTTCGCTCCAAACTCATCCATTTATCGCTCCAACGATATGTCCCGCATGTGTTCCCTGCTATGGGTTGCAAATATTGACGGTGATAGCGTTCGAACCGTCACTGCAGCATGGTCCCCACGGACACAGAACAGCCAGGTGCCCCCAACCTGCGCGCTTCGCGCGAGGCCCCCCCGAGAGGGGTGAATAAAACTTGGAGCGGCCCGGCGTTTTCTTCATCAAGAGTACGAGACATGACCCAGCCAATTCGCTTCTACCACCGCAACGCGATCCGCGAGATCACGGATGCGCCCGTCACCCGCACGGTGCTCCAGTACCTGCGCGAAGATGCGCATTGCACGGGCACCAAGGAAGGGTGTGCGGAAGGCGACTGCGGCGCCTGCACGGTCGTGGTCGGCGAGCGCAACGAAGCAGGCGGCGTCAGCTTCAAGGCGGTCAACGCCTGCATCCAGTTCCTGCCCACGCTCGACGGCCGCGCGCTGTTCACCGTCGAGGACCTGCGCCAGCCGGACGGTACGTTGCATCCGGTGCAGGAGGCCATGGTCGAATGCCACGGCTCGCAATGCGGCTTCTGTACGCCGGGTTTCGTGATGTCGATGTGGTCGCTGTACGAAAAGCACGGCCACGAGCATAGCTGCGCCAACCGCACGGTGCCTTCGCGCGACGACATCAGCAACGCCCTGACCGGCAACCTGTGCCGCTGCACCGGCTACCGGCCGATCGTCGACGCGGCGGTGCGCATGTTCGAAGCGCCCGCACCGAAAGCGCCGGTGGACCTTGCCGCGCTGTCGGCCAAACTCGCCACGCTCAAGCGCGGCGAAACCTTTCACTACGAATTCGCCGGCCAGCAGTTCGATGCGCCGCGCACGGTCGAGGCGCTGGCGCAGATCAAGGCCGCGCAACCGGCCACGCGGATCCTGGCCGGCAGCACCGACATCGGCTTGTGGGTCACCAAGCAGATGCGTGAGCTGGGCAACATCGTCTACGTCGGCCAGATTGAAGCGTTGCAGCGCATTGCGGTGTCGGACGACTGGATCGAGATCGGCGCGGGCGTGAGCGTCGAGACGGCATACGCCGAACTGGCGAAGCACTACCCGGAACTCACCGAGATGTGGAAGCGCTTCGCCTCGCTGCCGATCCGCAACGCCGGCACGCTGGGCGGCAATATTGCCAACGGCTCGCCGATCGGCGATTCGATGCCCGGTCTGATCGCTCTGGGCGCGCACGTGGTGGTGCGCGGCGGCGAGATCGAGCGGGAGATGCCGCTCGAAGACCTGTACCTCGCGTACCAGAAGAAGGACATAGCCGAGCATGAATTCGTGGTCGGCCTGAAGGTGCCGACTCGCAGCGGCGCGCGCCAGAACCTGCAATTCCGCACCTACAAGCTCTCCAAGCGCTTCGATTCGGACATCTCGGCGGTGTGCGCCGCGTTTTCGTTCATTGCCGACGGCGACACGATCCGCGAGCCGCGCATTGCCTTCGGCGGCATGGCCGCGACTTCGAAGCGCGCGACGCATGCCGAGGCGGTGCTGCGCGATGCCGAATGGCACGAAGCCACCGCACAGGCGGCGATGATCGCGCTGGGCCAGGATTACGCCCCGCTCTCCGACATGCGCGCCACCAGCAACTACCGCCTCGATGCGGCCAAAAACACGCTGTATCGCTTCTGGCTCGAAACCCGCCCGCACAATCCGCTGCCCAAATCCGCACTCGATGTGCGCGCAGTCGAAGCCGCCGGCGCGAACGCCTGAAGCAGTCCCACGGATACGGAGAACTACTCGAATGAACCAGCAAGCCGAACCGTTCCTGAAAGACGCTCAGGAGTTTGACGATTTCACCCAGGTGCATGTCTCGCGCCCGCATGAATCCGCGCATCTGCACGTGAGCGGCCGCGCGACCTACACCGACGACATCCCCGTGCTCGCCGGCACGCTGCACGCCGCGCTCGGCCTCTCGCCGAAAGCGCATGCGAAGATCGTTTCGATGTCGCTCGCCAAGGTGCGCGCCACACCCGGTGTGGTCGCCGTTTTCACGGCCGAAGATATCCCCGGCGTCAACGACGTGGGTCCGATCATCCACGGTGATGACCCGATTCTCGCCGACGGCGTGGTGCAGTATGTCGGCCAGCCGATGTTCATCGTGGTCGCCATCTCGCACGAAGCGGCCCGCCTCGCGGCGCGCCGCGCCGACGTGGTCTACGAAGAGCTGCCGGCGATTCTCACCGCGCAGCAGGCCCGCGCCGCCAACCAGCACGTACTGCCGCCCATGAAGCTCGCGCGTGGCGATGCCGCTGCGAAGATCGCGCGTGCCACGCATCATGACGCCGGTGAAATGCTGCTGGGCGGTCAGGAACAGTTCTACCTGGAAGGGCAGATTTCGTACGCAGTGCCGAAGGACGACGACGGTATGCACGTCTACTGCTCGACCCAGCACCCGACCGAAATGCAGCACCTGGTGGCGCATGCGCTCGGCGTGCCGTCGCACAGCGTGCTGGTCGAATGCCGGCGGATGGGCGGAGGCTTCGGCGGCAAGGAATCGCAGTCGGGCCTGTTCGCCTGCTGCGCCGCGATTGCCGCCTGGAAGCTGCTGTGCCCGGTGAAACTGCGCCCGGACCGCGACGACGACATGATGGTCACCGGCAAGCGTCACGACTTCCACTACACCTACGAAGTCGGCTACGACGACAAGGGCGTGATCGACGGCGTGACCGTGGACATGACCTCGCGCTGTGGCTTTTCCGCCGACCTGTCCGGCCCAGTGATGACGCGTGCGCTGTGTCACTTCGACAACGCGTACTGGCTGTCCGACGTCACGATCGACGGTTTTTGCGGCAAGACCAACACGCAGTCGAACACCGCGTTCCGCGGCTTCGGCGGCCCGCAAGGCGCGTTTGCGATCGAGTACATCATGGACAACGTCGCGCGCTCGCTCGGCGAGGATTCGCTCGACGTGCGCCGCCGCAACCTGTACGGCAAGACCGAGCGCAATCAGACGCCGTATGGTCAGGTGGTCGAAGACAACGTGATCCACGAGCTGATCGACGAACTCGAAGCGACCAGCGACTACCGCGCGCGCCGCGCCGCGATTCGCGAGTTCAATGCGAACAACGAAGTGCTGAAGAAGGGTCTCGCGCTCACGCCGGTGAAGTTCGGCATTGCGTTCAACGTGACCCACTTCAACCAGGCGGGCGCGCTGGTGCATATCTACACCGACGGCTCGGTGCTCGTGAACCACGGCGGCACGGAGATGGGCCAGGGGCTGAACACCAAGGTGGCGCAGGTTGTGGCGCACGAGCTTGGCATCAGCTTCAACCGCGTGCGTGTCACGGCAACCGACACCAGCAAGGTGGCGAACACCTCGGCCACGGCCGCTTCGACAGGCTCCGATCTGAACGGCAAGGCCGCGCAGGACGCCGCGCGTCAACTGCGCGAACGCCTTTCTGCCTTCGCCGCCGAGCGTTTCGGCGCGGGCCAGGTGAGCGCCGGCAGCGTGCGCTTCGCTCACGACCGCGTGCGGGTGGGCGAAGCCGTGCTGCCGTTCGAAGAGATCATCGCCAAAGCCTATCTGGCGCGCGTGCAGCTCTGGTCGGACGGCTTCTATGCGACGCCGAAGCTGTACTGGGATCAGTCGAAGCTGCAGGGCCGCCCGTTCTACTACTACTCGTATGGCGCCGCGGTTTCGGAAGTCGTGATCGACACGCTGACCGGCGAAATGCGCGTGCTGCGCGCCGATGCGTTGCATGACGTGGGCGCCTCGCTGAATCCCGCGCTCGATGTCGGTCAGGTGGAAGGCGCCTTCATCCAGGGCATGGGCTGGCTCACGACCGAAGAGCTGTGGTGGAACGCCGGCGGCAAGCTGATGACGCATGCGCCGTCCACCTACAAGATTCCGACCGTCAACGACACGCCGCCCGATTTCCGGGTCCGGCTCTTCAAGAACCGCAATGCGGAGGACAGCATTCACCGTTCGAAGGCCACCGGCGAGCCGCCGTTGCTGCTGCCGTTCTCAGTGTTCTTTGCGATTCGCGATGCGGTGGCGAGCGTGGGTGACTACAAGGTCAATCCGCCGCTGAACGCGCCTGCGACAAGCGAAGAGATTCTCAAGGCGGTGAGCGCGGTGCGTGCGGCTACGGCTGCGCCGCGGCAATGAGCGCCTATAAGCGGCAATAAGCGTCAATAACCGAAGCGACCCACTGGAATGCTCGCAATGAACGCACCTACTTTCGTTCAGGTCGGCCGGCGCAGCAGCCATGCTGCGACGCGCCCGGCGCCAATGCATATCGTGCTGTTCGGCGCCGGCCATGTCGGGCATGCGCTCGTCACGCTGCTTGGAAGCCTGCCGTGCGTGGTGCAATGGGTCGATGAGCGCGACGAGCTGTTCCCCGACGAAGTCCCCGCCAACGTGCAGGTCGAGCCGACCGACACGCCTGATGCGATCGTCGATAGCGCTCCACCCGGCGCCTATTTTCTGGTGATGACGCACAACCACGCGCTGGACTTCTCGCTCGCCGCACGCATCATGCGGCGGCGCGACTTCACCTACTTCGGGATGATCGGCTCGAAGACCAAGCGCGTGAAATTCGAACGGCGGCTGATCGAGCGCGGCGTCGAACTGGACCGGCTGGTGGAGATGACTTGCCCAATCGGCGTGGCCGGGATCGTCGACAAGGCGCCGCAATCGATCGCGGTGGCCGTGTGTGCCGAGCTGCTGCAAGTGCGTTCGCGCAACACGGCGCACGTGTCACACGACCTTTGCGCGAGCGTCTAGGCTGCGCAGCGGCACCAGCGGCACCAGCGGCACCGGCGGCACCGGCGGCACCGGCGGCTTCAGCGGCACCAGCGGCCTAGGCCGCCCTAGGCGTCCTGATGTTCCGCCTTGCTTCGCGTCTGCAGCGCAGGCGGGCGTTTCACCCGTGCCTTGTGCGCCACCAGGCGCTCGGACACCTGTGACATCAACGTGCGCAGCCAGCCGATATCGCTCGGCCGGTCCGGCTGCGGATGCCACAACTGATAGCACTTGATGCGCGGAAACGGAATCGGCACATCCACCACGGCAAGCGGCAGCAGGTTCGCGTAATGCGTGGCAAAGCGCCGGGTCGTCGTAAAGATCAGATCCGATTGCAGCAGCACTTGCGGCACGAGGCCGAAGTAGGGGAGCGTGGTCACGATGCGCCGCTCCGCGCGGGCCCGCGCAAAGCCGATATCGACCGCGCCGCCGCTGGCGCCGCTGTAGGGCGTCGGCGCGAGGTGCGGAGCCGCGAGATACGTTTCCCGAGTCATCGGCGCCTGGGCCAGCGGATGATCCGCACGCATCAGGCACACCACCGTATCCGAAAACAGATCGCTTTTCTCGAAGCGCGCATCGGGCTTCGGCCAGTTGCCGATCACCAGATCCAGTTCACCGGCATCGAGCGCGGCGGCATGGTCGAGCGTGGGATTGAGCGAATCGATTTCCAGACGCGCGTGCGGCGCCGCTTCGCGAAACTGCGCGATCACGGTCGGCATGAAAAAATCGTTCAGATAGTCCGGTGCCGCGACCCGGAAGATGCGCCGCGAGCGGCCCGGATCGAAATCGCCGTGCGGCGTCGACACAAAGTCCACTTCCCGCAGCACCCGTTGCGCCGATGCCAGCAGCGAGGCGCCGTACTCGGTCGGCACCATGCCCGATTTGCCGCGCACCAGGATCGGATCGTTGAGCGTCTCGCGCAGCTTGCGCAGCGCCGTGCTGATGGCAGGCTGAGTCTGGTTCAGGCGCAGCGCCGTCTGCGTCACGCTGCGCTCGACGAGCAGCGTGCGCAGCACGCGCACGAGCCAGATATCGAGGGAGGCGGCGGTGTCGTCCATGGATCAGGTGGGCGGATCAGACTCAGGGAATGCGTTGCGCGAAGCGGCCATGCGGACCGCCCGCGCGGCAGGGCACGAAGTCCATAACCTTAGGCCCGTTTGCCCTGCGCCCGCCATAGCGGGCGCGGTATGGCCGGCATCACAACGGCTGCGGCGGCGGGCGAGCCCCGCGCCCGCCCGCCGCCAGCACATCTGATCGGCCTGTCAAATTCTGACGTTAAGCTTTCAGTCAAGCATGCAACTCACGCCTCGAGCCCCGAAGGCAGCGCGCTGATCCGTTTCACTTCCTTCGAATCGAGCCAGTTCGGCGTGCGGGCGCAGTACAGCACCATCGGCAGCGCGTCTTCGCCCCAGAACAACTGGTTGTTGAGCCAGAAGGTGGGCACGCCGAACACGCCCAAGGCAATCGCATCGCTGGTGCTGCGGCGCAGTTGCGCCTTGACCTCTTCCTGCTCGATCAGCGCGGGACCGTCCGGCAGGCCGACCCGCTCGCACAGTGCGGCGAAGCCTTCCTCGCTCGACGGATCGCGTCCCTCGCGCCAGATAAAGCGGAAGATATCCCGCACAAGGTGGATATCGGCCTTGGCCGCGACCGCCAGCAGCATGGCCTTGGTCGAATCGAACGGATGCGCCGGCGGCATCTTGAACGGAATGCCGAGCTGGTCCGCGCGAAACAGCGCGTGACGGTACATGTACACGCGCTTGGGGGGCACACCGTAAGCGGGCCGCTGTCCCCAGTGCTGGTACAGGTCATTCAGCACAACCGGAGTGAAGACGAACGGAAAGCCTGGCCATTTCTCGTGTTGCTCGAGCAACAGGTACGTAAACGGCGAGACGAAGTCGTAAAACCACAAAGGTTGCGTGGCGTCGATGCCATCGGTCATAAGTCTCTCCCGGATTGCTCGGATCTGGACGAAGCGGGCAAGGCACGCGTGCTTTGCCGCGCGTGCCGGTTATGTGTCTGCTGCGCGCGCCTGCTATGGACCTCTGCTACGCGCGTCTGCTAAATCATCCAGTCTGACGTGATCTTACGCGGAGCCGCGGCCGTGTGCATTGGTGAGGTGTTTCCAGATGCCTTCTGTACCGCAGCGGGCTAACGGCGAATGCGCAATGCCGCGCCACTGCCTGTTCCGTTGCGCGCCGGCTGCTTTCTGTTGCGCTTATGCGGTCTGGGTCGGCGTGGCGGAGGGCTTGTCAGGGGCGCCCGGTGTGTCCTCGTCAGTCTCCCGTCCGTCTGGCCGGCCGCTCTCCGCCTGAGCGTCGCGTGAATGCGAGAGCCGTTCGCGCACGAAGCCGATATGCTCGCGCAGCACATAGAACTGGTCGGCGTAGGCGAGCGGCATCTTCAGGCCGTTGACGGAGTCCTCGATCGTGTCGAGCCGCTCCAGCAGCGACTGGCGCTCTTCGGCCGAGGTTTCGCCCATCATCCCGCGCTCGATGGCGATCAGCGCACCGTACCAGCGGTAGATACGCGATTTCACCCGCCACGCGTAGAGCGACGGCACCACTCGCAACGCCGGCACCAGCACGACGATCAGCGGCACCACGACCACCAGCAGGCGGTCGGCGAGGCTCGCGATCCAGAACGGCAGCACGCGGTACAGGAAGCTCTTGCCCGACTTGTAGTAGCGCGCGGCGTCGTCGCTGATCGGGAAGTCGTGGGCGAGCGGCGCCGGAAATTCGCCGGCATGCTGCATCACATTGGCCTTGCCGTGCACCTCGCGGGCCGCTTCGATCAGCAGATCGGAGAGCGCCGGATGCAGCGAGTCGCGCGCCACCAGCTCTTCGGTCGGCGCCACCATCTGGATCGGCACGGACGGCAGGTTCTTGCCGAGGTCGAATGCGCCCATCGGCATATGAATCTGCGTCAGGTAAGGAAAGCGCCGGGCATACGCTTCAGCCTGGGTGAAGTTATAGAACTGCACGTTGGGCGTGCGGTAAAGCTTGCCCATCACCGGCGGCTGGGCCGAATCGCCGGTCAGGAATGCCGCGTCAACCTCACCTGAGACCAGCGCGTTGGCGGCATCGTCGCCGGAGAGCGGCAGCAGTTTGGTGGCGCCGCCCGGCTCGATGCCGTTCGCCTTCAGCAGGGCGAGCGCCAGTTGGCGCGTGCCGCTGCCTTCTGCGCCAATGGCAAGGCGCAGCCCTTTGAATTCGGAGAGCCGGGTGACCGTGGGGCCGTGATAGAAGATCGCGAGCGGCACATAGGCCACGCTGCCGAGCGAGGTCAGGCCATCGGGCGCCGGTCCCTGGGCGACGCCGTCCTGCACGAAACCCACGTCGACGTTGCTGTGCGGATCGGTGAGGCGTTTGAGGTTTTCGGCTGAGCCTTCGGAGGTCAGCACGTTGAGCGTGATGCTGTTGCGCGCGAGGATCGCCTTGTACTTTTGCGCGGCATTCCAGAACGAGCTGCCTTGGGGACCGGCAGTGATGGTCAGCGTGTGAGGCGGGGCCGGCTGGATCAGGCGCACGGCCACCCAGATGGCGGCGATGCCGATCAGCAGGATCGGGCCGAAGGACACCGCCAGGTCGCGCCATGAGATCGCCACGAAGCGGGCGACGAGTCGGCGGGGAGATTTGCGGCCGGTGGAAGACTTCATGGGCAGGCGTGACGGCGACGATGTGGTTCGATGGCGGCAGTGAATAGCGTGACTGGCGTGCGGCTCGCGCGCGACTCGCTGCGTGACCCAATGGCCGCGGCAAAGCCGGCAGCGGCGTGCTCGCGCCGATGGTACATGAGATTGAGGCGGTCCCGGCAGGTGCGGCGGGTGGGTGGGCCGACAAACCCGTAACAAAACGTGAAAGGCGGCTGAAACGCGCATGAAACCAGCATGAGACGCGTGTGAGACCCGTGTGAAACGCGTATGAAACCCTCGCGAAACGACCGTGAAACCCGCGCACCGGCGCGCTACCCCGCGTTAAACCCTTTGCGCTTCTCGCGCGTGTAGATTAAATTGTGCATCGCTGCGGCGCTTCAACGTTTGCGCAGCGTGACCCGGCACGACACAGTAGAACCGGGCGCGCTGGCGGACTTCGCGGCACGCTGGCCTACGCATCCAGGACGATCGCGCGGGCCGGTCTCTCTCGCCTCTCGCACTCCGTGTCGCAGCCTTTGTCGGCCGTCGCCTAGCCGCGTTCTGTTGCGGATGGCGCCTCGGCTGCCGGAAGTCGTAACGAAACCGCTTGATACACGCGGTCATAACCGAAGTAAAAAGGAGAAATCATGAAATCGGTCGATTTTCTGAAGGTGCTGGGTGGTGTGGTGGCAGTGGTGGTCGCATGCAACACGTATGCCCAGTCAAGCGATGCAACGGGCACGGCGAGCGGCGCAATGGCTGCCCCGAGCGCCAAGACCGTCAAGAAGGCGGACCGTAGTCTGGGCCGCAAGGTGCGCGGTGCGCTCGCCAAGGCTCAAGGTATCGACGTGTCGAGCATCGCCGTGCGCGCTCGCGGCGGCGCGGTGACGCTGACGGGTTCGGTGCCGGACCAGGGCCAGGTCGACAAGGCCGGTGAAGTCGCGCAAGGCGTCGCCGGCGTGACCTCGGTGTCGAACAAGCTGACGGTGGTGCTGCCTAACTAACGGATGCCGCGCGCGTGACCGTCAGGGCCGGCCGGCTTTGACGGCACAACGCGCGCCACGGCAGCCGTGACCCGCTTGCAGGTCCGCGAGGATGCGGCAGGCGTGGGCACGGTATGTTTGATGATCGAAAAAAGCGCCTGAGCGTTACGCTCACTGGCGCCCCGAACGGGTCTTGGCGAATCGCCGGGGCCCGTTCTGTTTTTGGGCAGGCGCGTGGAGCGAACGACGCAGTGGGACGTAGCGCGGCGTCGTAATCCCTGGTGTGCCGTGACACACAAATTTCCCTGTGGAAGCGTAATGTAAAGGCTGGGATTCAGAGCAACGCCGGAGACAATACTTTGTGAACTCGCGGTGTGAACCCGGAGTGAACCGAAATGGACACGACCTTTCAACGCTACACGGACTTGCCGATCGGCGATCGGGCAGCCTTCGAGCTGGTCTGCGCGCGGCACGGCTTTGCGCCGGCGCACTTTGAAATCACCGGATCGCCGGACCCGGACGACCTCGCTCACCACGGACGGCTGGTGACGGTGAGGCGTGGCGGCTGGGCGCAATCGTATCGCGCCGACGAAACCGGCTATTGGGTGCGCGAGTTCGAAACCGATCTGACTTGCCGGTTCTTCAAGTAGGGTAGCCGCGCTGGCCCGGCGCGCATGGCGCGGCCCGCGCGGGCGGGGCGGCGCCACGCCACCCCACGGGTTCATGCGTCGCGCCGCCGGCGGGTGGCCGGCAGCCGCCTCAGGCCAGTACCAGCTTGACGCCGACGAGCGTCAGCGTGGCGGCAAGGATGTTGCGCAGCAGGGTGTCCGGGGCGCGCGCCGACAGATAGCTGCCGATCGCGATGCCCGGCAGCGAACCCACCAGCAACGAGAGCAGCATCGACCAGTTGATCGAGCCCAGCAGCCAGTGGCCCGCGCCGGCCAGCAGCGTGAGCGGCACGGCATGCGCAATGTCCGAGCCGACGATCCGCGTGGTAGGCAGGCGCGGATAGAGCAGCAACAGCACGGTCACGCCGATCGCACCGGCGCCGACCGACGTCAGCGACACCAGCACCCCCAGCACCGCTCCTGTCAGCACGGTCAAGCCGAGCGTGCTGCCCTGTGTCAGCGCGCTCTGGCGGCCCGCGCCGAGCTTGGCCAGTTGCGGGCGGAATACCAGCGCCAATGCGGTGATCAGCAACGCCGCACCGAGCACGACCTGGATCAGCCGGCCCGCGCCCGGCGTATCCATCCCATAGCGGTGCAGCAGGATCAGCGTGACGGTCGCAGCGGGCACGCTGCCGGCCGCGAGGCGCGTGGTCACCTGCCAGTCCACCGAACCCTTCAGGCCGTGCACGAGGGTGCCCGTCGCCTTAGTGGCCGCGGCGTACAGCAGATCGGTGCCGACCGCGGTTGCGGGGTGCACCTTGAACAGCAGGACTAGCAGCGGCGTCATCAGCGAGCCGCCGCCGACGCCGGTCAGGCCGACGAGGAAACCCACGAACAGGCCGGAAACCGAATACAGAAGATCGATATGGGGGAGTGACATGGAGCAGACCGCTGCCGGTCGGGTGAGGTTTGCGAAGCGCGCCGCCTATCCCCGTGTGTCTGGTCGTGAACGGGGATCGGTGGCGCGGACGGGCGCGGCAAAGCGGCTATTGTCGCAAAACTCGGGAGGAAGCGTGGGCGGCGCTTGCGGGGCGTGCGGAACTGCCGCACGTCCGGCGTCCTGTTAGAGCGCGCGGCGAATCTCGACGAGGCCGAACAGGGCGAGGCCCATGCCGACGCCGCGGTCGATCAGGCGGCGCAGCCTGCTGCCGAGCGCATGGCGAGCCAGCGTGACGGCGCTGACGAGACAGCACCACCATGCAATCGAACCGCAGAACACGCCCGACACGGTGGTCAGCGCAACCGTCGTGGAAAACGCGCCGCGCGGTGCGAGTGTAGTGAAAAGCGCCGCGAACATGATGACGGTCTGCGGGTTCGTCAGTGTCAGGAGCAGTGCGCTGGCATAGGCGCGCACGGTGCCGGCGTACCCTTTGCGCTCGAGCGGGCTGTCGGCCGCTTCGGCGCCGGCCGGCGCTTTCTGCAGCAACGCGCGCAGGCCTAGGTAGAGCAGGAACAGGCCGGCGGCAAAATGCAGCGGCCGGTCGTAAGCGAGCATGAAGTGCGACAGGCCGACCAGACCCAGTGCGGCAATCAGACCGTAGACGGCGTCGCCGCTGGCAATGCCGAAACCGATCGCCAGTCCCGCTTGCGGGCCTTCCGCCAGCGTGCGGCGAATGCACAGCATGCCCATCGGTCCGACGGGCGCCGCGACCGCGAGCCCGACGCCTGCGGCGGTGAAGAAAAGAGCGGTACTCGACATGCCGGTTCCTTGTTATTCAGTGTTTCACAATCGTTAAGCCCAATGCCGCCGTTCGCTGGCGCGGACGGTTCGGTTTCAGCGTCGTCAGCATAGCGGTGTCGAAAAGCGGCGGCAAATCCGCTGGCAAATGCGCTGGCAAATCCACCTGCAAATGCGCGCTATCGCACAGCGTTTTTCCGCGCCAGTCTCATCGATCCGCCAGTTGGCTGAAATAGCCGATTGATCTTTGCGCCTAAGCGGACCATATTGCCCTTACATTGCGCATGCGCACACGCCTGTTCTCGCAACGTGATTAGCGGTACGGCCAATGCTTAGCGACATCACTTCAGATCAACACGATTCGACACAGTGCCGGCACTGTGGTGTGACATTAGCCGCCCGTTTGCCGTCCTGTCCTTCCTGTGGTGCAAGCCAGCTCGATCCGCTCGGCTGGTATCCACCCGCCGCCGGGTCGGCCAGCGCCCGGCTTGCTCCCCCACCTGGTTCGAATACGCCGCAACTGGCGGCGCCCGCCGCGTGGCAAACGCCGGCCGGGGTCGAGGACGATCGTTTCTACGCGAAGCACGACCCGTGGCGTGTGCCGAAGTCGTACCGGTGGGCCTGGGTCGTAGGGGCGCTGGCTGTGGCCCTGCTGGCTTTCGCGCTGGCTGCCTATTTTGTGCTTCGGCCTGCCACCGAGGTGAGCGTGGTGGCGCCGAAGGCGGTGTCCGGTGCAGTGACGGCCCAGCAGGCTGGGCCCTCGGTCGTGGCGCGTGCGGTGCCCACTGTGCCCATGACGTCTGCGGCGTCCACGGTATCCAAGGCGCCTGTGGTGTCCGTGCTACCCAAGGCGCCTGCGGTGTCCATGGCGCTCACGGCGTCTGCGGTGTCCGCGGTACCCAAGGCGCCTGTGGTGTCCATGGCGTCCACGGCGCCTGCGGTGTCCGCGATACCCAAGGCATCCACGGTACCCACAGTGCCCACACTCACGCTGGCGCGGCCAGCGCACCCGTCCACGCCAGCAAGTGCTGTCGCGGCCGAGAAAGCGCCCGTCCTCCCGCCGCCGCCCGTCCAGACGCCGCCCGTGGCGAGGCTGACAGCGCCGGCGCTCAGCATGCCCAATACAAATGTGCCGAAGACGCCGGCCGTGCAGGCTGCCAGTGCGCCGGCTCCGGTAAGTCCGGGTGCAGTGATTGCGCAGAATTCGCCGGCACCGGCTCGTGTCGAAGCAAAACCGCCAGCGTCGAGTCCGGAGGTCCCGATGAGGCCTGCCGCACCGCCAACGGCGCCCACGGCGCAAACGCCGCGGACCGCGTCCGTGCCGCCGCCCGTTGCCAGACATGAAACGAAAGCCGCGCCGGCGCCGGCGCACCCCGGCCTATTGGCGAACCAGCAAACAAGCCAGCAGGCAATCCAGCAAGCAAATCTGCAGAGGAATCTGCAAATCGCCCGTGCGATGCTGCAAAGGAACGACCTCTCCGCAGCAGGTGGGCGGCTGGCCGCCGTCCTCACTGTGCAGCCGAAGAATCGCGACGCACTCGCCATGCACGCAGATTTGACCGACCGGGAACAACAGCGCGACACGGCGCTCGATGTGGCGCGGGGCTGCGAAAACATCGGGCGCTGGACCTGTGCATGGCACAGCGCCGGCAGCGCGCTTGTGCTTGATTCGAGCAGTGCGGAGGCGAGGCAGATTATTGCAAGAGCGATGTATGAGGAGCAGATCGACAAAGCTCAGGCGGCGCCAATGCCACCGGCCGATCCGGCGCACGCCGATCTATATCATCATTAAAAGAGAAATCCGAATTAATCGGATGGAGCCGGACGGCTTCAGAGCGAAAGTGCCCGGCGAGTCATCACCGGGCCGCTCTACGCTGATCTTGCCGCGGCTTGGCGAGAACGCTTATTGCGAAGCCGACGCGACCTGCAATTCGCCCCATGTCACGAGGATTTTCTGGATGCTGCGCGCGTAGGCGTCGCGCAGTTTGGGCGATTCGGAATGGTAGGCGCCTATGGCGCGCCAGGTGTTGCCGTACTTCACCATCTTCTGCTTCAAGAGCCACGCCGCCACATAGACGTTCACGCACGGATCGGTGAGCGCGCGATGCGGTACGCCCTGGCGGGCCAGGTCACCGAAGTGGATCGAGTTGATCTGCAACTGGCCCACATCGACCGAGCCGTTCGCATTGCGATTGACCGCGGCGGCGTCGCCCTTCGATTCGAACCATGCTACAGCGCGCAGCACCGACGGGTTGACGCCCTGGTAAGCGGCTGCCTGGTTAAAGCAATCGTCCGCGTGGGCCGCGCCGCAGAGCAGCGTCAGCGCGAGTGCTGCATATCCATGCCGCGGGGCGCGGCTGGGACGGCTGCTACGGCGGTGCGCGGGCGCCGCGGCGATAAGAAGTTCGTTGGACACGAGCGATGTCTCCGTGTGCTGGCGTTCTTGCGACGGCGCCCGGTCATCCATGGGCGCTCGCGGGTAAAAGGATAAATACGAGGACAAATGCAAGGGCAACTGCGAGTGCAACTGCGAGTGCAACTGCGACGGGACTGCGGGACTTGCGGAAACTACCGGGTTTGCTGCAATGACGGATCGTGCCTGGCTTATCTGGCCAGTGTTACTTCGCAAGAGCGAGATCGAGCTGCTTTTCGATGCCGCCGAGATACGCGCGCGATGCATCCGATACCACCATGTGGGCGCTCGGCATCACACATTTGCGTTCCTGCACGCGGCCTTTCTTTTTCCTT
>Ga0114930_10001822_pt1 | contig 19863 bp, 23 predicted proteins | sample AnhtaG_FD_87300 | JGI IMG/M metagenome (GOLD analysis project Ga0114930, IMG submission 87300) | Deep subsurface microbial communities from Anholt, Denmark to uncover new lineages of life (NeLLi) - Anholt_01485 metaG | ecosystem: Environmental > Aquatic > Marine > Oceanic > Sediment | place... | reverse complement strand
TATAGATCACCATTATCAAAATTAGTAACTGATTACTGTATAAAACCTACTAGGCATGATCATTTTATCTGAAACTCTAATCATAAAACGTAATGCTTGTCTTAGTCTCTAATCACTGTATCCTAATGTTGATCTTAGTCTCTAATCATAAAACATGATTATAATTAATCATTTTCTCCTGTAAAATTGTAAATCAGTCTTTAATCATGTATCAGTATCTATTCTCTACCTCAAATTGATCGTGTCTTATCAGAATATTTATATACTTTGGTATACATAAGTATACTATGGTAGACATGAGTACAACCACGATTAAAATTCACAAAGAAACAAAAGCAGAAATAGATCAATTTAGAGAATACAAAAATGAAAGCTATGATGAGGTTCTTAAAAAACTCATTTATATCGTAAAAAATATCAGAAAGGAACCTGAACTCAGCAAAGAAACTATTAAAGCAATCGAACAAGCACGAGAACGTATAAAAAAAGGACACTTTGTGACTGAGGAAGAAGCAAAAAGACGGCTAGGTCTAAGCTGATGTATAAAATCATATTTGATGAAAAAGCAATAGAATATCTAGAAAAATTAGATCATACCGATAAAAAGAGAATATTTGACAAAATAATGTCTTCAAAAGAAAACTCGTTACACTACTTCGAACGTTTAACAGGAAGAAATGAATTTAAATTACGAATTGGAAGTTATCGAGTAATTGCAGATATTGACGAGAAAACAAAGAAAATATCAATTCTTATCATTGGACATAGGAAAAACATTTACCGAAAATATCGTAAATAAATCAACAATTTAGGTCTCTATCAAATTATTTAAAATATAATGTTAAGTCTAATTCTCTCATCAATGTATCCTTATGCAATTCTCAGTTCCCAATTACTAAAAAAAATTATATTAAATAAAATCTAATGTACTAATACACTTGTCTAAATCACTCATACAACTTGTTTTACTAAGAAGAACTGTATCTCCAATTGCATCCTCAATACCTGAATCAAATGAAATACTTCCAATATAAGGCATATTAAGCCTTTTAACTTCATCTTTTACATATGATGAATCATTCATCTTCATATTTTCAATAACACCAATGACAGGAAGTTTTAATTCCCCAAGAATCCGAAGTAGTTTACCAACTGTACCCATTGCAACTTTTGATGGTGTTGACACAACAAGAAACTCACTTTTTTTAATGTATCTAATCACATCAAGCACTTCATCACCAATGCCTGGAGGCATATCTATTATCAAATAATCAAGCTCCCCCCATTGTGTGATTGCAAGAAGCTCAATGATTATATTTGTAATATCAACCCCTCTAAAAGGTGAAGGTTTATCTTCTGAAAAATAAACAATTGACATAAAATTAATACCGTTTATTTTAGGAGGAATAATTCCTTTATCTTCTTTTGGAAAATTAAAATCATTCACTCCAAGAATAATATGTGAAGAAGGTCCATATAAATCAAGATCAAGTAGGCCAACCTTTTTTCCTTTACCTGCTAGATTAAGTGCAAGAGTTGATGCAACAAGGCTTTTTCCAACACCTCCTTTTCCACTAGCAACAGAAATTACGCGTTTCACATCTTTAAGGCGTCTTTCAATAACACTTGTTCGTACTTCCATGCAATCACTGTTCTCCTTTGATTTGAAGTATTGAAACGCCTCTTCCTTTAGTTATTTCAAAATCAGGACTGCCGCACTTTGGACATCGCATGTGAACAAACACAACTTCTGGAATAAAATGAATTGCTTCGCCTTCGTCCTCACTAAGTTTCTTTTTAATATCATCAAATTTCCAGGAATGATTACAGCTTTTACATTGAAGCGTACTTTTTATCTCTTCAATTATAATTTTTACATCTTTGAGTTTGTCTTCTTGTGATTTAATAATCTCATCAAGAGCAAACTTAAAGATATCTTGTTCTATTTGCTGCAATTCACCGATACCTATCTTGATTTCTGTTATTTTTTTTAGTTTTTCTTTTTCAACAGCTTTAACTGCTGCGACAAGTATTGATTCAGCAAGCGCCCATTCATGCATATGAAGATTCGATACCAAGATTCTCAGTATAAATGTTGCTGATATGTGCAGTAGAAAAAAAGAAATAGAAAAACAAGTATCAGGATGGACAGTTGAAATGAATCAAGAAAAGAAAAACCTACTAAAAAAAAAGATTCAACATATCGATATTACAAGCTTTGATAGTACATCTCTTATCGAGGCGTTTGATGACATGTCGTTTCAATCAAGAAACCTTGCAAACGCATGTAAAATCTATGATATAATGCTAAAAGATGAAAATTGTACTGTTATTTTATGTTTATCAGGATCTCTTATTAGTGCAGGACTTAAGAAAATAATTATTGATATGATTAAACACAATATGATTGATATAATTGTCTCAACTGGTGCAGTTATTGTTGATCAGGATTTCTTTGAAGGACTTGGTTTTTCACACTATAAAGGCCAGGTATTTGTTGATGATCAGAAACTACAAAAAATGCATATCGATAGAATCTATGATACATATATTGATGAAGATGATCTACGCATTTGTGATATGACCATAAAAGAGATAGCTGATCAGATGAAGCCAGGATCTTACTCATCGCGTGAGTTCATTGTTGAAATGGGTAAGTATCTTGAAGAACACAAGAAGAACTCTGAGTCTGTTGTTCTTGAGGCATACAAAAACAATGTTCCTATTTTTTGTCCAGCATTTTCAGATTGCAGTGCAGGGTTTGGGCTTGTGTTTCATCAGACTGAAAAAGAAAAACATGTAGCTATTGATTCAGTGAAAGATTTCAAAGAACTTACGGAACTTAAGATAAACGCAAAAGATACAGGAATTCTCATGATTGGTGGAGGAGTTCCAAAGAATTTTGTACAAGATACAGTTGTTGCAGCAGACATTCTTGGTATTATTTCTCCAATGCATAAGTATGCAGTACAGATTACTGTTGCAGATGAACGTGATGGAGCGCTTTCCGGGTCAACATTAAAAGAAGCAAATTCCTGGGGAAAGGTTGACTGTGGATATGAACAAATGGTATTTTCTGAAGCAACGATTGCCTTTCCACTGCTAGCAAGTTATGCTTATCATAAGGGAAGTTGGAAAAAGAGAAAAGCAAAAAAGTTGACTAAAATTTTTAAATAATCCCTCTTCGAAAATCATTATATATCCATTATTGTCTACTCCATATTTTGTGAACGGGGATTCTACTGCTAAATTGGAGCAATTAAAAAATAATCTGAAGAAAATGGAAAGTGTAGCTATTGCCTATTCTGGAGGAGTAGATAGTACATTTTTAATCAAAATTGCATATGATATCCTTGGGGAAAATGCAGTAGCTGTCACTGCAACATCATCTACATATCCAAAAAGAGAACTTAATCAAGCAAAACAATTTGCAGAAAATATTGGAATAAAACATATTATTATTGAATCTGAAGAAACAGAAATTGATAGTTTTTCAAGAAATCCAATAAATCGCTGTTATTTCTGTAAAAAAGAGCTGTTCTCAAAAATAAAACAGATTGCGATAAAAAATAATTTAAATTTTGTTCTTGATGGATCAAATAAAGATGATGAATCTGACTTCCGACCAGGGATGAAAGCCATAAAGGAGTTAAAAGTTGTAAGCCCACTAAGAGACGCAGATCTAACAAAACAAGAAATCAAAAAGCTATCAAAAAATATGCAGTTAGATACTTGGGATAAGCCTGCTTTTGCCTGTCTTGCTTCAAGATTTCCTTATGGGGTAAAGATTACAAAGTCTAAACTTGAACAAGTTGAAAAAGCAGAATCGTTTCTCTTCTCATTAGACATTAAACAATATCGCGTTCGATATCATGGTGAAACGGCAAGAATTGAAGTATTAAAAAATGATTTTCAAAAAATATTTGATCATTCTGACGAAATAGTCAACTATTTTAAAAAACTCGGATTTAAGTATACTGCACTTGATATTGAAGGATACAGGACTGGGAGTTTAAACGAGGGTATTTTACGATGAAAAAAATACTTAAGGATTATAAAGCAGGAAAGGTTGATCTTGCAGAGGTTTTAGAGAAAATAAAATTATTGCCCTATGAAGATTTGGGGTTTGCAAAAATTGATACCCACAGAGCGTTGCGGAAAGGATTTCCAGAGACATTATTTTGTCAGGGTAAGACAACTTCTCAGATTCTAAAAATCCTTAAATCAATGGATAAAAATGATCACAGTATTCTTGCGACAAAGGCAAACAAAAAGATTTTTACAGCTATTAAAAATGTTTACACTGATGCCGAGTACAATGAGCTTGCAAAAACAATTGTAATTAAAAGAGAACAGTTAAAACCTAAAAAAGGCAAGATTTTAGTAATAACTGCTGGAACATCTGATATTCCCGTTGCAGAAGAAGCGATAGTTACCGCAGAACTTATGGGAAACACGGTTGAAAAAGCCTATGATGTCGGTGTTGCTGGAGTTCACAGGTTATTTGACATTAAAGATAAAATTTTTGATGCAAATGTACTCATTGTTGTCGCGGGTATGGAAGGAGCGCTTGCAAGTATTGTTGGAGGACTAACGGCTAGCCCAGTCATTGCAGTCCCCACAAGTGTTGGCTACGGTGCTAGTTTTAAAGGCATTGCACCACTTCTAACAATGATGAATACCTGTGCTGAAGGCGTTGTCGTCGTAAACATTGATAATGGCTTTGGCGCCGGATACTTTGCAAGTCTCATAAACAGGTGAAAATACGATGACTGTGGCATATTTTGATTGTTTCTCTGGTATCTGTGGAGATATGATTCTTGGAGCTCTTATTGACTTAGGTTTAGATATTCAATTTTTAAAAAAAGAACTTAAAAAAATTAATCTCTCTGGTTATGAAATCAATGTTAAAAAAGTTGAAAGAAATCACATTACCGGTACAGATGTGTATGTTATCGTTAAAGAAAAACAACACCCTCGTAATCTACAGGATATCAATAAAATCATTGATGATAGCGCACTTGATGCAGAAATAAAACAGATGAGTAAAAAAATATTTCTTAAACTTGCTCAGGCAGAAAGCAGGGTTCATAATACTTCAATTGAAAAAATTCATTTTCATGAGGTTGGAGCGGTTGATTCTATTATTGATATTGTAGGTGCAGTGATTGGTATAAAAAAATTACACTTGACAAAGATTTTTTGCTCAAAACTCCCCTTGGGGAATGGTTTTGTTACCTGTGTACATGGTGTTATTCCAATTCCTGCTCCTGCTACTGTTGAATTATTAAAAAATGTGCCTGTATATCAAACTGATAGAATGCAAGAACTTGTGACGCCAACAGGTGCTGCAATTATTACAACATTTACCGATTATTTTGGTGAAATGCCACATATGAAAATCAATAAAGTTGGATATGGTGCTGGGAAAACAAAAAGCGATTATCCGAATTTATTAAGAGTATTTCTTGGAGAATTAGAGTAATAAAATAAAAAAAAGAAAAAGAGTTTTTATGCTTTTACGGGCTTGTTTGATTTTGTTTTGTCTATAGTAAACATAATTGCCCAAATTACAAATATTGCTACAGTAATTGTCACTCCCAATAATAGATCCATTACAATGTTTTCTCCTATGAGGAATAGTTCACCATTCCACCAATGATCGACTAGTCCAAAAACTGCTCCACCACCAAGTAATAAACTTAACCATAGGTGATGTGCACTTTCTTTCCAACTTGTAATATTTCTTCGCATTATTACGTGTGCAATTGCTGCTACCATAGGTACGGTATAACAAACCATTTTCTTAACCTCCATTATTTACGATGCAAAGACAATAGATTTTGTTTTTATAATCCTTTTGGTAACAAAAAATTTAAATTCGTGCTACAATTATCTGGTAAACGTGCTACTATGGAAAAAATAACGAGATTTGGAGTATCAATAGAACCTGATCTTCTTAAAAAATTTGATAAAATCATCAAGAAAAAAGGTTACGCAAACCGATCTGAAGCAATACGAGACATCATAAGAAAAAACCTCATAACCGAAAAAACTGAAGATCCAAACACTGAAGCAATAGGGACATTAACCATGATATATGACCATCATGCTGGAAATCTCACAAACAAACTTCTTGATTTACAACATAACCATCATAAGGAAATTCTTACAACAACACACATCCATGTTGATCATGATACCTGTCTTGAAGTGCTTGTATTAAAAGGAAAAACAGGCAATATTCAAAAACTAGCAGACAATATAAAATCGTTAAAAGGAATAAAACACGGAGAGCTTGTCATCACCGAAAGCAAGCTATAATTCTTATTTTTGTATTGCTGCATTAAGGTCTTTTACAAAGGTTTTGACATCAACGCCATGAACTGCAGCGATATCACTAAGCTTCTCAAAAGATGCTGCAATACAGCCGATGCAACCCATATTGTATTTTGCAAACACTGATAAGGTCTCTGGATATTTATCAATTACTTCTTTTATATTCATATCTTCAGTGATAGCGTCTTCTGCCATAATTTTCACCTGTCTTTAATTCCGAAATTAACATCTATCATATAATGTTTACCCCCCTCTTTTTGTGTGAGGAGAACCGGACGGTAAAACCGGGAGGAGGAAAAAAGCGTGAAGAACTGAGGTGGGCTCCGTCCGGTAGATGCTTCTAAACTACAAACATACTTTCAAATATTTAAATGAAAACTACGGTTCAGCGAAACTATTCATCGGTTTTTGGTTATTACCAAGTAATGTATATATGTACAAACCCATATTTATATATATTTTTACGCATCTTTTATAATCATATATCAAATAGAACCTGAACATAAAATGGCTTTTTCTTATTCACTTCTAACATATGATACGTTACAGCCTTTATCTCAACACCCATCTTATGCTTAGAGGTATCATATTCCTCACCAAACACTTGTGCTGAAAGATGATTTTCATCAATTGCAACTTTAAATGAGCCAAACACTAGATTTTTTGCACTATTCAAAAACAACAGTTCAGACAACCAATCTACGAGCAACTGTTCAAGATCGGGTGCTTCTAACTTAATATTATACTGTCCAACAATACCAATTTTTGAATTATCCGTAATAATATCAAACATTCCTACTGCAGCATTTTCAAATGCTTCTGAAATAGTTTTACCATAGGCTTTGATGCATACGTCTGCTGTGTGGTCAATAAGTTCATATTTTTTCATAATGCCTTCCTTTGATACGATAAATGTTTATGTGCTTAAAGATATACCTATCGTAATGAATGTTGCCGTTCTGTTTTCAGGAGGAAAGGATTCAACCTATGCAGCGTATCTTGCAAAAGAACATGGACACAAAATCTCTATTCTTATTACCCTTATTTCAGAAAATCCTGAAAGTTACATGTTTCACACACCATCAATATCAAAAGTAGAAAAACAAGCAGAAGTCATGAATATTCCTCTAATAATCCAAAAAACAAAAGGAAAAAAAGAAGAAGAACTAAAAGATCTTGAATGTGCTATACAAAGAGCAAAAGATGAATATGAAATTAAAGGGGTTGTAACTGGTGCTGTGGAATCAGCATATCAGGCATCAAGAATACAGAAAATATGTGACAATCTTGAACTTGATTGTTTTAATCCTCTGTGGCAAAAAAACCAATTGGAACTATTAGAAGATTTGATAAAGAATAATTTTGAAATAATTATTACGGGCGTGTTTGCCTATCCTTTGAATAGGGAATGGCTAGGAAGAACAATCGATACTACATTCATCCAAGAAGTAACAACACTATATGATAAATACAACATTAATCCTGCAGGAGAAGGCGGAGAGTTTGAAACATTTGTTCTGAACTGTCCACTCTTTGCAAAAAAGCTAGAAATTAGGGAGAAGAAAATATCGGGAAAACATAATTCCTGGACCATGGAAATTGAGATCACATGATTGTACTTGTACAGATTTGTAAAGAAATGGTTGAGAATTTTGTAAAATTAAAGGTAGATTAATATTCAATGTAGTTTAAACCTATCATTTGTTGAATAAATAAAAAAAGTCGTTGGTCAACGTTTTTTTCTTTTGAAAATTCTTTGTTAAGAAGATCAAGAATGTCTTTTAGCGTGTTTTTTCCGTCACAGTGTTTCCATACAAGAGAGCCAAGCTTGTCCATGTTTGCAGTAAATGCGTTTTCCTTTCTGACTAGTTTGCAAAAAGAAATGCCAATGTTGCTTTTGAATTTTGGAACCTTTATCTGTACAAGACCTTCTTCGTTTGTATCCCATTGAAAATCTGCTCGTTTCGGTCGGTATTGGAGCATTTCTTCAACGGTTGGCAGGCGAGGTTTCTGTTTATTCTTCTTTTGCAAATAGTTCCCTCAGCGGGATATATGCTAGGAGAAGTGCGATAAAGAGGAATATGATCATTCCTGGTAGTATTGGCGGAAATTCAAATATTGCTAGGTTTATGCCCCCGATGATGAGGAATGCAACAATGACTCCCATCAGTGCTTCTCCAGCGATAAGCCCAGCGGTGAGAAGAAGTCCTGATCTTATAATCTTTTCTTTTGGTTTCACATCAGTTTGTTTTATCGCCAGATCCCAGTCACTGACTTCCTCTTCTTCAGCGGGTCCGTATTTCTTTGCAATAACCTTGTTGGTAATAGATCGTATGATACCGCCGCCAAATATTGGAACAACTAATGTAAATGGTAGGTAGATACCAATTGCAACAGGTAGGACGGGAAGATCAATGAGTATGAGAACAAATGCAAGTACCATTCCTGCAACGACAAACGGCCACACCATATCTCCTCCAAGAACTCCTTGTACGATTCCGGCCATAAGAAACGCTTGTGGTGCTGGTAGGTTGGTGCTTCCTATGGTATATGCTTGGTCAAGTGCTTGGACGACAAGTGCAAGGATTGGTGCAGCGGCAAGCACTCCTATAATTTCTGCAATTTGTTGGTTTTTAGGTGTCGCTCCTATCATTTGACCACACGTCATTGATTGCAGAACGTCTCCTGATATTGCCGCAGCGCAACAAATAACTGCTGCAATAAGAATCGCAATACCATATGCACCTACGTTTCCTGAAAGTCCAAAGCCAAGAAGTATTAATGATGTGATAAGAAGAACAGATACGGTCACTCCTGATATTGGGTTATTTGATGACCCAAGCAACCCTGCCATATATCCTGCAATCGCACTGGCGACAAACGCAAAGAGTATTGCAAAAACTGCCATTATCGCAGAAACCCCCCACATATCTGATATAAATGCATAAAGAATAAAGACAGGTATTGTGAGCGCACCGATCATTAAGAATACGAATTTGAAGTTGAGATCTTCATCGGTTCTTTTCTTCGCTTCGATTTGCCCTCCTCTGATTCCAGCGATTGCCTCTTTTATTCCAATGGCAAGATTGTTTCTCAGTATCCATATGGTCCATAGTCCTCCAACAACCATTGCGCCAACACCGATGTATCTGATGTATCTTCCCCATATTTGGAAGAATCCCCATATTTGACTGCCTAAATCAAAATTGCCGTTTCCAAACGCAAGAGCATCTGCTATTTCGTTTGCTTCAACGGGCATTGGTAGGCCTGTTGCTAGTGCAATGAGGGGGGCAAGTATTACCCAGCCAATGAGTCCACCGACAAATACAAACGATGAAATTTTCGGTCCGATGATCCATCCGACACCAAGAAGTGCTGGTGATGTTGCGACTCCACCATAGAATACACCTGATTTTTCCCCAGTGCCGATATCAAATTTACCGATATTTATAATGCCATGAATTGCGCCACTAAACGCCTTTATTGCTACTTGTCCAAATTTAAACAGTCCTGCAACAAGAACACCTATTACAAGCCAGATAGCACTCACGCCACCTCCATCATCCTTTGCTGTTGTTTCATCACCAACAGTTGTTGTGAGTACTGCGGCAACAGCAACTCCTTCTGGGAATGGGAGATCTGTTTTGATAATGAGTGCTCTTCGGAGAGGTATCATCCAGAAAACACCAAGCATACCTCCGAACAGGGCGATAAGTGTTGTTTCAAGGTAATGAATCTCAGTCCATGTTCCTAGAAGAACGAGGGCGGGTATGGTAAATATTATTCCTGCAGCGAGCGCTTCGCCTGCTGCAGCACCCATCATGCCGATATTTACTTCTAAAATTGTTCCTTTAAATGGTTTGAGAAGAGCAAATGCCATAACGGCTCCGGGTATTACTGCTGATACGGTCATTCCTGCATAAAGCCCGAGATATGCATTTGCTGCTCCAAGTATGATCGCAAGAATTGCACCTACTATTACTGCTTTAATTGTTAGTTCTGGTATCGTTTTACTCGCTGGTATAAATGACTTGAAATCCTCTCGTGATGACATGGCGTATTACCAATATGAATAATATATTATATGATATATATAATCATCGGTTTCTTAATTATATTATAAAAATAATAGCATGTAAAAATTACCTGTATTTACACCATTAAAACGTTTTTTATGAAAAATTATTATAAATCAACTGCATAACGAAGTATACCCGCTAGACCACTGAAAGCACTATACAATGAATCGCCTTCTTCACTATTTTTAGAGATAAGCTCAACCTTGGCACCTGTCTTTTCAGCCATATCTGAAAGCTCATCAACAAGATCAACTTTCTCTTTTAACTCCATAAGAGTCGAAGTACTACACTTCGGACAACTCGGTGGAGAAAAATCATTGAGCACGTCTTCATCAACAGTCTTTTCCTCCATATATTCACATGATTGGCAGACAAGAGTTATCCGATATTTTCTTAGATCCTCTGAAAGAAGCAAGGTATCAACAACTCCCATCTCCAGTGCCTTTCTCACCTGCTCTTCTCCATAGACTGCAAGGCTTTTTTCGGTTTTTTTAATTTCCTTTAAAAACCGTTTCATAACCTTTTTCTCTTTAGAAATCTTCAGATCAGTCATGGTTTCTGACGCGGCGGCGACAAGTTCCTTTAACCCAAACTCATCAGTATACCCCGTATCAAACGTATCAACGATTTTATTTTGGATCTCATAATGCAGATAACTTTCTTCAACAAAATACTGTTTTGTGGGACCAGAGCCACCAACAAAAATGCCCTTTAATTTCTCCTCTCCTAAAAATATTTCACTTGCTTTCTCCCCGCATTTCACAAACCATTCATGAGCAGCAATCTCCGTCAGACGCTCAAATCTCCTCTGAGACTGTCCGCCCCTTCCATGTTTGCCAGGAACCTGAGAGGTCATATACTTCAGCAACTTCACTCTGCTTCCTTGCAGTATACCAATAGTACATTCCCTGCGATCAATCAGAAAGAGCCCGTAGATGTCTTTTTCAGTAAACATCTGCTCAAGCGGTTCAACATAAAACAAGGAGTAACAACGATACAGAAATGTTGTAATCGGAAGAGGCGGCTCAACGATAAATGTCACCATCTCCGTCTGATCAGCACCAACACTTTTATGACCAACAAAAAAAACAACACCATTCTCAGGAGGCTGTTTAAATTGCTTCAACCGACTCATAATAGACTCTATTGCAGAAAGCACGTTTTTCCTCGTCGTCTTTGATTTAATATTCTGAGACTGCGACAACTCGTTTTTAAGATATGAGGTGACGTCAAAGATTTTTTTAGACGGTGGAACATAAAGCGAAATAAGCTCGGTATGTTTTCCTTTGCATGACTTAAGTTCTTCGATTTTCCGTTTCAGATCATACTTTTGTCTCTGAGTCATTTCATCCATTGAATTTCCTCCAGCATTCTGCAATTGATCAATTATTTATCATCTATTCAAACTATATTAATAAAAGGTATAACAAATAGATACGTTATAAATTCAATATCTCTTTTGTATCTGGCATGTATATCTCTGCAACATCCTTTAAAGGCTCCACAAGAACTTCTCTGTTATCACCATGGAAAAGCACGATTTTTTCAGGCCTGCAGGCTTTTGCAAATTCAATAAGCTCACTATGCCCTGCATGAGCAGAGAAATCAAAGTACTCAACTTCACATTCTACATTTTCCGTAACGCCGTAGAAATCAAGTTTTCCTTTTTCAATAAGAAGCCTACTGTTTGTACCTTCCACCTGATAACCAGTGAGAAGGACAGCACTCTTCGGATCGTTTTTTAACGAATTCATATAACCAAGTACTGGTCCACCATCCATCATCCCGCTCGATGTTATGATAACTTCGGATTTTAACGCCATTTTTCTTCCTTGATCCGAGTGAACAAAATTTATTTTATTGAGTGCTTTTTTCAGATCATCTGCAGACCGTAGATGCTTTGGATGTTTCAAAAAAATCTTAGAAACCTTTCTTCCCATCCCATCAAACCATACATTAAAGCCTGCGTTTTTCAAAACAATAGCTAGCTCCTGAGATCTTGAAACAGCAAACGCAGGTATCACTGCAACGCCGCCTCTGCGTACAACCTCATCAATTTTATCTAAAAACTGTTTTTCCAGCTCTTCTCTTTTAGGATGCTCTCTTCCAGCATAGGTGGTTTCTAAAAATAAAATATCACATGTAACAGGTTTTGCTGCCTTCACAAGTTTAGTGTCGATAATGTTGAGATCGCCGGTAAACAAAATCTTTCGTTCTGAAGTAAGTTCAAACATAAGGGATCCTGGGATATGTCCTGCAGAGTGAAACCTGATTTCACAGTCATCTCCAATATTTCTTTTTTGTGATAGTTCTACAGGGATATAGCTATGTTCTGCTTCTCTTATATCTGTATTACCGTAGGGGGCGGCATATCCTTCTGTTTTTGCGATTTTTACAGTATCTTTATGTAATACACTACTTACTTCGCTTGTTAATTTTTCTGTAAGAATCCTATGATCAGAATGAGCACAAAGCCAAGGAATCATCCCCGAATGATCAAGATGCGCATGGGTGAGAAGCGTTAAATCAACAGGCGGCGGAGGAAGAGGATACGTGGGTGGTTTACTTGGAGTCATACCATATTCAAAAAGAAGTCGAAGGCCGTCAACGTCTAGTACCATCGCAAGGCTACCTACTTCGCTGCATCCGCCAAGAAACTGACATTGTATACTGTTATTCATCAAAATCAGACCCCAAAGAAAGAAGTGGTTGATTAATGTTTGCTTATCTTTTCTCTTGGTTTCACAATAAGAACTGTCTCATCTTTTCCAACGATAATTACTTTTGTATTCGGCTCGATTATGCTGTCAGATCGTGCCTGCCAGTATTCACCTTTAAACCGGACATACCCTGAACTATCCGGTGTTATCCTATCAATTGTCTTTGCTTTTTCTCCAATAAACGTGCCAACAGTCGCCTTCTTTTTTCTAATTTCAATTATCTTATACAAGAGAAATGCAAAAAATATTGCAATAAGTGCGATGACCACTAATGAAATTGTTAATGCATCTATCATATACTCACTTGATATCAGCCATTCCCTTGTTGGGTAGCTGGGTATGAGAAATATCGATCCGATTATCAGACAGATAATCCCACCTATGCCTATGATGCCAAAGCCAGGTGTGACAAATATTTCTATAATAAGCAGTAGGCATCCGATTATTATAAAGATTATGCTTAATGTCGAAAGAGCAAATCCTGAACCAATGAGTGCAAGTAAAATCGCGATCACTCCAAACACTTCTGCCCCATATCCTGGTGAGGAGATGCCGAAGATTAAAGCAAAAATACCAAGCATTAAAAGAAGTGAGGTTAGTATTGGATTTGAAATTAGTTTGAGAATCTGGATTTTAAAAGAGGGGGAGTAACGTATTTGTTCTGCGTTTTTTGTCTCTAGCGTTATATTTCCAGAGGGTATGGTAATGTTTGTCCCATCAAGATCTATGAGGAGTTGATCAATTGATGATGAGACAAATTCGATTACTCCAAGGTTCTTTGCAACCGTTGCATTCACATTACGATTCTTGGTGATGAATTCTTTTGCAAGTGTTTCATTTCGCCCGTACATGTTTGCTCTTTCTTGAATCCATTCGACAAGAGCATTGATTGTTTTTGAGTCGTTAATTAGTTTTGTTCCCTCTATTCCTACCTGTACTGGTTGACAGGAACCAATAATGGTGTGATCTGCCATTGCTGCGATGTGTGTGCTCATCAAAATAAATGTGCCTGCTGACCAGGCTGGTGATCCGCTCGGATAAACATATCCAACGATAGGAATTTTGCTGTCATGGATCATGTCTGCTATTTCAAATGTCTGAGCGAGTCCACCTCCCGGAGTATCAAGAAGTAGGATGATTGCTTGTACGTCTCTTCTTTCTGCCTCTCTCATGCTTTCTGAGAGAATTTCAACGGTAGATTGATCGATCGTATCTGTTATTTCAACAAGAAGTACTGACGTGTTTTGAGCAGATACACTGAGAGATAATAAAAGAATAAAAAATAAAAAAAGAAGAGATGGTTTTAACTTCATTTTTCTACTTTTTTGTTTACTGCTTTTGCAATGCCTGCCACGGTCCCCATTTCTCCACCTGGAACGATGATGAGGTTTTTTTCTCTCGCTATTTCTGCCAGCGTCTGCAGCTCTCGGAGTCGTAGTGCAGTTGGTGTTTTTTCATAGAGTTTTGCTGCTTCAGTCATTTTCTTTGACGCTTGAAATTCTCCGTCTGCGATAATTATTCTCGAACGTTTTTCTCGTTCTGCTTCGGCTTGTTTTGCAATAGCTCTGAGCATTTCTTCAGGTAATGCAACGTCTCTAATTGTTACAGCTGAAACTTTTATTCCCCATGGGTCTGTTCCCTGATCAATGAGTGTTTGCAAGCTTTTGTTGAGTTCCTCTCTTTTTGACAAGAGTTCATCGAGAGTTCGTTGCCCCAATACATCTCTGAGCGTAGTCTGTGCTAGTAGGCTTGTAGCAACCTCATATCGTTGTACTTCCACAATTGCTTTTTCCGGGTCTGTTATTCTAAAATAGACAACTGCGTCAACATCGACGGTGACGTTGTCTTTGGTGATTACTCTTTGTTTTGGTACATCTATTACTCTTGTTCTCAAATCAAGCCTTATTATTTTATCAATTATTGGGACTATAAAGACAAGACCTGGACCTTTTATTCCTAGTAGTCTTCCTAATCGAAATATAACGATTCTTTGGTATTCTGCCATTATTTTTATTGCTGATGAGAGTAGCATCAGAAGAAATATTACAATAATTATGGCTATACTTATAATGTTGATATCCATATGTTTGCCTCCATTTGAAATAACTGTTTTGCCTTCTTAAGTGTTTCTGTAAAAGATATGGATTATCTACTTTCCTGAGCAAAAACAGTTTTATGATAAGAAATCATATCTTCTATGTGGAGAATACTATATGTCTAAAATCATCAAGATAAAAGCACGAGAAGTTCTTGATTCAAGAGGAAACCCAACTGTAGAGGTAGATGTAGTAACAGAAAACGGAGTTTTTAGAGCGATGACCCCCAGCGGAGCAAGTGCCGGACAACATGAGGCGTTAGAGCTGAGAGACGGAGATGAAAAAAGATATTTTGGGAAAGGAACATTAAAAGCCGTCGAAAATGTAAATAAAAAAATCGCTCCAGAAATCGTTGGAATTGACTGCCAGCAGCAAGAAGCAATCGACAATGTTATGCTTAAGTTAGATGGGACAGAAAATAAAGATAAATTCGGTGCGAATGCAATTCTTCCTGTCTCTATGGCAGTCACAAAAGCTGGAGCTGCTGCAAAAAAAATCCCGCTCTATTCATATATCGGCGAACTTTTTGGTGTGATGCCACATAAACTACCTGTTCCAATGTGTAACGTCATTAACGGCGGTAAACATGCAGGACAAGAAAACTCCATTCAGGAACATATGTTGATGCCTACCGGAGCAAAAAGCTTTACTGAAGGCATTCAAATGATTTCTGAATCATATCATCATCTTGCAAAACTTCTTAAGAAACGGTTTGGATCTGGAGGTACTCTTATTGGTGATGAAGGTGGTTTTGCCCCCGCGCAAATTACTGATGTCAATGAGCGGTTAGAGTTGATGCTTACTGCGGTAAAAAACGCTGGGTATGAAGGTAAGATGGATATTGCGCTTGATCCTGCTTCAAGTGAGTTTTTCTATGATGGAACATATAAGATTGGAAAGAAGTCATACTCTGGGGGAGAGATGGTTGATTTCTATGTGGCTCTTTGTAAGAAATATCCAATAGTTAGTATTGAAGATGGCCTTGCAGAAGATGACTGGGATTCCTGGGTAGAGATGGTAAAAAAACTTGGAAACAAGATTCAAATTGTTGGTGATGATTTGTTTGTCACTAATACAAAAAGAATACAGAAAGGAATAGATCTTGCAGCGGCAAACTCTGTTCTTATTAAGCTTAATCAGATAGGTTCAGTAACTGAGACACTCGATGCAATAAAGATGGCACAGGATGAGGGTTGGACTGCGGTTGTTAGTCATCGAAGCGGAGAGACAGAAGATAGTTTTATTGCCGATCTTGTTGTTGGAACAAGTGCTGGTCAGATAAAAACAGGAGCTCCAGCGAGAAGTGATAGAAATGCTAAGTATAATCAACTCATAAGAATTGAAGAAGAACTCGGTGACAAATCAGAATATCCTGGGAAAGATTTTCGATAAAACAGGTTTTTTTAAAAAATTAATGTGAGTTAATTATTTGATTAGCAGCATAGATGCCTGTAATATAAGAATCTTCTAAACCACACACGTTATAGTCTCCGATTAGATATAAATTATTGCCTCTGTTGCTTTCTATCAGTTCATGGCCATTGATTGTCCCTGCAGGATCCCAATAATGATGGGCGATAATTTGAGGATTCTTAAAAAATGTCTCCAAAGAAAAAGGTTTCTTTTTATAATAAAACAAAAATGTATTATCTTGTAAATATGCAATTGATTGCACTCTATTTTTTGGAGAGAAAAAATGATACTTTTTCTTTGCAATAATATTTTTGGGGATGCCTTGGATATGAAGCATGTTTGTACATACTGGTTTGTTTGTTTTCTTCACACCTGCAAAATTCTTCGACCAATTAATATCTGTTGCTAAAACAACATTTGCTGCTTTAAACGTTTCATCATTAGTTTTAATTTTATACTGACCATCTTTATAGATGACATCGTCAACATGTTTGCACAAAATTTTCTTCTTGTATGTTTTCGTCATCTCCTCCATTTCAAAAGAGAATGTAAAAATAGGTGTTATTAGCGGTAAAAGAAATTGGAGAAAGCTAAATGCGTTCATTTCATAAATGCTTGAAAACGTTGTTGAATGCAGGGCTTTTGAAAGATACACTTCAGTTATACTTTGAATTTTTTGTTTTCTTACAAAATCATCTGCATTTTCCATATATAATTTGAATAAAAACGGATCTTGCTCTATTGCTTTTTTTTGAGATATCATTTCTGTTGCATTTCTAAACTTTCGAAGATGTTTTCTGAATTTATACAGTAATTTTATTCCCTTTGCAAATTGTAAGAAATATTTTATCAGTCTTGGTTCAAAAAGAACGTAGGCTGCATCTTCTTCATGAAAGCAGAACTCTCTTAGTTTGATTCTTGATTTTAATGTAGTATATTTTAAAACATGATGGTAATCTGAGCAGACAAAAAAAGCACCATAATTCACCTTAGTATCTGTTGAAGTTAGAATCCTTCCCCCAATGTTTTCGCTAATTATTATAAAATCCTTATTGTTTTGTTGGAGCGTTTCTGCACAGGCAAGTCCAGAAATTCCTGCCCCAATAATAATTGTTTCATAGACCTTGTCTGCCATATTATAAATGAAAGAATTCAGAAGTTATTAATAATTTATTATGTCTCCTTTCTTTATGGGAGCGTAAATGTTTTTATATGGTTTTATATATCCACATTGAGGCTTATTTATGAAAATACTAATTACAGATAAAATGGCACGAGAAGCAATAGATTTTTTTAAAAACGCAGGTTATGAAGTTACATATGATGAAATGGATGGGAACACCCTTCTTAAAGAGATAGCAAAATATGATGCTCTCATGGTAAGAGGTAGAACGAAAGCTGTTACAGAAATTGTGAAAGCAGGTGTCGAAGGAAATATAAAAGTAATAGGAAGAGCAGGTGTTGGCGTTGACAATATCGATATAGAAGAAGCAGCAAAACACAGGATTCCTGTTGTTAATGCTCCGACTGGTTCTACTGTAAGTGTTGCAGAACTTGCAATCGCACACATGTTGGCATTAATTCGCTTTGTTCCAAAATCTGACTCTTCGATGAAAAAAGGAGAATGGCTGAAGAAACAGTTGAGGGGGAGTGAACTGAATGGAAAAACTCTTGGTCTTGTTGGTTCTGGAAATATTGCACAGCATACGGCAAAGCTTGCTAAAGGTTTTGGCATGAACGTGCTTGTGTATTCTCCTCATTGTACTGATGAAAAAGCAAAAAAGATAGGCGCAACTCGTACAGGTTTAAACGATCTTTTGAAAGAGTCCGATTTTGTTTCTCTTCATATGCCTCACACAAAGGATTCACATTATCTACTAAATAAGGAAACCCTCTCACTTATGAAAAGCAGTGCTTATCTTATTAATTGCTCTCGAGGCGGTACTGTTGATGAAGATGCATTATATACCATTCTTTCTGAAGGAAAGATTGCTGGTGCTGGAATTGATGTCTTTGAAACAGAACCACCGGCAAAAGACAACAAACTTCTGACACTGGATAATGTTGTTCTCACGCCACATTTAGGTGCAAACACTAAAGAAGCGCAAATTCGAGCTGGTACTATTTGTGCAGAACAGATTTTAAAGGTGTTAAATGGCGAGGAACCGGATTTTTGTGTCAATAAGCATCTCATATAATCTGTGATAAAAAGAGGATCAACTCATTCATTTACCTTCTCTTTTCTTTGAAAAAATGCTTTTTTAAAAAATTTGTTTGATTTAACAAAAATACTATGCAACTATCAGCTTACTTTATGTAATTTTTTCTCATAAAAATACGATTTCAATGCCTATATATAGGAAAAATATAATTACAGGAATTGTTTTTCATATGACAATGAATAATTTAAATGGGATCATCGAAAAGATAGATAAACACATCAATGAAAAAGACAAAATCAGAGAGGAGGCGTTGAAATCTTCAAGAGACATTATTATTCGATGTAGAAAGGCAATTCAATGTCTTCATAATGATAAAATCAAAGAAGCAGATGGCTACATTAAACAGTCTTCTGCAAAGCTTGCAGATCTATATGATTTAACAAGGGATCATCCTGATTTGTTTCATGCAGGTTTTGTTGAAAATGCTGCCCAAGAATTTGTCGAGGCTCACTGTCTTTATAACATAATGGATGGTGAGGATTTACCAGATCCTGATTCGATACAGACCACATATAGTTCTTATTTAATGGGTCTTTGTGATGTTGTCGGAGAACTTCGGAGAGGTGCACTGGATTTTATACTGGAGGGAGAGCCGTCAAAAGCAAATGAATATCTCAAATATATGGATAATATATATGATGCCATCATGAGTTTTGATTACCCCTCTGCATTGATTCCAATAAAAAGAAAACAAGATATGGTGCGAGGTCTCATTGAAAAAACAAGAGGTGAACTTGCCGTTGCAAGCTGCGGACAAAGAATAGATGAGAGAACAAGTGAGTTTCGTGGGCTGCTCGATCAACTCAATGGAGAGAAAAAAACAAAGAAAAAGAAAAAAGAATCAGTGGATATCGACGTTGATAAGGTGTGGTAGTTTTTTCTTTTGATAGTACAAAATCTTTCTAAAAATCTTTCTTCTTCTATTCTGTTTAAGATGGGAAATTATAAGTATCTATGGTTTCTATTTATTTTTTTGATTGTATGTGCTTTAAAG
>Ga0114930_10001821_pt1 | contig 19863 bp, 11 predicted proteins | sample AnhtaG_FD_87300 | JGI IMG/M metagenome (GOLD analysis project Ga0114930, IMG submission 87300) | Deep subsurface microbial communities from Anholt, Denmark to uncover new lineages of life (NeLLi) - Anholt_01485 metaG | ecosystem: Environmental > Aquatic > Marine > Oceanic > Sediment | place... | reverse complement strand
ATCTACCTTTCGCATTTTGATTACCTCACTTTTTTGTTATGAGGTTTTATTGTATACTGCTATTGAACCTTTTGGGACATTTTCATATGTGGTACAGTAGGACATTATCACAATTAAATCAGAAATATTAACTATGGAATTTTCAAAACATTCTTTTTTACTAAAATTTCTGCTATAATGTATTTAAACTTGCGTGGTACAATTATAAAAGCTCTTTTTTCAGTAGGACAGATGTTCACCGGCATGCTCTATTAAAAATAATTAAAAAAGAGAAACTTAATAATGCCACAAAATAAAAGACAAATCAAACTAACTACCATTCTTTTACTAACTACAATTCTTATATCCCAATTTTTTCTTATTTCCCTTGCCAAAACCGAAGTCTACTTTTCCCTATATGATAATCCTCAAAAAGAAATTATTAAAAATATCAATCAGGCCGAAGCCTTTATTAATATTGCCATGTACATTTTTACCGATAGAGAAATTGCCATTCCACTCATAAAAGCTCGCGAGCGAGGTGTAAGGGTAAGAATGTATTTAGATAAAGAACAGGTTGATTACAAATATAGCCAATCCCGTTTCCTGGTGCAGAAGGGGATAAAAGTAAGAATCAGCACTAACAATTATATTATGCACAATAAATTTGCCATCATCGACAACTGCTTAGTGCTCACCGGCTCTTACAACTGGACCTTTTCCGCAAATAACCGAAATGACGAAAATCTAATGGTAATAGACGACCCGGAAATAATTGCCCGATACCAAAACCAATTCGGAAAACTCTGGTTCGATAAATACAGTCTGGAGAGAACCCGACAGTTATATCAAAAAGCAAATGTTAATTTTCCATTTTTGTCTACCACTTACCCAAAACCAGAAGTTAAAATCATAAATATCAATACTGTATCACAGGATGAACTTATAAAAGTGTTACAAATAAGCGAACCACTTGCCCAGAAAATAATTACCTTAAGAAATGACACGGGAGGATTCAAAGAACCGCAAGACCTCCTCCAACTACCGGAATTAGCCAATCTCGATTGGCAAGAATGGGAAAAAGAAGGGATAATATTTAGTGTTGAATAAAATCCATATATAAATATAAAATATGATTAAATATCAAAAAAGTTATTTAAAAAATATGCAAATAAATTTATTTTTGAATCTTTAGAAGGAAAGAAGGATTTTTAAAGAAAAGAAGTATTAAGCTATTGGGAAAATTTTAAAATAATATTGAAAGTTCAATAGCAATTTTTTTGTGGTTTGACAATTATTTATTTCTAATTACACTAAAAGCAAGAGGTAATTAAATGACAAACATAAAACCAGGTGATATCATTAAAGGCAATCAATTTATTTACAAAATAAAACTTCCAACTCGGGCTTTTTAATAAGAAAATAGGATTTTAAGTTTTTGTAGAAAATAAATAATGTATCGTTTGTAAATGTCTAAAAAATAAAGATTAATGATTTATTTTATAAGAAGGAAAATAAAATGCCAATAGGATTAGGAAAAATAAAAATATTCTCAATATCAGAATTATCTAAGGATTTAAATATCAATATTTCCACTTTAAGAAAATATGTAAAAGAGGGCAAATTAAAAAGCCAGAAGTTAGGTAATAAATATTATATTACTGAAGACAATTTAAAACATTTCTTTAATCAAGGTTATGAAAAAATAACTAAAATTAATAAAAATAAATTAATACAAGAAATAGAAAAAACTGGTTATCCTACAGAACTTGAAGTTGGGAATATTTTAACCGAAGATATGTGGGGGGTACAATATAATAGATACTATATTGATAGAGATAAACAAGAAGGCAGGGAGATTGACATCACAGCTTTTACAAGTATAGGGGAATTAGATAAATGTACCGTTGGTTTGCATCTTGTATGTGAAGTAAAAAAATCAGTTAATAAACCATGGGTAGTATTTTCAACACAAAAAGATTATATTGAAGGAATTATATTTTTAAAGATGAGATATTCAAATAAAGATGTAGATAAACTATTATCAGAAACGACAAATAGCACTGAAAATATTTTAAGAATTGGACGTTCGTATTGTCAAGGATTTAAATCAGAGTATTATCATACTAATATATTTGAAGCATTAACTTCTACAATTAAAGCCTCAGAGGATTTGATAAAAAGAAACAAGGGTTCTTCTTCTTTATCAATATTATTGTATAAAGATTCTATATCTATAAATTTTGTAGATCCTATAATAGTTCTCGATGGGTTGTTGTACGAAGCCTATTTAAACCAAAAGAACGAATTGGAATTAAAAGAAACCAGTCATATCCCCGTATCTTTTGGTTATATATCCCCAGCGTATCAACGATATGATTATTTAGTTGATATAGTAACATTAGATGAACTGCCAAATTTATTAATAAAAAAAAGAAAATGGCTTGAAAATATTAAATGTTCCATTTATCAAGAAATAGATAAAAATAAATAGTTTAAATATTACTTTTCCGAAATTAATATATATAAAGGAAAACCAGGAGATGTATAACTATCTATAAAATCAAAAAGAAAGAGTAATATTCAAATCATTTCAGAAATCAAAGGGGTATTATGCTGAAAAAAAAACAACAATATAATTCAAATTTACAAAAGGCAGGTGCGGCATTAGAAGATATTAAGATATTGCTTAAGAATTGGAAAAATGACATTCCACAAAACGAACTTGTTAAAGAATTTATTACTAAAAATGTATTAGGTAAAAAAAGCCGTAAACGGACAACAGATGTCATACGCTATATATTTTTACCTCGCTATGTAAACGGATACCCTGAAGGGCACTGGATTTTTTTGAAAAAACTTATCAAAGCAAACGTTTCAAGAGATATATTAAGACCAATCCTTTATTTTTATGGTGCTATCAACGAGCATCTCATAAAAGATTTTGTAGAAAAAGTTTTATTACCGAGATACAAAAAGGGCATCCTGGAAGTAGATTCCCAAGATGTCTGCAGTTTTATAAATCATGGAATTGATGATAAGAGTATTCCTGTTAAATGGAGTGAATCGGTAATTAAGCGTGTTGCATCTGGCCTATTCGCCTCTTTAAAAGAATTTGGTATTTTAGAAGGGAGAAGAAGGCGAAAAATATCACCAAAATTTATTCCATTGCCTGTATTTATTTATATAGCTTTTTTTATTGCCAAAGAAGGTGCTGTAGGCAAAAAAATAATACATCATGATTATTGGAATCTTTTTCTACTCAATCAAGTTGAAATAACCCATTTATTTATGGAAGCACATCAGCAAAAATATTTACACTATGAAGAAGTAGGAGATATTGTCCGAATTGATTTCTTTTATAATACATTTGAGGAGTTAGTTAATGTCATTATTAAAAGAGCAAATTAAAATACTCGAAAAAGACCTTTGTTCTGAAGAGTTAAAGATAAGCCCTTACCACGATTTGCCGTTTGCTATATTCCGGTATGATCCGGAATTAGAGTTTGAAATGCGCAAAGAAGTATCTCTGCTAGCGACTAGACTAAATAACTATGGTAAAAAAGCACATATCATTTCATTAGCAGACTTGTTCTTTGAAGCATTAGAAAAAGAAGGTGGTAAAGAACAGATTATCAAGGAAGAAAAAGAGTATGGTTTTCTCAAGGCACAAGAGTCTTTAAATATTATTCTTTCGGACCCAGATTATGCACCCCTTGCGGACTTATTGGTTACGCGGTTTAAAGGTATGGATGCTAAAAAAGAAGTGGTTTTATTAATACGAGCAGGCATATTTTCCCCCAATAACTATAGGATATCTAAATTGCTTGATGAGATACACGGAAAAACTCAAGTGCCAACTATTCTTTTTTATCCGGGAACGATAGAAGGGGTTACCGGTTTAAGGTTTATGGGAATCCCAATGGAAGATAGGGCAGGAAGTTATCATATTAATATATATGGGAGGTAGCATGACAAATACACAGCAGATTATAAAAGATTCAAAGTTTATACCTGAGATGAAAAAAATACTTTTTGAGGATTGTTTTGCTCAATTAGAAGGAACATTTGGCATTTCCAAATCTGGTACCTTCGAATCCCTTACTCATTTACCAAATATTAAAGAAGGAACTGAAAACTTTGAGATTCGTAAAAAATTAGAAAAATACGTAAACCACAAGAAAGAAAGCGGAGTTGCTTCAGAAGAAGCTATCGTTGATTTCATAAAGGAATATGCATTTACCTATCTAAACCGGTTTGTAGCATTTAAAATGATGGAAGGTCGTAAAATTCTTAGACAGGCCGTCTCAAGAGAATTTGATTCTAATTCCTTTAAGTTTTATTTAGCTGACCATACCGAAGATGAACGAAGGTGGAAACAGGGAAACGTCTATGAAGCTTATAAAAATTTTATCCGCTGGCAATGCCGGGAGCTTTGTAAAGATAACGAAATAAAAGTGCTTTTTGATCCGGATAATATTATTAGTCACATTTTTCCACAAGAGCGGACTCTCAAACACATTTTTAAACTGATTAATCAGGAAAAGCTTGCCCAGATATGGGAAGAAGATGAGGTTATCGGCTGGGTCTATCAATATTTTATTGAAGATGACAAGGATAAAGTATTTGATAAGATTTATAGGCAGAAGAAGAAAATGGATCTTAAGGATATCGCACCGGCGACTCAAATATTTACTCCCAGATGGATAGTACAGTATCTTGTTGAGAATACCTTGGGGCGGCTATGGATAAGGATGCATCCGGATACGCGACTAATAGAAAAAATGAAATATTATGTGCCCAATGAAAATAATAAGGAACTTGTTCCCTTAAAACCGGCAAAAGAGATAACACTGCTTGACCCAGCTTGCGGTACTATGCATTTTGGCATGGTGGCGTTTGATCTTTTTTATGAGATGTATTTAGAAGAGATAGAAAATAGCGGAAAAGATAGTTGGCCCGAAAGTCCATCTTGTGAAAAGAAAGCTTTAATCCCTGCATCAATCATTGAAAATAACCTTTATGGAATTGATATTGATTTACGGGCTATACAACTTTCAGCACTTTCTCTTTACCTTAAAGCAAAGAGCAAATTTAAGGAAACAATAATAGAAAAATATAATCTGGTTCATACAGATATTCCCGCATTTTCCGATGAATCAATCAATGAATTTATTGATTTACTTTCCCCCAAATATGAACTTACTAAAAAATTATTTAAAATAGTTATGCCGGAACTGGCAAAAGTATATTATCTGGGTTCATTACTTAAAATCGAAGATATGATTAATTCTTTCCTGGAAGAACAATACACAACGCTATCTAAACAGTTTGGCAAACAGATACATTTTGCATTTGCTATTAAGAAAGAACAAGAAGAAATTCTATTTAAGAAAGAGTTGGTCTGGTCAGAAGTCAAAGAAGAGTTACGAGATGCTTTGAATGAATTTATTGAACAAGCTAATGGAAATAAAGATCCTTTTATGGCGCAAGAGTCGAAGAAGGGCATATATTTAATAGATGCATTAATGAGAAAATATGATGTTGTTGTGACTAACCCACCTTTTTCAGGCAAGCGAAACTGGGATAATAAACTAACTAATGAACTAAATAAATTTTATCCAAAAAGCTTCTATGACTTGTACAGTTGTTTTATTGAGCGTTGTATAGATTTAATTAAAAAGGGCGGATTTGTTGGTCTGGTTAGTATGCAATCTTTTATGTTTGTTATATCTTTTAAAGAGTTGAGAGAATATTTTTTATCAAAAATTAAGATACAAACATTGTTGCATTTTGGACCTCATGCGTTTCCAGGGTTAAGTGGTGTTAAGGCTAGCACTTGTGCATTTTGTGTTGAGCTTTCTTCTGATAGAAAGTCAAGCAATAAAAGCATATTTTTTAAATTGACAGATGGTATTCATGATGAAAAAAAAATAATATTTGAGGAAGAGATCGTAAAATTTAGGGGCAATCAACAAACAAAAAAAATATTTGCTCTAGAACAAGAGAAATTTAATTTAATCCCTGCTTCGCCAATGATTTATTGGGTTAATAAGAAGATTCTTGATTTATTTCAACTATTAAAATCTTCTCTTGGAGAAATCATTGAAATCCCTAATCGCACAAAAACTGGATTTGATGAAAAATTTATTCGGTATGAGTGGGAAGTTGGTTATGAAAACATTGGCAAAAATAAGAAGTGGGTTAAATACACAAAAGGAGAAGGCAGTGAAAGTTGGCTAGGTCGTATAAATAGAGTTATAGATTGGAGTCAAAAAACTAGAAATTATTTCAGGAAATCTGAATCATGTAGAATAACTGATGAAAAATACTGGTTTTCAGAGGGGATTACTTATTCAGGAATTTCGATCGATACTTATTCATTTCGATATCTTCCTCCTGAGTGTGTGTATGATGTTGGAGGCCCTGCGTTAATTCCAAAAAAGTACTCCTTATTTATGCTATTAGGATTTTTAAATTCAGAGTACACAAAATATATTTTATCTTTAATTAATCCAACAGTTAATCTACAAACAGGAGATTTGAATAGGATTCCATTTCAAAAGGAAATTCCACTAGAATATATTAAACTATTGGAAAAGAAATCATATAAATGTTATATGCTTAAATATAGCTTACTTGAGACAGACGAGGTATTTTATAAATTTAACAAACCAATGAACTGGAAGACAGGAATACACGATAAGCTTAAACTTGAAAAAGATATTTTTATTCTCTCAACGCAAATATCAGATATCGTTTATAAAATGTTTGGAATAGAAGAGCATGATATTAGGGAAATACAAAATGAAATTGGACAGTTACCCGGGAATCTTTTAAAAATTGATAATCTTACATTAGATAAGTTAGAAATATTAAATTTGCTCTATTTAAACAAATATGCTTTCTCTAATATTATTGATTGGATTAAAAAAAATCGTTATGGAAAAAATAATGAAGAAGAATTTAAGAGAGTATTAAGTTTGAATGAGAAAAGCAGCGTTAATAATTTTTTAACTCTTGAAGAGGTGTGCCTTGCTTCCGGGTTTCATCCTGAAACAGTCTATGAATACATTAAATCAAATCACTTAGAAAGAGATGAAGAGCGTCTTAATCTTGCTATGCGCTATATCTCATATGCCTTGGGTGTAGTAATGGGGCGATTTAAAGTTAATGGCATCAAACCGGATGATGATGGGATTACTGTGATGGATGAGGGTCATAGTGATGATGCAACAGCAAGAGTACGAGATGCTTTGGATAAAATATTGAATGAAAATGAAGCCAAAGAAGTTATTAATATTATCGGCGGAGACCTAAGAAAATTTCTTATGAGCGACTTTTTTATAAAATACCACATCCCGATGTATAAAAAACGTCCGGTGTATTGGCTTTTACAGACCGCAAAAAAGAATTATGGTTTTTATATTTATAATCTGAAATTTACTCAGGATACCCTTTATTCGCTTATTCAAAAATATATAGTTCCACGGATAAATTTAGAAAAATTGAGATTAAATGATATCTACAATAAGAAGGATGCCGTAAACACGCCCAAAGAAAAAAAGGGAAAGGAAAACTTTATAGTTAAGAGCGAAGATTTTATAGAAGAGCTAAAATTATTTAAACAGGATATCCAGGAAGTTATCGATACTGGTTTTAAACCGGATATCGATGATGGTGTTATATTAAACATGGCTCCCCTTTATAAGCTGATTCCCTGGAGAGAACCTGAAAAATATTATAAAAACCTACGGATGGGTCAATATGAATGGGCCCAGGTTAGCGGATATTTTAAAAAATAGAGTTTGCGGCTCTCTTATTAGGTGATAAATATTAAAAAAGGAGTCCGGTATGAAAATTAAAGATATATTTGAGAAATCGATTGACCGCAGAATTGAAGAAGTTATCAAAGTTACCCAAATAGAAGAAAGTGTGGTCTATGATGAAATTTCTGAATATGTAGTTACAGATGCCATAAAAGATTATTTTATTGACATCTTAAAAGCTTATTCTGAAGCACCATCAGACCCGCATGAGGGGATTGGAATTTGGGTGTCAGGTTTCTTTGGTTCTGGTAAGTCAAGCTTTGCCAAGATATTGGGGTATATTCTTGAAGGACGTAATATTTTAGGTGAAGATGCCCGGGATTTATTTAAAAAACAGGCCAATGATAAACAAATAATGGATTTTCTTGATTTTATCAAAGTAAAGATTCCTACCAAATCTATCATTTTTGATGTTTCTATGGATAGAGGTGTAAGGTCAGGGTCGAATCAAATTACAGAAATTATGTATAAGGTATTGCTTCGCGAACTTGAATATGCGGAAGATTTTGATATTGCAAAATTAGAACAAGACCTTGAAGAGGAAAAAAGATTAGATGGTTTTATTCAGCTTTACGAGAAAGAATACTCTAAACCTTGGGCAAAAGGCCGTAAACGTGCGAGTGCTTTAAATGAAGCGAGTCGAATTTTACATCATATAGATTCTGAGACATATAATCAGCCCGATTCCTGGGTAAGATCATTAATTAGAGAAGGAGATTCAATCGGTCGTGCTGACATTACGCCAAATCAACTTGCTGCATTGGCATTTGAGCTTATGGAACGAAGGCAAAAGAACAAAGGGTTAGTATTTATTATAGATGAAGTCGGGCAGTTTGTTTCACGTAGTGTTGATAAGATGCTCGACCTTTCGGCTATCGTTCAGGCGTTGGGTGTGGAAAGTAAAAATAGGCTCTTAAGAAAGAAAGCAGCTGCTCCAACATGGCTTATTGTCACATCACAGGAAAAACTCAATGAAATAGTAAGTGCACTTGATGACCGCCGAATCGAATTAGCTCGACTTAAAGACCGGTTTCCCATAGAGATAGATCTTGCACCAGCAGACATTGCTGAAGTTACCAGCAAAAGGGTGCTTACAAAAAAAGCGGGAGTTATTCCTCAACTCACGAAAATATATGAGGATAATCAGCACAGATTAAATCAATGTACAGCCTTAGAACATTCATCAAGAAAATCTGAGACGCAAAAAGAAGAGTTTATTAATTTGTATCCTTATTTGCCTTATCATATTGAAATGTGTATCGATATTATGTCCGGAATCAGGTTACAGCCGGGGGCACAAAGGTATATAGGAGGTAGCAACCGAACGATTATTAAACAGGCACAGCAGATGCTTATTAATCCTCGCGTTAAACTTGCTGAAGAAGAAATCGGAGCATTAGTTACATTTGATAAGGTATATGATTTGATAAAAGATAATTTATCCTCAGAGAAACATCGGGATATCATATCAATAGAAGAACGATTCCCTAACGATGATTTTGCTATCAAGGTGGCGAAAGTAATTTGTCTATTAGAATTTATTAGAGACCTTCCGCGAACACCTCAAAATATTGCCGCAGTGCTTTATTCTCATATTGGAGCTGAATCATGCCTTCATGATGTTGAAGATGCTATTAAAAAACTGGAACAAGCACAATTTATAAAAATGAGTGAAGACGGATGTAAGCTCCTTACGGTTCAAGAGCAGAATTGGGATATAAAACGAAATGATTTATCTCCCAAACCAGTAGACCGGAATGCAATTCGAAGAATGATTCTTGAAGATATATTTGGTGAATCTAAAGCAACACACATAAATTATAAGGGGCTAAAAACTTTTAGGGCTTATTTCGTATTGGATGGTCAAAATATCGGAGACAAAGGAGATATTGAGGTTGAATTATTTATTACAGATGATAATAAAGAATATAAAGTAGAATGCGAAGAGAAAAAGAAAGATTCCCGCTATGATAACAATAAAAGTAAGATATTTTTGGTTATGTCTCAAAATGAAGACATACACGATTTAATTGAAGAATTTTACCGATCGAATGAAATGATTAGATTTAATGAAAGATTAGCTTCTTGTGGACAGCTTTCTGCCGAAGAGCATAAATGCTTTAGTGAAGAAAAAATAAGGAAAGAAAAAGCGCAAAGAAATTTAAGAAAACAGCTTGAACAAGTCGCATACAACGGGGCTGCTTTTTTTAGAGGAGTAAGAAGAGATATTTTTGCCCAGGGGAGCAATTTTTTTGAGAGCGTAAAAGTGGTTATAACTGAATGGATCCCAGAACTTTTCCCAAAATTCGAGCTTGGTGCAAAAAATTTAACCGGTAAAGAAATACAAAAAATATTGACAGCTGTGAATTTTAATGGTTTACCTTCTTGTTTTTATGAAGGAAAAGGAAATTTCAACCTTGTAGTTAAACTTGGCGACAGATATGAGATAAATAAGAATGCTGAAATAATGCAGGAAATCATGCGTTATATCAATGAGAAACATGCTTATGGAGAAAAGATTACCGGCAAGTTTTTAGAAGGTCATTTTGGAGGTATAGGTTATGGGTGGGAACGAGATGTGCTTCGATTAATAATAGCGACTTTATTTAGAGCAGGTGTTATCGAGATTACTTATCAGGGGAAACGTTATAAAAGCTACAATGAACCCATGGGGAGAGAAGCCATCATAAATAATAATGCATTTAAAGTTGCTACTTTTGCTCCCCGAGGAGAAGGACCATCTTTGCAACATATCAGAGATGCTTGTCAGAATTATGAATCTATCACAGGTGAAGAAATAAATACAGAAGTAGATACTATTTCGCAAGCACTTAAAGAACTTGCAACAGAAAAAAAAGAAGTATTGTTGTCATTAAACGCTAAAATACAGGCCAACAATCTACCTTGCGGCAAGTTTGTAGAGGATCTTTTAGAGACAATGAAACAATTGCCGGAGAATGACCCCGAAGATTGCGTGAAGTATTTAGCAGAAGAAGGTAAGACTTTAAAGTCTAATTTTGAAAAAATCGAAAAAATTAATTTTTCTTTATCAGAGAACAATATAGGAACAATCAAAAAAGGGAAACAGGTTGTATCTGAGCTCTTTTATGTTTTGAAGAATAAGGTACGCCCTGAGGATTTGCTTTTAAAAACAATGGAACGCTTACAAGAAAGTTTATCAGCGGAAGATTTTTATAACAGGCTAATAAGTATAACCAATGATTTGGAAGAGATTGTGAAATTTTATAAGAAATGGTATACGGAAATTCATTCTAAAAGAAACGAGATATATCATAAGGTATCAGAAGCCGTGAAAGGAATTGCAGAATGGAACTTATTGCCGGAAGATATTAAAAATAATATTTTGCAGGAAATAAACTTAAAATCTTGTAAAAACCTTGATTTTCAAGATTCTTTTATTTGTTTTAATTGTAGGGCAACTATCGGGCAAATGGAATCTGATATATCTGCCAAAGATGGCACTGAAAATCACATTCAGCAGGTTATAGATAATTTTATAACTAAAACAGATGAGAATATTGAAAAAATAAGACTTTCGGATTTTTTTGCTAAAAACATAACGACTCCGGAGGAGTTTAAGGAGCAAGTAGATAAGTTTATTAAACATATCGAAGCTCTTTTAAAAGAAGGCAAAAGAATCATCTTAGAATAAGGATAAAATATGGCGAAATTAGTAAAAAATTATATTGAAAAATTAATAAAAAAACAGATTGAGGAGCATGGTATTGTTGTTTGGTACGATCCGGATGGCTGCTATAGAAGTATGATAAGCGAAATTAATTGGACTAATGTACCATTAATAAAATATGAGGGATCTTATTATGATGTGCGATTTAAAGCAGAACAGTATTTTGAAAGCATTGACCGGCATAAAATATTGATTTATTTGAATACAAAACGAGACACAAACAATTTCCCATTAATCGAATTAGAAAAAGCTGGTTGCATTATTGAACCATATGGACCTGTTGAAAGAAATACTAATCTTACTGTTGCGGTTAAAGAAGCCCTTTCTGGAAAAATAAGTGAAGAGTTGATTAGAGATATTTGCGAAAAGATTGAAGATAAAACTATAGCAATTGATGAAATTGAAAAGATTGTGGAGAACGCTAAATCGATAGATACCGCAGCTCTATCAATTATTTTTAATACTAATGAACCTCAATTAATCATTTTAAATTTTCTTGCTAACCAGAGCTTAGATCAATCAATACAGGAAAGAAAACTTGAGAAGGAACTTTCAAAACTTATGGTTATGTGTCTTGGAATTAAAGTAAAGACTTCTTTCTCTTTAGAGCAATTAAGAGACAAAATTATCGAAACTATCTTCATGGTCGATTTTATAGATTCATTGAAGGATGGTCCTGTTAAAGAAAAATATAAGGGTTTAGATTTGCCAAATAAAGAAAATTATATATCGTCAATTAAAGGAATTGTTAATTTATGGAGGGATCGTTCTGATATCGTAGAGGAGTATATTAGGGAATCAGAAAAAATTCAAAAAATATACGATATTACCCGCGAAACATTTGCTCCTAAAGACATAATTGATGTCCAAACTTTTTCTGTTGTTGATACAATACTTATTAATACTTGTTTGAGCGAGGTCGATAATAAAAATTTACCATCAATTCAAGAAATAATTGTTAAAAGAAGGAATGCTTTTTGGGCTAATAAAGAGGCTGAGCACTCATTGATCTGGGTAATTATTGAATATTGTATAAACTTACGGTTATTTATTCAAAAAGCTTTGGAGGATATTAAACAAAAAGAATTAAGCTTGTCTGAGTTAATGGATTTATATATCGGAAGTAATCACGAAGGGTGGTTTTTAATTGATAAAAATTACCGGTTGCTGGAATCTAAATTTGCTGAGTTTGATATTGGGAGCGTTTTTGATGATAAACTTGAAAAATTTGTTGCCAAAATTCGTGATGAGTACTCAAGATTTTTAAATGTGCAGTCAGAATGCGTTTCTCTGAGACTAAGCAGTTCTAAAATGGCTGATACAGAAAAGATATTAAAACAAAAAGACATCTTGAAAAGAGTAGTTTTACCCATCCTACAAAACAAGAAGAAATGTGCCTATTTCCTGGTTGATGCGTTTAGATACGAGATGGGAGAAGAATTATTTGAATCCCTTGAAAATTATGAGCAGAAGAACATTTCGCCAGCCATAGCTGCTATCCCCACATTAACACCTTTTGGCATGTTGTCATTGTTGCAATATTCCAATGAGGCTATAGATATTAAGGGTATAAACGGGAAAATTATGCTTGAAATAAATGACAATAAAGTTAACAATCGAAGCGAGCGCTTAAAATTTATTGAAGAGAGAATGCCTAACTCCATTGAAACTTTTAAGCTTGATGATGTGATAAAGCCAAAGAAATCCGTAAGAGAAAGAATTAAAAAAGCCGATATCCTTATTATTACTTCCCAAGAAATCGATAGCTTATGTGAAAGTGGGGAAAGTTTATTAGCGCGGCAAGTTATGAGTCAGATAATTTTAAATTTGAAAAGAGCCATCTACCATTTATTAGAAATAGGCATTGAAGAATTTGTTATATCCGCGGATCACGGATATCTACTCGGTAATGAGATAGGTAAAGAATTAAAGATTGATAGCCCAAACGGAGAAACTTATGGACTTCATAAGCGTGTTTGGTTAGGTAAAGGCGGCAATAATCCAGAAAATACTGTCAGATTTAAAGCATATGATTTTAGTTATAGAAGTGAACTGGATTTTGTCTTTCCAAGAGGAATAGCGATCTTTAAGACAACCGGCAGTGAAAATGATTATTTTCATGGAGGTTTATCATTACAAGAAATGGTTATACCAGTAATAAGCATACAAATGAAACCGAGTTCAAAACAGAAAAAGATATCTAAAGAAGAATTCGTTATTAATTTAGCAAAAGAAAGCATTACCAATCGTATATTTACCATTACGGTTCTATATAAAGCTGAGGAATTGTTGTTTGCAGAAATGTCAGCTGATAAGAGAAAGGTTCGTATAACTGTAGTTAAAGATAAAGAACAAATTGGACAAGCCGTTGCTTCAGAATATGGTTTTGATGAAGCCACCAATGAAATTATTTTGGAGAGAAATAAAAAAAATGTTATTACTATTATATTAAATGAGAATGTAAAAGAAGGGAATATATCTATTGCATTAATTGATTCGAGAACAGAATTGGAATTGGAAAAGATAAGTGATATTCCTTTAAGAATTACAATATAAAAGGGGAAATAATTATGCCTGATTTAAACAAGAAAGTAAATTCAATATTTTCCGGCAAAGTAGTACGTAAAGATCTGGTAAGGAAAGTTAAAGTTGGTGCGAATGTCCCAGTATATGTTTTGGAATATCTTTTGGGACAATATTGTGCCACGGACGATGTCAGTGCGATTGAAGTTGGACTCAAGGTGGCAAATAATATTTTAGCAGAAAATTATATTCGTCCTGATGAGAGCATGAAAGCTCAAGTGAAGGTAAAAACAAAAGGTATGTTTACATTCATTGATAAAGTTTCTGTACGGCTTGTAGCAAGTGAAGATAAATACTGGGCTACATTGGTCAACTTTGGATATAAAAATGTTCATATAACTGAAAACCATATTCGAAAATATGAGAGGTTATTACAAGGAGGATTATGGGCTCAGGTTGTAATGGAGTATCTTTATGAGGGAGACGAATCAGGAAAGAAGAGTCCTTTTCGAATACGAGATTTAAAACCTATCCAAATAGCAGCGTTTGATATAAATGAATACTTGCAAGGTCGGAAGGCATTTTCTACAGATGAATGGATCGATTTTTTATTACGAACTATAGGCCTTGAACCATTTTATTTCACAAAAAGAAATAAATTACTGATCCTTTCTCGTTTTATTCCCCTTGTGGAGAATAATTATAATTTTATTGAATTAGGACCTCGCGGGACAGGGAAATCATATGCATTTCAAGATGTTACTCCATACGCAATTCTTCTTACCGGCCCCACAACCGTGGCGAATTTATTTTATAACCTCAATAAAAGCCAGATAGGACTTGTAGGAATATGGGATGCAATAGCCTTTGATGAAGTTGCTGATTTAAATAAGACACCCAAAGAAGTTATTACTTCTTTAAAGACATATTGTGAGTCCGGTACATTTGCACGAGGGAAGGAAGCGTTTACCGGGAAAGCATCTATAGTAATGTTTGGTAATATAAATCAACCAGCTGACATATTAGTGCAAACTTCCCATTTGTTTGCCCCATTACCCGAAGTAATTCGTGATGATATTGCTTTCCTTGACAGGATTCATTTTTATTTGCCTGGTTGGGAAATTGATAAGATGAGAAATGAGTTTTTAACAGATAATTATGGTTTTGTAGTTGATTATTTTGCAGAAGCTTTGAAAGAGCTTAGAAAGTGGAATTTTACAGAAAGTATCGATCGCTATTTTAATTTAGGAGCACATTGTAATACTCGTGATACCAAAGCTATAAGAAGAACTATATCTGGACTTATTAAATTAATCCATCCAGATGGAGAATTCACAAAAGAAGAGTTAAGAGAATATGCTCAGTTGGCGCTTGAAGGTAGGCGAAGAGTTAAAGAACAATTAAAAAAACTCGCACCTTATGAGTATTCTAAGACAAGTTTTTCATTGATTGACAAAGAGACATTACAAGAATCTTATGTAGGTGTACCAGAAGAAGGGGGAAAAGGTTTAATATCTTCAGACCCACTTGCTCCCGGAACAGTTTACACAATTGCAGTAGGAGGGCAATCAAAAATATCTATTTATAGGATAGAGATTAACATGTTTCCAGGCACAGGAAAGTTAAAAATATCTGGCTCATTAGAAAAAGAAATGCGAGATTCATTCACAAGAGCTTTTGATTATCTAAAGAGTGTAAAAGCTCAAGTGGGAGTAGGCTCAGATTTTAATACCCATGACTTTAGTGTTGAAGCCGTAGATCTATTGGGAACGGGAATAGGAGCTCCATCCGGAGTAGCTTTGTTTGTTGCTTTACTTTCGGCATTGAAAAAGCAGTCTGTTTTACCAGCAGCAGTTGTTTTAGGTGATATGACTGTTCAAGGAAATCTTAAGCCTTTGCCATCTTTGGCAGAACCTCTGCAGGTGGCTTTAGATAATGGTGCTAAAAAAGCATTAATACCGATTGAAAATAAAAGACATTTTTTTGATATTACTGCAGAAATTGTAGAGGCAGTTGACCCATTATTTTATAAGGATCCTATCACTGCAGCAATGAAAGGGTTGGGGATTATTTAATAGCTGATATAGGTAGGGGAAATAGGGTTAAATCTTTATTCTTGACAAATAGGTTGATTAACTGTCAAGTTTAAAGATTTGATCCCGATAACTTCGACTGACACAGTATAAAAGATTTCTATCTTAAGTTATTTAGCAAAATTTTTTTGCAAAAATATCTTTTATATTGAAACCGTTATATAAATGGTTATATTGTGAAGGAGAATATCAATGAAAAAAAGAAAAGCTATAAAAGCGGTTGATTTTTTTTGTTCCGGAGGAGGGATGACCTATGGGATGCGAAAAGCAGGTATTGATGTATTTGCTGGGATAGATGTTGATATTAACTGCAAAGATACTTATGAAAAAAATAATCCTAATTCGAAATTTATATTAGCAGACATGTTTGAATTGGGAGAAAAAAAACTTGAGAAGGATATTAATTTAAAAAAAGATGATGATGATTTGATTTTGGTAGGATGTAGTCCGTGCCAATATTGGTCAATTGTCAGAACTAATAAAACAAAATCAGAAAATTCAAAAAATTTGTTGGCAGAATTTCATCGTTTTGTTAGATATTTTAATCCAGGATTTGTAGTTGTGGAAAATGTTCCGGGAATTCTTAAAAAGAAAGAAGAAAGCGGTTTGCAAGAATTTATTTCAGACTTGGGCAGAAGAGGATATAAAATACAATATAAGATTGTGAATTTAAATGAATACGGCGTTCCTCAAACAAGAAAACGATTTTCTCTAATAGCATCAAGGGTGACAGAAAAACCTATTTTCCCAGAACCATATAAAAATAATAAACCTGTTGTAAAAGATTTTATAGGAACGCATAATGGTTTTCCCAAAGTAAATGCCGGATTCAGAGATAAATCGGAATTTAACCACACAGTCGCCGGGTTAACTGAGAAAAATATAGTACGGCTGGGAAAAACACCGAAAAATGGAGGTTCGTGGTTGGTTTGGGCAAATGATAGTAATCTGAAAAGAGATTTTTATAATGGTAATGGTTTTAAAGATAATTATGGAAGAATGTCATGGGATAAACCGGCTCCCACAATTACTACAAAATTTATCAGTATCTCAAACGGACGTTTCGGACATCCAGAAGAAAACAGAGCAATTTCCATTAGGGAGGGAGCTGCTTTGCAAACTTTTCCGAAAAATTATGTGTTTTACACAAAAAGCATAGAAATAACAGCGAGAATGATTGGTAATGCCGTACCACCCGAATATGCAAAAAGAATAGGAGCAACAATAATAAAAGTATATCGCTCAGATATGGAGGGTTAATATGGAAGAATTAAAAATGAGTTTTGATCCGAATACCATACAACACCTAGGCATAAAGATGTATTCTAGTTTACCTACTGCTATTGCGGAAATGGTAGCCAATGCTTATGATGCATGTTCCCCTGAGGTTCATATTAAACTATATGACAATGACGAAAAGAAGATTGTTGTGGAAGACACGGGAATCGGAATGACTTTTGAAGAAATTAATTCACATTTTTTAAGAATCGGAAGAAACAGACGAGAGGAGGAGGGAAAAGAAACTCCATGCGATAGAATTGCAACGGGTAAAAAGGGATTAGGTAAATTAGCCTTTTTTGGTATAGGTGATACGATAGTTATAACCACAAAGAAGGACGGCAAAAAAATAACTTTCACTTTGGATTGGAATGATTTAATTGGCACACCTTCGGGAGAAGATTATAAACCAAGACACGAAGACGAAAATTGCGGAAAAGATGAACACGGAACGAAAATTACATTGCGAAATTTAAAAAGAAAGACAAATTTTTCAGTGGGCTCATTAAAAGACGGGCTTGCAAAACTTTTTAACTTTCCTGATGAACGTTTTAAAGTTATAATTTACTTGAACGAGAAGAAAGAAATTGAAATCGACAACAAATCAAAATATGCTAACATCGAATCCGAATTCGAATGGAAGTTTCCAGATTTTTCAAGAGAAATAACTTCGGAATATGAAAATAAATCCGAAATAAAAGGCAAGATCATTACCACCGAAAAACCTCTCAAACCGGGAATGCGAGGCATTACTTTATTCGCCAACGGTAGGATGATCAATCTGCCAGAATTTTTCAGCAGTTCTCAATCCAGTCATTTCTTTTCATATACGACAGGTTGGTTGGATGTGGATTTTGTTGACAATTGGGATGAAGATGTCATTTCGACTAATAGGCAGTCTATTAATTGGGAAACCGATAAAACAGGCGAATTAAAAGCATTTATTAGGCAATGCTTATCAAAGATTCAACAAGAATGGAGAGAAAAAAGGAAAAAGAAAAGGACCGAAGAAATCAAAAAGAAGACCCAAATTAACTTTGAAAGTTGGTATGAAAAATTGCCATCCGAAATACAAGATAAAGTGGAAAGCGTTATTAATCCAATTATTGAACGTTCGGAACTACCAGAAGAGGAACAAATCAAAATTGTAGAAAGAATTCATAATTTGATTCCCGAATATCCCTACTATCATTGGAGGCATTTGCATTCCGAAATACACAAGGTATCAGAAGAAGACTATAAAAATGAAGATTATTTAAGAGCTGCACAAGAAGCTGTAAAAGCCTATAAGGATGAAGTTAAGAATAAGTCCTCTTTAAATGAAAGCGGTGAATTTCAATTAATGATGAAAGCCTTTGGTAAGGACAAAGGGGCTTTGTTGATTACCGATAATAAGACTTGTTCAGAAAACGACATTGAGGAAGGTCAAAGATTTTTATCTGCTGGAGTTGTAACAGGCTTCAGAAACCCAACATCACACGAACTAAAAAAGCTTATTTACCCTAGAATATTTGATGACAAAGATTGTTTGGACATCCTTAGTTTGGTTTCTTATTTATTTGGCAAATTGGATATGGCTAAAAAAAGAGGAGATTAATATTTGGGCGATATTTATTCTAAACGGAAGCGTAGTGAAATAATGTCCAAAATTTCGGGAACGGAAACGAAGCCAGAAATACTTATCAGAAAATATCTTTTCAGTAAAGGGTTCAGATTCCGGAAAAATGACAAACGTTTACCGGGAAGACCGGATATTGTTTTACCGAAATACAAAACGGTCATCTTTATTCACGGATGTTTTTGGCATGGACATCATTGTAAAGCAGGGAAACTACCCGAAACAAACAAAGAATTTTGGGAAAATAAAATCAATTCCAATATTGAACGAGACAAAAAAAATCAGCACAAATTAGAAAAACTCGGTTGGAAAATTATTATCACTTGGCAGTGTAAATTAAAAAATAAAAAAGTGGTAATAAAAAAACTAAAAGAAATAGAACAAAAAATTCAAAATGGACACACAATATAATGGAGTGTTTTCAGTTTATGCTTTTGATATTTTGTCTAAGCCTAGCCCTAAGGTAGGCATTTAGATATAATCCGAATATAAGATGAAATATAGATGTTAGTGAATAAATAGGGACAATACATCCCATTTTCTTAGACAATTAATATATTACTTTTGAACTAGATAAATAGGAAAGGTTTGCCAAGTCAATAATTCGGTAACTTTTAGCGAAAGACGCGCCAAGAAGTTTTATATGTCTTACAGGGTGAAAGTCCTTGTTGGGCAAGGTCTAGCCAACCACCCATACCGAGTGTTGCATCAAAATGGGTAACCATTAGATGAAGCGTACACAGGGAAACAGATAGGCCATAGGGAAGGCCGTACTTCCTGAAGTGAACTATACAGCCTCGTAAATAAAGATTAATGCAGATGGCGACGTCGTTT
>Ga0114930_10001818_pt1 | contig 19878 bp, 21 predicted proteins | sample AnhtaG_FD_87300 | JGI IMG/M metagenome (GOLD analysis project Ga0114930, IMG submission 87300) | Deep subsurface microbial communities from Anholt, Denmark to uncover new lineages of life (NeLLi) - Anholt_01485 metaG | ecosystem: Environmental > Aquatic > Marine > Oceanic > Sediment | place... | reverse complement strand
TACAGCGACTTCGAGCCGATCTGCCTGGTTTCCGCCACGCCCTCGGTGCTGACCGCCAGCCCGAAGACCCCGTGGAAGAACTGGAAGGAGCTGCTCGAGGACGCCAAGAAGCGTCCGGGCCAGATCTCGGTCGGCGCCACGCTGGGTTCGACCAGCCATATCTTCCCGGCGCTGGTCGAGAAGCACGCCGGCATCAAGTTCAAGTACGTGAGCTACGAGGGCCTGGCGCCGCGCATGAACGCGATCCTGGGCGGGCATATCGACCTGACCGACAGCAACCTGACGCAGAAGGGCAAGGTCGACGCCGGGCTGCTGCGCTTCATCGCCATCGCCAGCGAGAAGCGCAATCCCGAGCTGCCCAACGTGCCGACGTTGAAGGAATTGGGCATCCCCGTGGTGTTCGCGGTGTTGCGCGGCATCGTGGTGCCCAAGGCGACGCCCGCGCCGGTGCGCGCGAAGCTGGACCAGGCCTGCACCAAGGCGACCAAGGAGGCGGGTTTCGCCGACGCCATGAAGAAGCAGGGCACGGTGGTCGAGCACAAGAACGCGGCGGAGTACGCCAAGTTCCTCACCAATCTCGATGCCGAGAGCAAGACGATCATGACGGAGCTCAACCTCATCAAGAAGTAGCTCCGTCCGTTCAAGTCCGTTTCTCATGCTTCTGGGCCGCGACGGCGTCGCCGGGCTGATTCTTCTCGCGATCAGCCTGGCGCTGCTGGTGCAGAGCGCAAGCCTGCCGCAAGTTCCGCTGGTCCCCGTCGGCCCGGGGTTCTATCCGCGCCTCGTCCTAGGGTTCCTGGCGGCAACCAGCGCCGCCCTGGTCGTGCAGGACGTCGTGGCCCGGCGCGCCGGCGCGGCGGCGGTCCGCTGGGCGCTGCACCGCCTGGTCGCGGCGACCTTCGCCATCGTCGCGGCCTATTGCTTTCTGTTGCCCTATCTCGGCTATCGCCTGGCGACGCCGCTGTTCGTGGCGGGCCTGCAAGCCGCGCTGGAGCGCCCGCGCGGCGTCCGGCAATGGGCCTGGCTCGCGGGCGTGGCGCTCGGCACCACTGCCGTCACCTATCTTTCGTTCGAAACCTATCTTTTGGTGCTGCTGCCGCGCGGCACCTGGACCGGCTGGTAGCGGGGGCGCGGGCTTGAGGATGGTCGAACTGCTGGGCCAGGGCCTGGCGGATATCCTGCATTGGAAGTACCTGGTGCCGCTGTTCTTCGGCACGCTCGCGGGCGTGGTCGGCGGCGCCTTGCCGGGCGTGACGATCACGCTGACGATCATCGTGGTGCTGCCGTTCACGTTCGGGCTGGACCCGTTGCAGGGCCTGGCGGCGATGACCGGGGTCTATGTCGGCGGGTCGGCGGGCGGCTTGGTCACGGCCTGCCTCTTGGGGATTCCCGGCACGCCGTCGGCGATCGCCACCACCTTCGACGGCTTTCCCATGTCGCGCAAGGGCGAGCCGGGCAGGGCGGTGTGGCTCGGGGTATGGGCGTCGTTCTTCGGTGGGCTTCTGGGCGGGGCGTTTCTGATCCTGGTGACCGGGCCGCTCGCGGCGATCGCGCTCGAGTTCGGGCCTTGGGAGTATTTCTCGCTGTTCGTGCTGGCGATGGCGATGGTGGCGGGCCTCGCCGAGTCCTCGATGACCAAGGGCCTGGTTTCGACCGCGATCGGCCTGCTCATCACGGTCGTCGGCACCGACCCGATCATGGGCGTGCCGCGCTTCACCTTCGGCACCGACTTCATCGGCGCCGGCTTTCCGTTCCTGCCGGTGCTGATCGGCATCTTCGCCTTCGCGCAGATCATGACCGACATCGAGAAGATGGGAGCGCCCAAAGGCGCCCCGGCGCCGGCCGGGAGCGCCGCGGTCGCCGCGCCGTCGCTCAAGGTCGCGCACCTCAAGGTGATCGGGGAGATTCTGGGCCGGCCGTTCTTGCTGCTGTGGTCCACCATCGTCGGCATCGTCATCGGCGTGCTGCCGGCGATCGGCGGCAGCGCCGCCAACATGCTGGCCTACGATCAGGCCAAGAAGTTCTCCAAGCGGCCCGGGAAATTCGGCACCGGCATCCCCGAGGGGATCGTCGCGTCGGAATCCTCGAACAACGCGAACGTCGGCGGCTCGCTGGTGACGATCATGGCGTTCGGCATCCCGGGCGACGCGGTCACGGCGGTGATGCTCGGCGCCATGACGATCCACGGCATCCAGTCCGGGCCGCTGTTCGTCTCCCAGCACGCCAAGCTCGCCTACGGAATCTACGCCGCCTACATCCTGGCGCATTTCCTGATGGTCGCCATCATCTGGCTCAGCGCCCTGTTCCTCTTGCGCATCACGCAGGTGCGGATCGCCGTGCTCGCCCCCGTGGTGCTGGTGCTTTGCGTGGTCGGCGCCTATGCGCTCAACAACACGATGCAGGGCGTTCTCGTGCTGCTTCTGTTCGGCGTGATCGGCTACGCGCTGGTGAAGGCCGGCTTTCCGCTGGCGCCGCTGATCCTCGGGCTGATCCTGGGCGATCAGATCGAGATCAATCTGGTGCGCTCGATCATGACCGACGACAACCTCTGGCTGTTCGTGACGCGGCCGATTTCCGGCGGGCTGCTGCTGGCCGCCGCGGTGTCGGTGGTGCTGGCGGTGTGGCAGCACCACCGGCACCTCGGCAAGGCGGCGGCCGAAGAAACCCCGGATTTCTGAGCGCCGCCGGGTCCGCGGCCTCGGCAGAACCCTCTTTGTTTTCAATCGCTTGGAGGCGTAGTCGGCGGCGCTCTTCCGGTTCGGCCGTGCACGCACGCAAAGTTTAACCAAAAGTTTACGTCGATTGCGTAGCATTCGCAGAGATGGCGGACCTACATGCATCCGCAAGCGGCCGTTGGGGGCACCGGCTGCGGCCCGGCCGCGGTGATCCGGATCGTCCGCAGGCGCCGGCGCCCCCGGCCGGCGACGGCACGTCGCGATGTCCACGGAGGATTGGATGAACACCGTCGCTCCCGCCGGCACCGACGCGGCGCAGCCGCGATGGCGCCGATGGCGCGCGCGCGCCGCGGCGTTGTTCGGCTTGCGCGGCGTCCTGTTCGTCGCCTTCACGCTGATCGCCACCGTCCCGGTCGTGACCCTCGGGGTGTGGGTGGAACGGTCGGCCCTGCAAGAGGAAATCGACTCGGTCCGGGACAAGCACCTGCTGCTCGCGACCAACCTGACGGGCGCGCTGAGCCGCTATGTGCGCGACGTGGAGTCGGCGTTCGTTCACGGCGCGGGCATGCTGACCCAGGGCCACGACGGCGCCGGGCTGGCGGCGATGCTCGGCGACCTGAGCTTCATTCATCTATGCATCCTCGAGGCCGACGGAACCGTGTCGGCGTTCCTTCCGGTCCGCGGCGGGGTCAAGGTGCCGCCGCGGGTGGAGGGGGCGGCCCTGGAGAAGTTCGCGCTGCTCGCCGGCGAGTCGGGCAAGCCGGCGTTTTCCGACGTGATGGAGGGCCCGGAGGGCGCGCCGGCGATTTTCCTGGCGCAGCGCCTGGATCGCGGCCGCCTTGCACTCGGGGCCTTGGCGACCGACTACGTCCGCGAGGTCCAGCGCGCGATCACGTTCGGCGCGCGCGGCCATGCCGCCATTGTCGACAAGGCCGGCAGCGTGCTGGCGCATCCCGCCGCGGCTTGGTGGCAGACCCGGATGAACCTGTCGAAGCTGCCGGTGGTGCGGAAGATGATGGCGGGGGAAAGCGGCGTATCTACCTTCTATTCGCCTGCGATGAAGGCCGACATGGTGGCGGGTTTCACCACCGTGCCGCGCACCGGCTGGGGCGCGATGGTGCCCCAACCCATGGATGAGCTGATCGAGCGTGCCAACGACGTGCGCCGTGCGGCGCTGCTGATCGTGGTCCTGGGCCTGGCGGCGGTCGCCGGGGTCAGTTGGTTCCTGGCCAAGCGGCTGACCCAGCCCGTGCAGGCGGTGGTGACGGCCGCGCGCGACCTGGCCGCGGGCAACCACGAAGCGCGGGTCGGCCGGCTGCCGCGTCTGGTGCCGGGCGAGCTGCGTTCGCTGGCGCACGCGTTCAATCACATGGCGGGCGAGGTTGCGCGCAAGAGTGCGGCGCTCAAGGCCGCGCTGGAGCGCGCCGACGCCGCAAACCAGGCGAAGTCGGCGTTCTTGGCCAACATGAGCCACGAGCTGCGCACGCCGCTCAACGCGATCATGGGTTTCTCCGAGGTGATGCGCAGCCAGGCACTCGGCCCGATGCCGCCGCGCTACGAAGGCTATGCCGCCGACATCCACGATTCGGGCGCGCACCTCTTGAAGATGATCAACGAGATATTGGACTTCACCAAGATCGACGCCGGGGCGGTGGCGCTGGAAACCGGCGAGGTCGATGTCGCGCGGGCGGTCGCCGGCGCGATCCGGATGGTCCGCCCGCTGGCCGACGCCAAGAAGCAGCGCCTGGAAGCCGCGATCGCGCCGGGACTGCCCGCGCTGCTTGCCGACGGCACGCGCGTTCGCCAGGTACTGCTGAATCTCCTCAGCAATGCGGTGAAGTTCACCGGAGACGGCGGGCGGATCGATGTTTCCGCCGCGCCGGAGCCGGGCGGCGGCGTGCGCCTGGAAGTGGCGGACAACGGCATCGGCATCGCGCCGGCCGACATCGCCATGGTGCTGGCGCCGTTCGGCCAGGCGGAATCGGCGCTGATCTCGCAGAAGGACCGCGGCACCGGCCTGGGCCTGCCGCTGACTCGCAGGCTGGTCGAGCTGATGGGCGGCAAGTTCGCGTTGCGCAGCGCCCCCGGCAAGGGCACGACGGCGACCGTCGTCCTGCCGTCGCTGGTCGCAAAGGTCCAGGGCGAGGCGCGGACCGCGCAAGCCGCCTGACGCCCGGTCCGCTGAGGCCGGCGCCGGCCGTCGCGTATCCGTCGTCCCCTTGGGCGGCAGCGTCGGCGCTGCGGGCATGATCCTAAAGCGTGTCGATTCGGCGATCCTGCCGGCACGGCCGGGCCGAGGGCCGCGCGCCGCGCCAAGGCGGCCGCGGATTTCGCGGGCTGCGGCTTGCCGGCTGCGCGCGATGCGCTACCTTGCGCCGGCCGATGACCAAGAGGACCGCATGAACAAGCTCGCCATCGCCGCCACCCTGGCGGTCGCCGCGTGGGCGGCGCCAGCCCTGGCCGCGGGGCCCTGCGACGGGCGCTACCAGGGTACCCTGACGGTGCAGGGCGACCGCGGCGTCAGCGTCGCGCCCCTGGTGTGGACCGTCAGCGGGACCTTGATCTATGGCGGGTTCGAGGGTCCGGCGGGCCTCTATTTGATCGAAGGCACCGTCGACGGGGCCTGCAACATCGTCGAGGCCGCGGCCACGGACTACGACGCGGGCGAGCCGATGCCGGTCTTCGGCACCGTCACCGAGGGCATGTTCAAGCACAACGGGCCGGTGCGGGTGACCTACCGGATGCGCAAGGACAGCTAAATCCCCCTACGGCCCGCCGCTCGCGAAGGGTCCGAGCCGCCAACCCACGACGCGATAATCCCCGTTGCCCCTGCGCCAATGCACGAGGCCGGCGGGTTGCCCGGGCGCGGGCAGGGCCGGCATGTCTAACAGGCCGAGCGGCAGATCGCGCGCCATCCGCACCGCCTCGATGAACCCTATGTCGAGCCACGCCGCCGCGTTGTTGACCGCGCGGTCGAGGGTCAGCGCCGAGCCCGCAAGCTGCGCGGTGCCGGGTAGGCACGGCGGGCCCTCGCCCGTGCTCCGGATCGCCACCGGCCCCAGCGTATAGTCGCCCGGGCCCGCCGCGGCGGCGGCCGTCGCGTCGGTGACCAGGATCGTGCGGCCGAACCCCTTGGCGCGCGCGTAGACGCGCAACGCCGGGGGCGGCACGTGCAGCCCGTCGGCGATGAACGAGGCCATCAGCCGGTCTTCCGCGAGCTGCGCCAGGATCACGTTCTCCTTGCGCGGCAACTCGCGCGGCGCGCCATTGCCGAGATGCGTGGATAGCCGCGCGCCGGCCTCGGCCGCCGCATGCACCTCGGCGTCGTCGGCGGCGGTATGGCCCAGCGCCACGGTGGCGCCCCGGCCGCGGGCGTGTCGGATCAGCGCAATCGCGCCTTTCACCTCCGCCGCCAGGGTCAGGAGCCGGATGCGCCCGCCCGCGGCGCGGTTCAGCCGGTCGAACACCCGGATGTCCGCCGGGACCATCGCGTCCCGGGGATGGCAGCCCCGGTAGCCCTCGAGCGGCGACAGAAACGGACCTTCGAGGTGATAGCCCGGCACCATCAACCGGGCGAGCGGCGAAGCCCGCGCCGCGCGCTCGAGCGCGCGGAAGCACGCCTCCAGCCGGTCCGCCTTGGCCGAGATCAGCGTGGGCAGGCAGACGAGGCATCCGGTCGCCGCCATCGCCGCGAGCGCTCGGTCGAGACTTTCCGGCGTAAGCGCGGGATCGTTGAAATCGACGCCGGCGAAGCCGTTCACCTGCAGGTCTGCCAGGCCCAGGGTGACGATCTCCCGGGGCAGCTCGGCCGGGCGGTCGGCCGGCTCGATGTGCGCGATCGTGCCGGCGCGGTCGTGCGTCAAGCACACGCCGCGGCCCGGGCCGGTTTCGACGTCGATCGTGGTGTCGGCGGACATGCCCGAACCCGGCGGAATTGATGCCGGGCGCGAGTATAGAACGGAAGCGGGAACGCGCGCCTAGTCGGCGGCTTCGGCCAGCGGGACGGCCGCCACGTTGCGCGGGATGGTCACGCGCACCGTCGTGCCCTTGTTGGGCTGGCTTTCGATGTTGAGCTTGCCGCCGTGCAGCTTCACCAGCGCGTCGGTCAGCGGCAGGCCGAGACCCGTGCCGTGGTTGTGGCGCGAGTAGGCGCTCTCGATCTGGTGGAACGGCTGCAGCGCCAGCGGGATGTCCTCGGCCTTCATGCCGATGCCCGTGTCGGCGATGAAGAACTCGGTCGAGGTGTTGGTCGGCTGGCGGATCGCCACGGTCACGCGGCCGCCCTTGGGCGTGAACTTCACCGCGTTGCTGAGGAGGTTCAGCAGGATCTGCTTGAGGCGCGTCGGATCGGCCTCGATGTCGGCGAGGGGATATTTCGGCAGGTCCACCTTCAGTTCCACGCCGGCGTCGCGCGCGCGCGGCTCCACCAGCTTCAAGCAGGCCTCGGCGGTTTCCGAGGGCGACAGCGCCTCGAGGTACAGCTTCTGCTTGCCGGCCTCGATCTTCGACAGGTCCAGGATGTCGTTGATGATGTCCAGCAGCATCTTGCCGCTGTTGTGGATGTCCTTGGCGTAGTTCTTGTAGGTGGGATGGTTCGGGCCCATCAGCTCGTTCGCGATCAGCTCGGAAAAGCCGATGATGGCGTTGAGCGGCGTGCGCAGTTCATGGCTCATGTTGGCCAGGAATTCGCTCTTGCTGCGGTTGGCGATCTCGGCGTGGCGCACCGCGCGCGACAGCGCGTCGGCGGCTTCCTTGGCCTTGCGGTGGCTGTCCTGGAGCTCGGTGTAGGCGCGGTTGCGCGCGATGACCTGGCGCTTCAGGTTGTTCTGCGTTTCCTCGCTGAGCGCGATGTTGCGGCTGAGCGAACGCATGGGCAGGAGCTCGATCGCAGCCACGAGCGCGGCGCCGATCGCAAGGCCGATCGCGAGCCACAGCGCGAGGCCCGCCAGGTCGGGATCGCCGCCTACCGCGGCGGATACGCTGGCCACGCGGGCACCGGAGCCGGCCACGGGAGCCGCGGCCGTCGCCGCCAGCCAGCCCGGGGCGTTTCCAACCGCGGCGGCCGGCGCGCCGGCGGCGTCGGCCGCCTCGATGCGCACGGCTTGGCCGGCGATGAGATGCAGTTCGAGCGCCCGAGTCAGCGCGCCGGGGACCTGCGTCCAATCCGCGCCTTGCTCGGCGGCGCGTTCGGTCAGGCGTTGGGCGGCCAGGCCCGCGAGCACCCGCGCGGTTTCGGCGTTCCGGGCCCAGTCGTAGGCGGCGAGGATCGCGGGCGCGGCGCTGGCGGCGAGAACGGCAAGCGCGATCGCGATCAGGCGCAGGCGCCGGCGCAACCGCGCGAATTGCAGGACCGAGCCCATATCAGGCGTCCGCGCGCGCGCGGCGCGTCGACAGGCAGCGGAAAGGGGCGGTAGGCGCCATGTGGGGGTGTTTTCCTCGGCCGGACCCGAAAGCGCACTCGTGGTTCCACGTATTTGCGTCGAAGTTAGGCAATAAACGTTAACGATCGGTTACCGCCGGCGCGCACTGCGCGGCGCAAGATGGCAAGATGGAAGGAGCCGGGCTCCGACCCCGGCTCCCTTCTGCCGCCGTGATGACGCCTGGGAAAGGAAGAAGTTCGGCTCAGCGCGTCGGCGTGCCGGCGGCCGGCGCCGGGCGCTTCTGGTAGCCGGTGACCGGGCTGCGCATCTTGCGGTCCGAGCGGCCGCGCGCGTCGCGCGGGCCCTCGCTGAACAGGTAGGAAACCACGGTCGCGATCAGCATGGTGGCCAGCATGGCGGTCGCGATCTCCGCGAACGGCGTGTGGCCGGCGACGGCGAAGCCCATCAGGACCAGGACGATCGCGTGATAGGCGACGTCGAACAGGCCGGAGCGGCGGAACAGCGCCACGACCAGCACATAGGCGACGAACAGGACCAGCGAACTGCCGGCGGGAAGGGAGGAGGAAGCGGCGGCGGAGGTGTTGCGCATGTGGTCCCCACGCGATGCTACATGCTTCGATCGAAGGACCAGGACCATCCTGGCGGTTGAATTGCATTTATATCTAATTATCCGTTTCAAGTATATCGATATCTGGTTTCGCGACGCGGAAGCATTGCAGCGAATTAACCATAAGCATCAACAAAATGTTCTATCCGGCTGATTCCACGCGTCTTCGCGACGCGGGATTTGTCCGCGGCGAATGCGGACCCTCGCTAGCCGCGCTTGTTGGCCGCCATCCCGGTCCCTAGGATCGAAATTCAAGACCGTGGGTGAAGGAGGATTCGCAATGGCCGCGTCCAGGGCCAAGGCCAAGTCGAAGGCGAACACCAAGGGCGTGGCGCTGGTGGTGCAGCCCGACCAGGGCGAAAGCTTCTGGCAGCCCGAGCCCGCCAACGGCTACGCCGAGGTGCGCGTGTCGCGGCGCAACGATCCGCGCATCGCCGGGTTCTCGCACGGCGTCCAGGTGATCGCGCCGGGCTCCTACGTCCGCGACCATTCGCACGAGGCCAACGACGAGCTGCTGTTTTTCTTCGAGGGCAAGGGCAAGGTGGTGATCGACGGCAAGGAAGAGCACCCGATCCAGGCCGGCACGTCGATGTTCTTCGGCCCCAACCGCCGCCACACCTTCATCAACACCGGCGACAAGCCGATCAAGATGGCTTGGGTGATGATGCCGGGGGGCTTGGAGGACTTCTTCCAGGGCATCGGCCGCCGCCGCAAGCCGGGCGAGCCCGCGCCCAAGCCGTTTCCGAGGCCGGCGGACGTGCTGGAGATCGAGCGGCGCACCGTGTTCGCCGCGCCGCCCCGAAAGCCGGTGAACCGCTGACCCCGCGCCGCTAATCGCGCGCGGCGAACTGGGGAAACAGCACGTTGTTCTCCAAGTGGATGTGCTGCATCACGTCGTCCACCAGCTTGCGCGTGCCGGCATAAAGCGCGCGCCACGTGGCGCAGGCGTCTTCCGGCGGAACGCCGCCGCGGGTCAGCTCCTCCAGCGCGCGCAGGCGCTCGCCGTGTCCGACATGCTCGGATCGCATGGCCGCGATCGGGTGCGCGATCATGGGGTGCCCGCCGTGGCGCATGAGCGGGAACAGCACTTCCTCCTCCTTGAGCATGTGCCCGGTCAGCTCCTCGGCGATCTCCTCCAGCAGGTCGGCCACTCCGGCCGGCAGGTGCGCATGTCCGGCATGCACCGCCTCGACCCGGCGCGCCAGGCGGAGCAGCTCGGGCAGCTCGCGGCGGTGGACCTCGTGATAGCGCGCGAGGATGTGATCGATGAGCGCCCCAGGCTCGGTTTCCACCTCTAGCGGTGCGCGGGTGTCGAGGGCCGCCAAGTCGGCGGCGACGCGCTCCAGCGGCAGGCGCTTTTCCGAAGCCGCCGCGGCCAGGGTGGTCCCGCCGCCGCAGCAGAAATCCAGCTTGTGGGCGCGGAACACGGCGGTCGCGCCCGGCAGCGTGGCGGCGATCTCGGCGAGCGTCCGGCCGGCGAACCGGTCGGCCGGGCGGTCGCTGTCATGGGCGGGTTGAAGGGACATGCCGGGCCTCCGTTCGTCCGCGATAAACAGGTATCTTAGTTACCTGTTTAATCTGCCGCGCAAAACGAGCATGGTCAATGCCCCTTTGGAGTCTGCGACGCTTTGTCCGAGCGGTCGGGGGCCTAGGCGGAGGCGGCGGCGCGTTCCGCGAGCAGGCGTTGCATGGAGCGGAGCGCCCTGGGTCCGGCCAGGAGATCGGCCAGCGTATAGCGGTCCAGCACCGCGAGGAACGCGGCCGAGGCCTCGTGCAGCGGCGCGCGCAGCCCGCAGGCCGGGGCGATCACGCAGGTGTTGCTGTCGCGGTCGAAGCATTCCACGAGGTTGAAGTTGTCCTCGGTCGCGCGCACGACGGCGCCCAGGCCCACGCGCTCGGCCGGGCGCGACAGGCGCAATCCGCCGCTGCGGCCGCGATTGCTCTCGACGAAGCCGGCCTTGACCAGCGTCAGGGCCACTTTCATCAGGTGGTTCCGGGAAATGCCGTAGCGCCGCGCGGTTTCCTGGATCGTGTGCAGCCGGCCGGGCTCCAAGGCCAGAAGCATGAGCAGCCGCAGGGCATAGTCGGTGTGGAGCGTCAGGCGCATGGCAAGCTCCGGCGCGGCGCGTAAACATGCATGTTATATCTTTCTTTCAGGCGCCGCAAGCCGGCGGTCGGGCGCGCACGGGCGGGCCGGCGCTAGACGGCCTCCCGCGTGGGCACCACCAGCATCTGCGCCACGGTGACCGAGCGCGGCTGGTCGAGCGCGTAGAGAATCGCGCGGGCGATGTCGTCCGGCTCCATCACCGCAGGAAAGCGCCGGTAGTAGGTGTCGCCCTTGTTCCGGTCGCCGCCGAAGCGCGTAGCCGCGAACTCGGTTCTGGTGATGCCGGGCATGATCTCGATGATGCGGATGTCGGTCTCGCGGTAGTCGTAGCGCAAGCCCTCGCTGAAGCTATGCACGAAGGCCTTGGTGGCGGCATAGACGTTGTTCATGGGGTACGGCCGCAGGGCGGCGACCGAGCCCAGGTTCACGATGTCGCCGAGCCCGCGCTCGACCATCTGCGGCAGCACCGCGTAGGCCGCGCGCATCAGGCCGACGACGTTGGTCTCGGCGGTAGCGGCGAAGTCTTCGATCCGCCCCTCGTCGAAGCGCTTGCGCCCGCCCACGTCGTGCCCGGCGTTGTTGACGAGGATGTCGATCTGCCGGTGGGATTCGGGCAGCCGGTCGATCAGCGAGGCGCAGTCCCCGGCGTCGGTCACGTCGAGCTTGAAGGCGATCGCGCCGTCGCCGATCTCCCGGGCCAGGGCCTGGAGCGGCTCCTGCCGGCGTCCCGCGCAGATCACCTTGCAGCCGCGCCCGGCCAGCCGGATCGCCGCGGCCTTGCCGAGGCCCGCGCCCGCGCCCGTCACCAGCGCCACCGCGCCCCGCGGAATCCCGCCCTCTGCCATGACCGCTTCCCCCTTGTCTCGACCCTATGGGCGCGAGATTATCGCGCCTCGCGCCGGGCGGTAAGCGCGGGTTCCCAAGGGGTCGAAGCGATGGAAAAGCAGGCATTCACGGGCGTCATGGCGCCGGTCCTCACGCCGTTCGGCAAGGACTTGCGGCCCGACGGCACGAAGCTCGCGCGCTTCTGCAAGGCGCTGCTGGCGGAAGGCTGCACGGCGCTGTCGCCGTTCGGCACCAACAGCGAGGCCAACTCGATGGGCGTGGAAGAGCGCATCGAGCTGCTGGAGCGCATCGTCGCGGCCGGCGTCGATCCCAAAAAGCTGATGCCCGGCACCGGCTCCTCGGCGCTGACCGACGCGGTGCGCGCCACCAGGCACGCGGTCGAGAAGGGCTGCGGCGGCGTGCTGCTGCTGCCGCCGTTCTATTACAAGAACATGAGCGACGACGGCTTTTTCCGCTTCTTCGCCGAGGTGATCGAGCGCGTGGGCGACGCGCGCCTCAAAGTCTACCTCTACCACATCCCGCCGCAGACGATTCAGGGCATCTCGCACGACCTGATCGCCCGGCTGATCAAGGCCTATCCCCGGAACGTCGTGGGCATCAAGGACTCGTCGGGCGACTGGAAGAACACCGAGGCGATGCTGAAGCGCTTCCCGGGTTTCGGCATCTTCGCCGGGTCCGAAGACTTCCTGCTCGTCAACATGCGCTCGGGCGGCGTGGGCTGCATCACCGCCACCGGCAACGTGAACGCGCGCATGATCCGCAAGCTCTACGAGGGCTGGAAGCAGCCCGGCGCGGACCAGTTGCAGGCCGAGATCTCGGCGATCCGCAAGACCATCCAGCGCCACCCTATGATCCCGTCGATGAAGTCCTTGCGCGCGGCCTGGTCGGGCGACGCGGATTGGCTCAACGTGCGCCCGCCGTTCCTGCCGCTGACGATGGAGCAGGGCAAGGCGCTTGCCGCCGACGTGGCCAAGCTCGGCCTGCACGCGCCGGAGATGGTGGCGGCGGAGTAGTCCGCGCGTGGCGCGGGCGGCGGCGGCCGCCTAGCGCGCGTCCGGCGCGGTGACCGGCAGGCGCCGGCCGCGCAGCGCCGAGAACGGCACCAGCCGGCGCTGCTCCTCGTCCCACAGCGTCAGCCGCAGGCAGCGGAAGCTCTCGCGCACGGTCAGCCGCTTCGCGTTCCACAGCGGCGGGTTGGCGATGAAGCACTCGCGCAGCCGGTAGTTCGGCACCTTGCTCGAGAGGTGGTGGATGTGGTGGAAGCCGATGTAGCAGGTAAGCCAGTGCAGCACGCGCGGCAGGTCGTAGTACGAGCTGCCCTCAACCGCCGCCTTGTCCGCATCCCACGCCGCGTCGCTCTCCCAGTACGTGTCCTCGAACTGGTGCTGCACGTAGAACAGCCAGACGCCGATGCTGGCGGCCAGAAGCATCACCGGCAGGAAGCCGAACAGCAGCGGCTGCAAGCCGACCCACAGCGCCACGCCCGCCACGACGGCCGCGATCGCCGCGTTGGTTCCGAACGCGCTGAGCCAATTGGACCAGCGGCGCATCTGCCGGGCGGTCGGGATCCGGTGGCGCAGCAGGAAATGGAAGCCGGGACCGACGCCCAGCATGACCAGGGGATGCCGGTACAGCCGGTAGAGCAGCCGCCGCCAGCGCGGATGCCGCAGGTACTCGCGCACGGTCAGGGTGGTGATGTCGCCGATGCCGCGGCGGGCGAGGTTTCCCGTGCCGGCGTGGTGCGCGGCGTGGCTGCGCTGCCAGTCGACATAGGGCGTCAGCGTCAGCACTCCCAACGCCGTGCCGAGCAGGTTGTTGGCCCAGCGCGACTTGAAGAACGCGCGATGGCCGCAATCGTGCTGGATCATGAACAGGCGCACCAGGAACAGCGCGGCCGGCACGATCGCCAGCAGCGACGCCCAGGCCTGATAGGCGATGCCCCACAGCAGCACGGCGGTCATGGCGAGATACGGCAGCACGGTGCATAGAAGCTGGACGGTGCTGCGGCGCGTATCGGCGACCGCGTAAGGCTTGATGAGGTCGCGCAACGACGGCGAACCGGCATCGGCGGGCGAACGGGCGGTCGTGGTTGCGGCAGGCGTGGATTCGGCGCGCGGCGCGCGGGGATGCAGCACTGGCAGGGATTTCCGCTCGTGGTGGGTGGGGCCCGGACAGCGGGCCTGGGCCGGCTGGGCAAGGGCGACGCACCGGCACCATACGCGCAAACCGGCCGCCGGACCACGAAAATCGCGCTCGATTCCGGCCGCGGGCGCTCCGCGGCGATTCGTCCCTGGGAAACGGGGACCGGCGGCCGGCGCGGTCGGGGCGCGCGGTTCTCCGGGGCCGCTGCCTCTAGGCGCCCGCGGTCATCTTGTCCGCCTGGATCAGGGCCGCGAGCAGGCTTTCATGGCTCGCCAGGCCCTTGCCCGCGATGTCGAACGCGGTGCCGTGATCGACGCTGGTGCGCACGAACGGCAGGCCGAGGGTCACATTCACGCCCCGGTCCACGCCGAAGTATTTGACCGGAATCAAGCCCTGGTCGTGGTATTGCGCCACGACGATGTCGAACTCGCCGCGTCGGGCGCGCATGAACACCGTGTCGCCGGGCCACGGGCCGCTGGCGTCGATGCCCTGGGCGCGGGCGCGTTCGACCGCGGGGCGGATTACCGCCGCGTCCTCGCGTCCGAAGGCATCGTTTTCGCCGGCGTGGGGATTGAGGCCCGCAACCGCCACGCGCGGCCGCGCGATCCCCATGCTCTTGGCCGCGCCGTGGGCGAGGCGGATGGTCGCAAGCTCGTGCTCGACCGACAGCAAATCGGGCACGGCGCGCAGCGGCACGTGGATGGTGTCGAGCACGACGCTGAGCTCGCCGTTCGTCAGCATCATGCGCACGTCCTTGGCGCCGCTGCGTTCCGCCAGGATCTCGGTGTGGCCGGGGAAGTCGAGCCCCGCCGCGTGCATCGCCGCCTTGTTGAGGGGCGCCGTGACGACGCCCTTCACCGTGCCCGCGAGGGCGAGGTCGATCGCGCGCACGACGTAGTCGAACGCGGCGCGGCCGGCGCGGGCATCGACATGCCCGACCGGCAGGCCGGCGCACAGCGACGGGCCTGGCCCGATTACTTCGACCGTGCCCGGCTCGCCGCGCCATTCCTTGGGATGGTCGATCCGGCGCACGGTGAGCGCCAGCTTCATGTCTTGCGCGGCGCGCTCGATGCATCCGGTGTCGCCCACGACCACCGCGGGCGGCCGGCGCGGCTCGAGCGCGAACAGCTTGGCGACGATCTCGGGCCCGATGCCGCAGGGATCGCCCATGGTGACGGCGAAGGGCAGGGTCATTTGCGCCCTTCCAGGCGCCTCAGGATTCCGTCGAGCGAGACGCCGACCGCGTCGAACCAGCCCTTGGCGGCGAGTTCGCGCACGACCTGCTCGTTGAGGCCGCCCGGGGTCTGCGCATGCTTGGCGAGCTCGCCCGGAGGCTCGGCGCCGGGCGTTGCAGCGACCGCGGCGAGCGCGTGCAGCATCGACGCGGCGAAAGCGCGCGCTTCGGCCGCGCCCGCGCCGTTGGCCGCGGCCCAGTTCCCGGACGTGGCGGTGAAGCCGTAGAAGGGCGCGATCAGCGCTGTCAGCGTCCACAGCGCCAGGAACTCGCGCCGGTCCTTAACCGGGATCACCGTGCCGAGCGGCCGCATCAGCGCCTCGACCGCGGGCTCGCGCGGGAACACCATGACCGGGCCGACATGCATCGCGCAGGGCGGCATGACGAAGATGCGCGCGGCAAGGCGGCCGGGCTTGACCGCGCCGTCGATCCACTCGTCCGCGACCGGTGCGATCAGGCTCAGGACCGTCTGGCCCGGCCTGAATTTCAGCGCGCAGACCACCTCGCGCGCCACTTGCGGGCGCACCGCCAGCACCACCCAGTCGCTGCCGTCCACCACGGCCTGGTTGCCGCGCGCCACGGTCACCTGCTTGAACCGCCGGGCAAGGTCCGCCGCGGTTTCGGCGTTGCGCGGCGAGACAAGAATCTGCGCCGGCGGGTTGGCCGCGGTACACAGGCCCGCGGCCATCGCCGCCGCGATGTGCCCGGTGCCGACGAAGCCGAGGATCATGGGCGCGTCAGACCACCTGGAACCCGTGCGCGTAGGGGTCGCGGTCGTCGACGAAGATCGTGTTGATGCCGGTGACGCGCGCCCAGCCGCCGATCGATGGCTTGATGGCGGCGTGGTTGCCCACGGTCGTGGTGTCTTCGACCCGGCCGTGGAACAGGCTGCCGATGATGCTCTCGTGCACGAAGTCGTCGCCTTTCCTGAGCTTGCCCCTGGCGGCGAGCTGCGCCATGCGCGCCGACGTTCCCGTGCCGCACGGGCTGCGGTCGATCGCCTTGTCGCCGTAGAACACGGCGTTGCGCGCGTGCGCGCCCTTGGCCTTGGGCTTGCCGGTCCACAGGATGTGGCTGACGCCCTTGATGGTCGGATCGTCGGGGTGCTGGACGCTCACGGCCCGGTTCAAGGCCTTGCGCAGGAGCGGGCTCATGCGGATCAGGTCGGCGGCGGTGTAGTCCGCCATGTCGCGGTAGTTCTTCTGCGGCTCGACGATGGCGTAGAAGTTGCCGCCGTAGGAAATATCGACCGCGATCTCGCCCAGGCCCGGGCATTCCGCCTTCACCTCGGTCATCGCCAGGTAGCTCGCGACGTTGTGGATGCGCACCTCCTCCACGAACCGTCCGTCGCGCTTCACGTAGGCCGTCACCACGCCCGCGGGCGTGTCGAGCACCAGCTTCGCCGGGTCGCGCGGGCTGACCAGCCCGTGCTCGATCGCGGTGGTGACGGTGCCGATGGTGCCGTGCCCGCACATCGGCAGGCAGCCCGACACCTCGATGTAGAGGATGCCGACGTCGCAATCCGGCCGCGTGGGCGGGTAGAGGATCGAGCCCGACATCACGTCGTGGCCGCGCGGCTCGAACATGAGCGCGGTGCGCACCCAGTCGTAGTGCTTGAGGAAATACTGCCGGCGTTCGCTCATCGACGCGCCTTCCAGCGCCGGGCCGCCGCCCGCGACCACGCGCACCGGGCAGCCGCAGGTGTGCCCGTCGATGCAGAGATAGGTGTTGGAGGCCATGTCGACTTCGCTGCCGCGTTAGAGGTATCGGACGAACTCATCCTCGGTCATTCCCGCCTGGCGGATAATGGACCGCAACGTCGCCCGTTTCAAACCCCCGGAATGATACGGCACAGTCACGACCGGGAACGTCTTGCTGGCGGGAACAAGATGGTGATGGCTGCCGGTGACCCGGTAGACGACAAATCCTGCGCGTTGCAGCGCTGCCAGGACTTTCCGGGCAGTAGTCGCCGGCAGGCGGCTCATGCCGTCTTCAGCTTGATCTCGACGGGTTCCTTGAGCCGCGAGCCGATTGCGCCGTCCGGCCGCGGCAGCTTGTGGCCCAAATCGCGCAACACTTCCAGGTGGGATTGCAGGCACTCGCGCGCCATTCGGCGGGCTTCCTCCAGCGTGTCGCCTTCGGTTGCGAGATTCGGGACCGCGGGGAAACTTACCGTGTAGCCGCCCTCCGCCGCCGGCTCGATGACGGCAGTATAGACCAGCGTTTCTTCGACCTTGATCGTTTCACGGCGTTTCATAACGTCAATCTAGCAGGATTCTTCCGACAAGGCAGCGCTGTCGCGGGGGTCAAGCAGCCCCTTGCGCGCGCGGCGCATGACCGATGCGGAAGCCCGCGGGCAGGGGGTCGCGCGGGTCGAGCACGAAATGGTGGAAGCCGGTGATGTAGGCGCTGCCGGATATGCGCGGACGCACGTAGGCGATCCCGCCGCGCTTCTCGGCGCGCACCGGCGTGCCGGTGAAGCAGGTGCCCAACACGCCCTCGAAATTGCGCGACTGGCCCAACGGCAGCTCGCCGCGGGTGTGCAGCAACGCCACGCGCGCCGACGTCCCGGTGCCGCACGGGCTGCGGTCGAGCGAGCCGGGCGGGCACAGGATGGTCTGCTTGTAGTCGCCGGCCGTTTTCTTCGCCGAGGTGAACAGCACCTGGTAGCAGGTGTCGATGTCCGGACGCTCGGGGTGGACCGTCTTGAGCTGCCGGGCGACCGCGGCGCGGATGCGCCGGTACGCCTGGATCAGCGCCGCGTCGTTGTAGGGCGAAAGTTCGAGGCCCAGCCGGTCGGCGTCGACGAACGCGTAGAAGTCGCCGCCATAGGCGATGCTGACCTCGGTCTTGCCGAATCCCTCGACGTCGATCGCCGCGCGGTCGTGCAGCACGAAGCTGTCCACGTTCTCGAACGCGACCGAGCGCACCGCGCCGTTCTCCACCGCCGCCTCGCACACCACTTGCCCCGCGGGCGTGTCGAACCGCACGGTCGTGACCGGCGCGCGCACCGGCACCATGCCGGTCGCCGCGACCGTGGTCGCCGCGCCGATGATGCAGTGCCCGCACATCGGCACGTATTCGTCCTGCTCCATGATGATCGCCGCGAAGTCGCTGTCCGGCCGCTCCGCCGGCAACAGCAGCACCGAGCACATCATGCCGCTGCCGCGCGGCTCGAAGTTGAGCAGCCGGCGCAGGCCGTCGTCGCGCTCCATGAGCCAGCGGCGCTTGTCGAGCAGGGTCTTGCCCGGCGGCACCTTCACGCCGCCCACGATCACGCGCGTGGGATTGCCCTCGGTGTGCGAATCGACCGTGTGGATGCTGCGGGTGAAGGCGGTCATTCCGGCTTTTCCTCCAGTTGAATGTTCTCGCCGCCCCTGGGCACGTAGAGGCAGGCGGTTTCGACGCGGCCGTCGACGCGCACCAGGCAGCGCTGGCACTGGCCGATGGCGCAGTGGAACTCCGGCGCGGCGTCGTGCACCAGCAGCGCCGCAAGCAGGCTTTGCCCGCGCGGCACGGCGAGCGGTTTTCCGTTCACGGTGACGGTGACGGTCGCGCGCGCGGGCGCGATGGAGCGGTAGCGGATCATTTGAGGAACCGCTTGGGATCGCAGGCCGCGGCGAATCGGGAGCCCTTGCCGGTGAGCATCGCCGCGACCATCGCGCCGGTCGCCGCCGCCAGTCCGTGGCCCGTGCCCTCGTGGCCGGTGGCGACATAGACGAGGCCGTGCGCGTCCACCGGGCCGATCGCGGGCAGGCCGTCGGGCGTGGCGGGCCTGAGGCCGGCGTAGCCGCGGATCGCGCGCAAGGCGCCGAGGCCGGGAACGAGGCGCGTGCAGTCGCGCATGATCAGCTTCAGCACGTCCATGTCCACCGTGGTGTCGAAGCCCACGAACTGCCGCGAGCTGCCGCACAGGATCGTGCCGCTTTGCGTGCCCTCGACGATGGCCGCGGTCTGCGGGCGCGGGTCCGCGGGGTCGATGTCCTCGACCAGGGCGTTGTAGGCGAAGTCCGCGATCTTGGTGCGAACCTCGACGCCGCCGCGCTCCAGCACGCAGATCTGTCCCTTGCGCGGCGGGACGGGGAGATCGATCGGCTGTTGATTCAAGATGGGCGGCTTCAACAGGGCGGGGGTCCATACGCCGGTGCAGAGCACGAGGCGGCCGCAGGAAACGTCCGGACCGGAGGCGAAACGCAGCGTGACGCCCGAGCTTGCGGGCTCGATCGCCGCCAGCTCGTCGTAGAACCGGTAGCCCACGCCGCGCGCCTTCAAGTGCCGCGCGATCTGGTAGCAGGCGAGCATCGGCTGCACCTGCCGGTCGTCGGGCCAGAAGCCGGCGGCGGCGACTTCCGGGCTGAGGCACGGCTCGACCCTGCGAGCCTCGGCGCCGGTCAGGTACTCCGCGCGCACGCCGAGCGCGGCGTGGTTTTCCACCTGCTCGCGCAGCGCGCCGGTCTGTTTGGGATCGAGCGTGGCAAGGGTCGCGCCCTTCTTGTCGTATTCGCAAGCGTTGCCCAGGGCCGCGATCATCGCGTCCCAGTGTCCGAAGCTGTCGAGCGTCATGTCGAACAGCAGACCGGGCGATTTGTCGGAAATCAGCAGGTTGCCGTCCGACGCTCGCGACGTGCCGGCGGCGAGCCCGTTGCGGTCGATGGCGACGAGCTTGAACCCGGCGTCGGCGAGGTGCAGCGCGACGAAGCTGCCGACGATCCCGGTGCCGATGACGGCGACGTCGCAGCTAGCCACCGATCAGCTCCCGCACGTCGAGCGGCCGGGCCAGCGCCTTCTGGCTCAGCGGCGCGCGCGGGCCGCGTCCGGTCTCCGCGATCAGCCGGCCCACGAGCGGCTCGCAATACCGTCCCTGGCACGGTCCCATGCCGCAGCGC
>Ga0114930_10001816_pt1 | contig 19879 bp, 19 predicted proteins | sample AnhtaG_FD_87300 | JGI IMG/M metagenome (GOLD analysis project Ga0114930, IMG submission 87300) | Deep subsurface microbial communities from Anholt, Denmark to uncover new lineages of life (NeLLi) - Anholt_01485 metaG | ecosystem: Environmental > Aquatic > Marine > Oceanic > Sediment | place... | reverse complement strand
TGTATTTTATGCATGTTCGGTAAAAACCTCGAACTTGCCAAAAATAATCCGACCGTCTTCAAATCGGCCTATTGGTGTAAATTGCCTAAGTTAACGCATTGGCAAAAGTGCGAAAGTTCACTTATACTATTAGTTATAAACTATGCTTATCAGGTTTTTGAAGTGGTTTGTCCGAAAAATGCCGCTTAATGGCTATCGAGTCCGGCCGAGTAGCCGGATAGGAGTTATTGATGGGAAGACCCGTTTACTTTGTGAAAAAGGAAAGGAGCACTAAAATGACGAAGCTGGGATTTACTCTTACATTTTTAACTGTGGTGGGTTGTTCGCTGGTTCTGGCTGGTTGTGACCGTGGTGAGGAGCAAAAAGCCCTTGAAGAAACAGAAGCAAAAGCGGAACTTGCTGCCGTTATTCAGGACCGTGATAGGCTGCAAGAGCAGGTCGGTGAACTTACTGAAGGGCGGGACGAGGCGGTTGCCAAGGCAAAAACCGCTCAAACCACAATAGAAAACCTGATGAATCAGTTGAAAGCACAGATGGAAAAGGTCGCTGCGCTTCAGGAGCAGAACAAGGAGCTACAGGCGATCATTGACGAGTTACTATTCGGTTATGAGACTGAGTATGTAACGGAAGAGGTCGATCCAAACCGCGCTCCAGACGTCCACTTTGTCCCAACGCCCCAGGACGTGGTGGACAAAATGCTGGAGTTAGCGAGAGTCCAGAAGGACGATTTGGTCTATGACCTGGGCTGTGGAGACGGCCGGATTGTTGTGACGGCGGCCAGGAGGTACGGCTGCAAGGCCGTAGGTTACGACATAGACCCGCAGCGTGTGAAAGAGTCGCTGGAAAACGTGGAGAAGAACAAGGTTGGACACCTGGTTAGAATTGAGCAGAAGGACATCTTCACCCTCGACCTCAGCGAGGTAAACGTAGTCACTCTCTACCTGCTTCCGAGCCTGAATGTGAAGCTGATACCGCAGTTGGAGAAGCTCAAGCCCGGCTCGCGGATTGTCTCTCACGACTTCGCAATGGAAGGAGTAAAGCCGGACAAGGTCGTTAAGCTTACTTCTAATGAGGACGATGACGAACATGAGATCTATCTGTGGACCTCGCCGCTCAATCATGAAGTTGCCGAAAAAGAAGTTGGCTTATTTTCTAAGTGATTTGTTAGACGGCTGTGACCAATAAAAAACCCGCTCTTCAAACCCCGGAGCCGCTTTGGAAAATGAAGTTGAACCTTCTGCCTCGGCTTGGGTGCGGTGATGGTATGTATAAAACGCCATTAGCTTTTTGGAGGGGAAACAAACGATGTCGGAAATCAATTCCATTGACGAGATTTTGGAATTTGCGATTGCCAGAGAAGTGGAAGCTAACCAACTCTATATGTATATGGCCGGCCGGATGGAAAATCCGGAGATGTCTCAGGTATGTGAAGATTTAGCGAAGGAAGAGTTGGAGCACAAGGCCAAACTGGAACTGGAAGTTATGAAAAGAGGTGAAGTGGTACAGGATTTTGATGTATCCAATTATATGATAGACGTTGGCAATGAGATGGATATGGATTATCAGGAGTTGCTCATTTTTGCGGTTAAAAAAGAGCAAATTTCGATTGACCTCTATAATGACCTGGCGGCCGTAGTTAAAGACGAAGAATCTCGCGAAGTGCTTTTGACGCTGGCTAAGGAAGAGACCGAGCACAAGCAGCGATTCGAGATTGAATGTGACCGTCTGAACGCAAAAACTTAAACATTCGGACTCTTACTGCTCGGCTTGCCCAGCATCCAGCACCAAAAGAGCTTCGGCTCACGCCGTTTTGGTGCGGTGATGTTACGCAAGAAACGCTGAAATGCTCGTCAACGGAGCAATTGCCTTTCTTGCGCAAGCTCGGTACTATATGAAAAAGCGAAACCTCCGAAACTTGGCGAAATTAATGGTAAATGGGAAATTCCAGATAAGAGCGGTCAGATGTAAAGGCTTGTTCGGCTGAAACGTGGTAGAGGATTCTTCTTACATGGGACCAGGTATTACAAGAATGTTGCGAGTTCTCTTGATTATCGCAAGTTTGCCTGTTGTCGTGCGGGGCAGCGGCTACGATTCGGGCAATGTGCTTTCCAACGGCGATTTCGAGAAGGGCGACCTTTCGGAGGCGGCAAATGATGCCATGGGGCGCTATCCCTGGTTTAGTGGCAACAGCGGCGGCAACACGATTGCGGCTACAAGTAAAAAGAGCAACAGTGGCGTGTTCTCTCTCGAGTGGAACCCTATCGGCTGGAACGTTAAAGACGACGGGACAGTGGAGGACGCCAGCACGTTTATTGTTGTATCTTGCGGCCGGTACACTTCGGGTGGGGCCGATGCGATAAGGTTTTCGGGCTTCGTGAACACTTCGTTGTTGAAACCGAAGTTAAGCGTTCAGGTGATTCTGGCCAATGATACTTTCAGTCGGTGGAACGTTGATACGATTCTTTCCGCCGGTGTAGCCGGCTGGCAGCAGTTCAATGTGACAATGCCGGTCAGCAGCCAGGACAAATTCATTTTCGCCGCCTTCAAGGCGCTTGGTGCCGCCGGTGTTGGAGCCGGGAGTTCTGCCGTTTATATCGACGGCTTGTCGCTTGTTTACACGGGAAAGACCAGCAAAGCGCCCATAAAGACCGTTGAAACAGTACAGAGTATAGCGGCCGTCGTCGGGGACAGGCCCTTCTTTATGGGCTTTACGCCGTTTCCCTGGGACGTAACGCCCGCGGCGGTACAGAGTACTTACAAGGGGATCACGGCAAACGCAGATATCATCTGCCATCATTTTGATGATGGAGTTCCGTGGCCCGAAGCGTTGGAGGATAAGCCGTTTTCAGCACATCTGCGCAACGACTGGAAGACGCGGAAAGACAACACGCCTGAGGGTTTCAAGGTGTTCGTGGCAGTGACGCCTCTGGATATGTTCCGCAAAGGTATGGCTCTGTACCACGGCGAGAAAGAAAATATGCCTTTGCCGAAGTCATTTAGGGGCAAAACGTTTGACGACCCCGAAATTGTGAAGGCGTATCTAAACTATTGTCGTCGGGTGGTGAAGTACTTCAGGCCGGATTATCTCGCCATTGGGATAGAGGTCAACGAGTTGATACATAATTCGGCTGACAAGTGGCCTGGATTTGTCAGACTGTACAGACATGTTTACAGCCGGTTGAAGAACGACCATCCGCAAATGCCAATCTTTGCCACTTTTACCCTTCATAATATGCTGCAGGAAGGCTGGAGCGATATCGAAAGCCAGCGAACGAAGGTCAAGGAGTTCCTTGCGGAGGTTGACATAGTCGGAATAAGCTTCTACCCGTTTATTAAGACTGTCGGCCCCCCGGAGAGGCCCGTCGAAGCCTTCGACTGGTGTCGTAAGTTCGCCGGTGACAAACCCATTGCCATTACCGAAACTGGTTTTCCCGCTGAGCCGACACGTCTGGAGGATTTCAAGGTGAATCTGCCGGGCAGTCCGCAGAGTCAGGCGACGTATTTTGAAACGCTTCTGAGCGCGGCCCATCGTGACCAGTATCTTTTCGTGATTGCCTTTCTCTACCGGGACTATGACGCACTTTGGGAGAAGATAAAGGTTGGCATGTCAGGTGACTGGGCGGCGGCCTGGCGGGATTGCGGCCTGGTGGATGGCGCCGGAAAAAAACGACCCGCCTATGAAGTCTGGGGAAAGTATTTCAACGCAAAATATTTACGCCGGCAGAACACTCCTGAGACAGCTCGGCGATGAGGCCGACCGGCAATTGCTGTTTCTTTGCGTTGAGAGGCCTGCATGGAATGCTGACAATTTCTTTGAAAGGTGGGAAAAATACCGGGAAGATGTTAGAACAAATGGAAATGAGGGCAGGCCGAATTGAAACCGATGAGCAAAAACATAGCTCAGAAAATGTTCAAGAGGGGTGAAAATGTTTGAGCGTTTTACAGACCGTGCACGCAAGGTTATGGCGCTGGCCAACCAGGAGGCGAAGCGATTTAACCACGGATATATAGAGACCGAACACGTTCTTTTAGGGCTGGTCAGGGAGGGCAGCGGAGTGGGTGCTGCGGTCCTGAAGAACCTGGAGGTGGATATAAAGAAGCTGCGTCTGGAGGTGGAAAAACTGGTCAAGAGCGGGCCTGATATGGTTACGATGGGCAAACCGCCGCAGACGCTGCGGGCCAAGAAGGTCATCGAGTACGCCATCGAAGAGGCCCGGTCACTTAACCATAATTATCTTGGCACAGAACATATTCTCCTGGGTTTATTGAGAGAAACTGATGGTGCCGCAAATCATGTTCTTACGGCTCTTGGATTGAAATTGGAGGATGTGCGTCAGGAGGTGTTGAATCTCCCTGGGCCTGGTGCTGTTGAGAAGAAAAAATCTGAACAAAAGCCAACAATTATTGCCCGCTGCAAATCTTATTTGAAAGGAAAGGGACCGGTTATGAACCGGAAACAGATGATTTGCCTTTGGATAGGTATAGCTGTAATGGTGCTGATGGGTCTTTTCCCGCCTTATAGATGGGGTGATGATTCTTTTTTATTTGATATGGAAGCAGATGCTATAGAATTTGCCAAACTATTCATTCAGTGGTTTATAGTTGCTCTTGTAACAGGTGGCCTGATTTATACTTTCAAAAGCAAAAAACCAAAAAATGACTAAACCAGCCACCCTTTGACTGCTCGGCTTGTGTGCGGTGATGGTAAGAAGGAAACGCTGAAGCGTGACTCGTCGCTCGTGCCCCGTGGCTTGGGGTTCGTATTTCGTGAAGTGTATCTCGGCCAAATCGTGGCTTGCACTCAAAAAAAATACCAGTTACAATACCGGATGGCGTATACTTAAATTAAAGGCCAGCAATTAAACCTAAAGGAGGTATGCAAATGCCTGAGAACGTAATTGGAAAGGTATCAGATTTCTTTGCCCGACCTGTAGTAGCCGCTATCGAGTTAACAGCAGCTTTAAAAGTGGGGGATAAAATCCACATTAAGGGTCATACTACCGACCTTGAACTGATTGTTGACTCAATGCAGATTAACAATGTAGATGTTAAAGAAGCTAAAGCAGGAGACTCTGTTGGAGTAAAGGTTAGCGAGCGGGCAAGGGGTGGGGATACGGTCTATAAGGTTACCGACTGAGTTGTGGCTTGCACTCAAGAATGCCTCAGTCTCAAAATCGCTTAAAGAATCTTTAGACTACGCAGGATTTAAATTCGCTGGCAATGGCTGTCTTACCCTCGAAGCGGTGATGTTGAGAAGAAAAAACTAAACGTGGCCAAGAGATGATTTTGAGGTAATTGAGTTAAAATGGCTGGGAAAGAATATTCAAGTTATCAGCGGGATGTTATTTCCAGATATTATGACAAACTCGATGCGATAACGCTGGGCAGGTTACAGGAATTGGTGGGCCGGCTTTACCTTGCCGACAGCGAGGCCAAGCAGGCTCGGCTCTGGGAGAGGGCGCAGAAGGCGATGGTGACCCTTAAGATAAAGCCTGCGATAATTGAGCATATTATGAACAAGAAGGACGTGACTGTTCTTGCGAAGAATATTGAGGACTGGCTCAATGCTTCGAGACGGTAATTTGCCCACAACTTTCGGGACGATAATAAAACCGTAAACCCCAATATTGTTATTATAAAAAGGGGCTTGCGTGCGGTGGTGGCAAGAAAACTTAAATTGCAAAACGAAAAGCGTAAAGCCACAGCGTAAAATTCAAAAACACATTTCTCCGAGATACCCCGGGTCCTAATATCAAGATTGACATTCGTGGATGAGGGTGGTTTAATTGGCCTCTATGTTCAAGAATATTTCCATAATCGGCGATGGCGGGATGGCCACGGTGATGGCTATTTTGCTCTGTGAGAAAAGATTAACCGCAGAGGGCGCAGAGAAAAAATTAAAATCAACGATTCGCAGCAACTCGGTGGTGAAAGAAAAACCAGGCGTTAAAATGTGGGGTTACGACCGTGAGCAGTTGAAGCAGATAGAGTTGAGCCGCGAAAACAAAAGATTTCTGCCCGGCTATAAACTGCCCGCTTCTCTGCTATTTGAGCCGGACGATGAGCATATAATGACAGGTGCCGACCTGATTGTCTCTGCTGTGCCCTGTCAGTTTATGCGCCAGGTCTGGAACCGCCTGAAAGATTACGTTCCCGAGGGTGTGCCCATCGTCTCGACTGCCAAGGGCATTGAGAATGATACGCTGCTGCGTCCGACCCAAATACTTGCCGACGTGCTGAAAGGGAAACTCAAAACTAAAAACTTAAAACTTAAAACTGCCGTTCTCTCCGGGCCTACGATTGCCGATGAGCTGGCCAGAAGGCTTCCGGCGACGGCGTGCGCTGCGTCGAGCGATGAGGAATTGGCCAGGGAGGTCCAATACACTTTCAATTGTCCCTGGCTGCGTGTTTATACCAATACCGACATTGTCGGGGTCGAATTAGCTGCGGCTTGCAAGAACATTATTGCTATTGCCGCAGGAATTATAGACGGTATGGGGGCCGGCGATAACGCCAAGGCGGCCCTTTTGTGCAGGGGACTTGCCGAGATAACCAGATTGGGCGTCGCAATGGGTGCAAGGCCGCAGACGTTTGCAGGATTAACCGGCCTTGGCGATTTGGTGACAACTTGCATTTCGCCAAAGGGAAGAAACCGCTCGTTCGGCGAAAGGATAGGCAAAGGGCAAACTATAGAGCAAGCGCAAAGGGCCACTGAATCGGTTATCGAAGGCATTGCTACCTGCAAATCGGTAATTGCGCTTGCGGGCCGATATAATGTTGAGATGCCGATTACGCAGGCGGTCTATGAAGTGCTGTTTGAGAACAAGGCGATACAAACGGCAGTTGCCGATTTGATGAAAAGGCAGTTGAAAGCTGAGTGAATCAGGCACTAAGGCACAAAGAAAGATTAACCGCGGAGGACGCAGTCCTCGGGACTCCTCCGCAGGATGCCTTACGGCATTACGGAGAGAACGCGGAGAAAAAAGCAATAATCAGTAAAAGAAGCTGCGGATTGCGCAGATTTCACTGATTTAATCGACGTAGAAAATTCCCCATTTCCTGAAGATTTGCCACGGTCAGGGTTGTCCTGCATTGAGGGGGCTCAATATCTAAAAATGGACGTAAAAGTTTGTCCTATAAGGTTTGTTTTTTGCTCATCCGATAAAAATTCCACACATCGCAACACCTTTTTGAAAAGAGAAAAACTTTATTTTGTTTGGAAAATTTATTGTTTTTCAAAAGTTTTTTCTCACTTCAAGACACTTTTCAGACGTCCGTAAGCCGAAACTGTTATGAATTTATCTTCGGTCAGCAATTAAAATTGCGGATTTTATCGGCAGTGTAATCAGTTTTTCGTAATACTTTGCAGAACAACGTCCGAATATTTTTGTCGGCGGTTGGCGGGTCGGTGGGCTGTTTCTTATATTTTAATTAGTACCGCACCAATTCCCCTAATGGGGACGCCTGATTGGTGCGGGATGCGCCCAAGTAATTTAATGCGGGTATTAACTTTGAACGATGATGAGGTTAGGAGCAGGGAGTCCATTTTGTGAGCCGTCGGAAAATGGGAGCCCGCACGAGTGTTAGAGGCGTGAAACGTGGTGGCAGATGCGCTCTTGTGGATGGAATTGATATGCTTTGGTTTTTGAAAAACCGCACATATTCGATTGGTGTGGATATGGGACAAGACAGCCTGAAGCTGGTTCAGCTTGGGGAAGACGGAGGGCATATAAGTGTAATTGCCGGCGGCAGTGAAAATCGGCCTAAGAACGTGAAACCCGGCAGCGCCGGTTGGCAAAGATGGGCCATCGAAGCTATACGTAAATTGACAGCAAACGGAAGATTTCGGGGCAGAGAGGTGATAGCGGCAATACCGGCAAGTGAGATGTTTATTGACCATATAAGAATGCCGAAGGTGGATGATGATAAACTGTCGGATGCTATCTGTTCAAGGATAAAGCAAAAGTTGCCGTTTGAACCTGATGACGCAATGATAAAGTACATCCCGACGGAGGGGGACAATGTTCTGGTGATAGCAGCTGAGCGCAAGATTATTGATAGACATCTGGCGGTGTACGAAAAGGCCGGCCTGACGATTAAGTCTATCGGTGTTTGGCCGGTAGCACTAACGGACAGCTATACCAGGTTTTTTGCCAGACGCAAAACAGATGTTGAAGTGGTTGCGATGCTGCTTGATATAGAGGCGAACTGTACGAATGTTGTAATTTGTCGCCATAAGACACTACTTTTTGCTCGTTCGATACCGATAGGAGCCAACCAGCTCAATGGTGATGAAATAGTAACGAGATTGGTATTGGAATTGACTTCCTGCAGACGGCACTTCGCCTCGATGCACCCAAAGGCCCGAATAGAGCGTTTGATTTTCCTTTCGGGTCAGGCCGTAGATAAAGACATATGCACGAAAATAGCAAAGCAGTTGGAAATGCCGGCACAGATGGCTGATTGTCTGGCAGCGGTGAAAATGGCTAATCCATATCGTTCGGGAAAGGCCCCCAAACGCCCGGAAGAGTGTTTGGGACTGCCGATAGAGAGAAGGAATTGTCGGGTCAATTGGGCTACTGCCTTCGGGCTTAGCTTGTCATAGGCATAAGAGAGAGTGGGTTAAAAAATGCTTAATATAAATTTTGTGCCTGATGATTACATGCAAAGCAGCGAATCCCGCAGAACAAACTTGATGTATCTTGTGTTGCTTGGGGTAGTAATGGGGGCATTGGGCGGCTCGTTTGTGACTATCAAGCTGCGTCAGCGTGCTTTCAGAGCTAAGGGAGAACTTGTAAATGCAAAAATGGTCCGGGCACGAGAGGCCATAGACCAATTTGAAGAGCTTCAAAGAAAGCGCAAGGTGATGATGAAGACGGCTCTTACCACCGCAGAACTGCTTGAGCCGGTGCCGAGAAGTGTTTTGTTGGCGTCGTTGACGAATAACCTGCCGCCGGGGGTGTCGCTTTTACGACTGAACCTGGTTCAGAAGGAGCCGAAGCAGGTGGGCCGTGTTGCCGGGCCGGCCAATAAATACAAACAAGCCCAGGCCAAAAAGGCGACGGGAGCTCAGGCGGAAGTGTCACGAGAGAAATTGTTAGAGACACATATAGATATTGGAGGTATGGCTCCGAGCGACCTTCAAGTTGCAGCCTATATTGAGCAGCTTAGCGGTTCAAGTTTATTGAGCAATGTGGCGCTGGTGGAATCAAAAGAATATAAAATCGAAGATGTGACGTTCAGGCAATTCAAGCTGACGGCAATGCTTAGAAAAGACGTTCATCTTGGCGGCGAAGACGTTGGGAGGATTAGAGCAAAAGCTGAGAGTGCAGGATGGATTTTTTAATGCTGATGGTCTTTAAGCCAATGTCACTTTATAAAGGGCAAAAGTATGACAGGCGGTTTTAGAAAAGCTGTGTTTTTCATTTTGCTGTTAGCGTTAGCTGTGGTTGGCTACCAATGTATGATTAAGCCGGCTAACAGGCGCCTGGCTAAGGCAAAAGGGCGAGTCGAGGCGAAATTGGCCAAATTGGCCGAATTTGAGCAAACCAATGCCGCGGCAGAGGGGCTTACAAAGCAGCTTGAGCAATTACAGGAGGCCGTCGAGTTTTTTGAAAGCAAGCTGCCGCCTACAAATGAAATTGACAAGGTGCTTCGGGACGTAACTGTAATTGCAAGAAGGCAGGGCCTGAAACCCAAAACAATTCGAACGCTGACGAAAGAGAATAATAGAGGTTATATTGAACAGCCGTTGAAAATGGAATTAGAAGGGAATTTTAATTCGTTTTATTCGTTCCTCCTGGAGCTTGAGAAGCTGCCCCGGATAATGAAAATCCGCGAGCTTGAGTTAAAGAAACAAAGGAAAGACGAGGGACAAATAACAGCTAATTTTATAGTGAGTATATTTTTCCAGAATGAAACCGGATAAATGGTAATTGGTTAAATGGTTGATTGGTTAAATGGTAAGCAATTACCACTCACCAATTACCAGTTACCAATTACCAGCTTTAGAGGAGCTTGACTATGTTGTCTTTTTTGCGGGAGCAGGGTCCTGAAGATTCGTTGGTGCCAAAACCGCGCAAGATCGCTGGTAAGAAGCCTGCCGATAGCACCAAGGAGACGCAGGAGCAAGAATATCTAACCGTAGCGACTCAGGGAAAGCAAGTTCGCAAGACTACGATACTGCTTGCTGTTTTGTTTGGTATAGGCCTGTTGAGTCTTTGGTTTATGGTAAAAAAGAGCGCACCCCAAACAGCGGCAGCGTCCGTTGGCACGGAAGAGGCGCAGATTGAGAAGGCGATCACCCGGATTACCGGCGTCAGGTCCGAAATGTTTGGCCGGATGGATGAGATAGCTAAGAAATTTTATGAGTTTTCGGACGTGCAGCAGGTGAAGGTCGGTGAACTCGCGAAAAATCCGTTTGAACTTGAGGCATTTTTGGCCAATGTCAAGGAAACTTCCGATACTCAAGAAGGAGATTACGATATCGAGGCTGAAATGATGAGGCAACTGCGGGACCTGCAGCTCTTGAGCATTATGCAATCCGACCAGGGTAATTGCTGTATGATTAATGATAGAATCCTCTATGAGGGGGATTCAATAAGAGGTTTTAAGGTTTGCCGGATTGGCGATAGCTTCGTTAAGCTCAGGTATGAAGACGTGGAAAGTGTATTGAAGCTGTCTGAATGAATCCCGTTAGAAATTCTGTAACGGGAATCTAACGGGGTACAAAAACAGGAAATTTCTAACGGGATGAAACTGTCTTTTATATTTGTAAGTGTCATCGTGTGCTTATTTAAGAGATTGTGATATGGTGGGTGTAAAAACCATATTGTCAAAAGCGATAGAGAAAAAGGCCAGCGATGTGCATATCAACGTTGGAATGCCTCCGATATTGCGCAAGAATACGGAATTGATCGATATGGATTTCCCTGTTGTCAGCGATAAAGATGCAAAAGAAATGGTTCTTGCTATGGTTGGGCCGGACAGATTCAAAAAATTTGAAGACAAAAGAGACCTTGATTTCTCGACGACCATTGGTGATGGCCATCGGTTCCGCGTCAACACTCATTATCAGCGTAATACGATTGCAATCTCGTTTAGAGTGATTCCGAATCGGATTCCTTCGGTGGACGAATTGCACCTGCCGTCGATAGTCAAAGAGCTGGCAGACCTGCCAAGAGGCCTGGTGCTCGTAACCGGCCATACCGGTTCCGGTAAAAGCACGACGCTCGCTGCGACGATAGGATTGATAAACACAAAGTTCAGGAAACGCATAATTACCCTGGAAGACCCTATCGAGTATGCGTTAGAGAACAAAATGAGTATGATAGAACAGCGTGAAATCGGTTCTGATTGTCCTGAATTTGCATCGGGGCTGAGGCACGTGTTGCGGCAGGACCCCGATATCATTATGGTCGGCGAAATGCGAGACCTGGAAACTACAAGCTCGACAATTACCGCTGCTGAAACCGGGCACCTTGTCTTTAGTACTCTGCACACTATTAATGCCGCTCAGACTGTTGAGCGTATTATAGATATTTATCCTGCAAATCAGCAGAATCAGATTCGAACGATGCTGGCTAATACGTTACAGGCCGTTATTTCGCAGACATTATTCAAGCGAATAGATGAGCCGGGGATGGTACCGTGTACGGAGATATTGCTGTGCACCTCAGCGGTGAGAAACTGTATTCGTGAGAACAGAATCTACGAGATACCCAATATTATTGAGACTTCCCGCAGCGTGGGCATGCAGAATATGGATATTAGCGTTGCCGATATGTATTTCAAGGGTTACCTCGACAGGGAAGAAGCAATTGCACGGTCAAGCAATCCCGGGAGGATGGAGAAGGTGCTTACCCCTATAGAGCGGTTTGAAGTTGTCCAGCCGCCCGAAGGGGCTTCGATTTTGCCCTGAGCTGTCCCCACTGCTTCGTTTCTGCGAAGCAGAACGGTGGGGACAAATCCACAAGGGGGGGACCAAAGTAATAAGCAGATTGGTTAATTAGTTAATTAGTTAATTGGTTAAATGGTAAGCAATTACCACTCACCAATTACCAGTTACCAGTTACCAGTTACCAATTACCAGTTACCAATTACAAAAGGGTTAAGAATATGTCCGAAGGATCCTGGCGAAATTATGAAGGTGCGGCTGCAGTTGCAGAAAATGGGCAACGAGCTCAAGCACGAGGGCAACAAGAGCAGCGTGAGCAGATTGCGCCTAAACGTTCCCCGGTGAGCGAGCAGGCAAGCACACTGCAAAAGATACGGAATTTCAGCGTTGAGTTCGGGCCTCGCCAGAAGGATATTCTGAACTTTACGAATCAGCTTTCGGTTATGGTACGGGCCGGTATCAGCCTTCAGAGTTCGCTTGAGTCAATAGCGGAACAGCAGGAGAAGCCAAAATTCAAGGCAATCATCACTGATTTGAAAAATCGAATCGAGGCCGGACAGAGCTTTTCGCAGGCGCTTGCAGAGCATCCGCAGGTATTCAGCAATCTTTATGTAAATATGGTGGCTGCGGCGGAGATTAGCGGCTCGCTGAGTGGAATGCTGCAAAAATTAGCAGAGTATCTGGACGGGGAAGCAGAAACTCGCTCACAGGTTAGAGGGGCTATGGTTTATCCGATTATCATAGCAGTTATGGCGGTAGCGGTGACCGTTTTCCTGCTGTGTTTTGTTTTACCGAGATTTACGGCGATATTTGCCGGCAAGGAACATTTGCTGCCCGGCACCACTAAGGTTTTAATGGGCAGCAGCGCCTTTCTGCGCGGTTATTGGTTTTTGATTATACCGGCTGTTGGAGGGATGTCTTGGGGGTTTCGGTACTTTATCGGCACGAATGTTGGGCGGTTATGGTGGGATAAAACGAAATTGGTATTGCCCCTTATAAAGACGCTGTGCCGAAGTCTTTATATAACCAGAGGCCTGCACACGATGGGTGTACTGATGGGAGCGGGCGTGCCGATTCTTGATACTATTTCGGTCACGGCCCAAATATCGGGAAACGTTCTTTATAAAGATATGTGGCTTGGTGTCTATGCGGAGGTTCGTCAGGGTAAGAAAATCGCATCGAGTCTGGGTCGGTATAATCTGATGCCGAGCAATGTAGTGCAAATGATAAGAAGTGGCGAGGATTCGGGTACGATGAGCGAGGTGCTAAGGGATGTTTCCGATTATTACGCAAGAGAGCTCAAAACTGTTATTAAAACGGTAACGTCAATGATAGAACCCATAATGATAGTCTTGATGGGTGTTCTGGTCGGCTTTATCGCGATGAGTATTATTCTGCCGATATTTAAAATGTCCAGTCTTGTTATGGGCAAATAGGAGAAATTGTCAATTGTCAATTGTCAATCGTCAATTGAATAGCGGTTTTTCGCTCATTGAGGTGTTAATTGCAATAATGCTGGTAGGTCTTGCAATTGCGTCTCTGGTTGCAGCGAACGGTGCATTCACAAAAGCTAACAGTGCCGGGACGGAGTTGTCAACCGCCGAGTTTCTCGTTGAACAGGTAAGAGAGCTTGCCGTCTTGCTGCCCGTAATTGACCCAAACACCGGCGAATCCACGTTTGGTCCGGAGGAGGCAACTCTGGCTGAGTATGACGATTTGGATGACTTTGATGGTGCGAGTTTTTCTCCGCCAATCAGCGCCGACAGAGAAGTTCTGAACGATTTTGCTGCCTTTAGTCAACAGATTACTGTTGAAAATGTCAACGCGGCAAATTTTGAACAGGTTGTCTCTAATCATAGCAGCTTTTTTGTTAGGGTAACTGTAAAGGTTTTGTTGAACTCTCGGGAAATCAGCTCGGCAAGTTGGATTCGAGCCAGACAGTAGTAAGGGAAAAGCTAAATGCGAGACACGCAATACACAATCCTGCCCTCGAGCGGAGCGAAGGGACGCAATACACAATACCGGAACGGTTTTACCATCGCAGAATTGCTGCTTGCTCTGGCAATAACAGGCCTGCTGCTTGCTGCGGTGGCTGTGGCTTTTAACGCTTCGATTACAAATTATCGGGAAAATGAGGATGCCTTTAAAACAATCAACAGCGCCCGTCAGGCATTGTTTCGAATAACAAGCCAGCTTCGCACTGCACAGAAAGACCTTGTTGACCCTAATGCACCGGACAATGAATGCAGCTTTTTTACCGCCGGCGGAGATGATATTACCTATCGATATAACAGTGGTGATAACAAACTTTATCTTATTGATAATTCCTCCGGCTCTTCTTATGTGCTTTGTAACAACGTTACTGCAATGACCTTTACGAAGGATACTGCGGTTGAGGACGCAACGATTTACGTTAAGAGTGTTCAGATTTCGATGACAGTTTCAAGCGGCGATGTCCAGCGAACGGTTTCGGCTGCAGTGGTTATTAGAAGAAATTTGAAGTGATAATTGTTGTCGTTTAATGTGGATAGTTTGTATTGAGCTATTCTCAGTTCCTGTTATTAGCCGCAAAAATCCGCTATAATTTACATTTCTGATGGTGGGCAAGTGGTCGATTGTGTTGTTATTAGCCGCAAAAAATTTGCTGTAACTTACGTTATTATCTAATCTTACGTTTACCGGCAGGAAAAGCCGGTCGAACACGTTCCTCGGTTGGCTTTACAGTTCATTTTTTTGAAAGCGGTTTTGCATAAAAATGCTTGATTTTTGCGTTTTCTTACTCATACTATAGCTAAACACATCAGGGGCGGTTAGCTCAGTTGGCTAGAGCGCCTGCTCGACACGCAGGAGGTCACTGGTTCAAGTCCAGTACCGCCCATTTTTATAATCCCTTCTAATCGATATACTTCTATTGTCGGTTATCCTTTCATAAGAACCGGATCAATTTTTGGGGAGCAGGCCATTTTGAAATTCTTCTTTAAATCAAATGTTCTCTCGGCCGCGGTACGATTAGCAGGATTTATTCTGTGGACTTTTTCACCGCGTAGAGGTTCTTCATTGTGGCAACATAAAGCACGCCGTTAGCAGCGACAGGTGTGCTGTGCATGGGGCTGTCCAGGTCAATTGAGCTGATGACCCTCTTGTTCCTGCTCGCAGCCAACACCCAGAAATCCCCCCGGCGGGTGCCGATATAGACCTTTCCGTCAGCTACGAGCGTTGACGCCCAAATCTCTCCCTTGGTCTCGTGGGTCCAGTAGGGCTTGCCGGTCTCGGCATCTACACAGTGGACCAGTCGCCCGCAATCGGCAACAAAGACCAAACCATCGTGAATGGACGGTGTAGAGCAGCAGTGGCGCTCCAGCGGATACGACCACACCTCACCATCGTCGGTGATATCACCGGTCTTAGTCGCATCGATGCACTTCAGCCAGGCCTGGTGTTTGCCCCACCAGATGTCACCGCCTACCGTCACATATACGCGATTGTTGTGAAACGCCGGCATGCTCTTGATATTACTTGGGCTCTCGCGGCGGTTTCCAAGGTATTGGTGCACGTTTTCTTTCGGCGCCGTGGGGTCGCAATCGAAACGCCAGACATTTTTCAGTTTTTTCGCCACTGCCGCCGCTGGAGCAGCCTGCCCCTGAAGGGCCGCAGGCCCAGGGGACTGTAACACATCAAAGGCGTAACAGACACCGTCGCCGCCGCAGAAGAATACCAGCGCCCGGCCGTTGACCCCGTTAGAGACTTTTTCCGTTGGGTCTCTAACAGGGTTGACTTCGCCCAGCGCAGGCGATGACCACGTGCTATGGAATGTCCGGGGACCAATCTGCTCATCCTCTTTAGCTGCGAGTCGTCCCGTTGTCTTGTCGAGTACTATCAGGCTCGGGGCATCAGGAGCGGGAATACGTTGGTGCTTGTTGTCAAGCCCATTGCTCGTATTGACATACAGAAACTCCCCGTGCAGGAGTATCGAGCTGTGTGCCGAATCATGTTGGTGAATTCCCACCTCGGCAGGCATGTCGAACAGCCAGATGATGTCCGCGTCCGTCTTGGTTACCTCCAGCGGCTCAACACCGGGCGGGGTCATATGCCGGCCTTCGTCTTTGTATGGTCCATCGTTGCCGTTGGCCTGGCCGTTGAGGTCGAGGCACATTACTTCCCCGCGATTGCTCACGATGTAAACCCGGTCGCCTTCAACAGTAGCCGGCGAACAAATACCCACTCTGGGCCAATCCATGTAGAGGGGGTTTGGAAGCTTGGGAACGACGAGCTGCCAGCAAAGGCTCCCGTCTTTTTCGTCTAAGCACAACAGCACGCCGCGGTCTCCCTTATGCCGGGGGTCGCGCGGCTTGTCGTTGTTTGTGCCGATATAGACCTTGCCGCCGGCCACCACCGGGGTGGAGTAGGTCTGCGTGCCCAGTGGAACCACCCACTTGATGTTCTTCCCGGTCGCTGGGTCAAAAGTCTCCGGGAGTCCTGTTTCGCCCGACACCATATTCCGGGAATATCTCTGGCCCCACTGCGGCTGGTCGTCCGCAGAAACAGATGAGATGACGACTACGCCGCAGAACAAGGCGCAGATTAGTCCGGCTGTTCTTGGGACTCCTTCCGGAGAGACGGACCAAAGCGTTCTTCTTTCTCTCAACATTGCACTCCTTTCATCACCGCCATAAAATGTTTCTTATAGTTCTGCCACAGGTATCGAGTGCTCATTATACAGAACAAGTGACAGAATTTCAAGCCCGCCTGCATCAACCACAGGCATTCTTCCATTTAGGGGCCATGAAATCGAAGCAATCGTGGCATTGCCTCCCGGAGCCGGGTGATGTTAAAAATCGCAGAAAAACTTGGTTTTCAGACGGGGACAATGGTTGCGGTGTGTAAAAATCGCACCTCAACAGCATTTTTAACGTCAATAATTTGGGTTTTGGGGGTTCCTGGCGGCAAGATTGATAAAAAGAGACTTCAATTGGTTGCAATTCGAGGGAGATTTTGATATTGTAGTGGAATTGGAAGGCTTGGTTGCGTAGCCAGGCCTTTAATAGGGGAAATGTCAGCGCCGTAAGGTGTCCCCGAGCGGACTTATGGAGATTGACTCTATTGTCTTTGAATAAACAGGATGCTCTAATGAAACCTGTTTTTATGCAAAGGACTCAAATGCTGAGAAAGAATAGCCCTACAGTTGTCTTGCTCCAAATGCTTGTTATTTGTGTACCTCTTTGTGCTCAGCATCGTCCGGGCCAGGCACGCTTTGAACAATTTGAAAGCAACGGCAAGTACACAGCGACGAATGATATCGACACCCTTGTGATAGCGACGTTGCGCAAGCAGGGCATCGAGCCGGCGAACCTGTGTTCCGACGAGGTTTTTATCCGGCGCGTGTACCTGGATGTGAACGGCTCGTTGCCCGAGCCTCAGGAGGTTCGCACATTCTTGAAGGACCGTCGTTCCGACAAGCGTGCCGCGCTAATCGACGCCCTCCTGGAGCGGGATGAGTTTGCCGACTATTGGTCGCTGAAGTGGTGCGATCTGCTGCGGGTCAAAGCGGAGTTTCCCATCAATCTGTGGCCCAACGCGGTGCAGGCATATCATCGCTGGATTCACGATTGCCTGCAGGAAAATATGCCTTACGATAGATTTGCCCGCGAGCTGTTGACCTCGAGCGGCAGCAATTTTCGCGTGCCGCAGGTTAATTTCTATCGTGCGATTATAGGCCGGGAACCCTCCGCCATCGCAGGGGCGGTGGCACTGACTTTTATGGGGGTGCGACTGGAAAAATGGCCCCAGGCCCGCCGTTCCGGCACGGAGGCTTTTTTCTCACGCGTGGCATACAAGAAAACGGCTGAATGGAAAGAAGAAATCGTTTACCTGGATCCTGCGCCGGCCGGACCTTTGAAGGCCGTTCTTCCCAATGACGTTACTGTGCATATCCAACCGGGCAAGGACCCCCGCGAGGTATTTGCCAAATGGTTGCTCGCTCCGGAAAACCCGTGGTTCGCGCGCAATATCGTGAATCGTATCTGGGCCTGGCTGCTGGGCCGCGGAATCATCCACGAACCGGATGACATCCGGCCGGATAATCCTGCCGTCAATCCCCGGCTCCTGGCTTATCTGGAAAAGGAGCTGGTGAAAGCCGACTACGACCTGCGGCATATTTACCGTCTGATTCTCAATTCCCGCACCTACCAGCAGTCCTCGATTCCGCGCAGCGACCATCCCGACGCTGAGGCCCTGTTCGCGTATTATCCGGTGCGTCGGCTCGACGCGGAAGTGCTGGTCGATGCCTTGTGTTGGATTTCCGGGACACGGGAAAGCTATTCGAGCCCCATTCCGGAACCTTTCACCTTCATTCCGGAAGAGAATCGTTCCATCAAGCTGGCGGACGGCAGCATCACCAGTCAGTTCCTCGAAATGTTCGGCCGTCCGGCTCGCGATATGGGCCTGGAATCCGAACGCAACAATCAACCCACGGACGCACAGCGGCTGCACCTGCTGAATTCAACCCATATTCAAAACAAGCTCGAACGCAGCCGGCGGTTGAACGGGCTGGTCAGGACCGCCAAGGGTAACCGTCGCATGCTGGTCAATCTGATCTATCTGAACATTCTGTCACGTTATCCGACGCAGGATGAACTGGCCGCCGCGGTAAAATATTTTCAAACCAGGGGAATAAACGCCAGACAGGCCACGAACGATCTGGCCTGGGCGCTGATCAACACTAAGGAATTTCTATACCGGCATTAAGCCGGTCGGATGCCGTCTATCTGGTTATCCGATGAAAAAAGAGGAAACGGTCATATGAACAAGCAAAAAACCACAGACTTCATAACTCGGCGAGAAGTGTTAAGACGGGGACTTGTCGGGGCGGCCGGACTGGCACTGGTCGAACCCTTCGGCCTCAAGGCGCAGGCCGCGCCTCTAAAGCCCAGGGCCAAATCGGTCATACAGATATGGATGTGGGGCGGCCCGGCCCATCTGGACACCTTCGACCCCAAGCCGGATGCGGGCTATGACTATTGCGGCCCTTTCGACAAGGCCATCCCCACCAACGTGGACGGAATACAAATCAGCGCTCAGCTCCCGCTGCTGGCAAAGCAGGCCGACAAGTATTCCATCATCCGCAGCATGACCCACGGCATTAACGCACATGAAACGGCGTCATACATCGTGCAGACCGGACGCAAACCGGGTCGCCTCGTCTATCCCTGTGTCGGCGCAGTAGTGTCCCTGTTCAAGGGATATGAGCATGGCTATAAAGGGCTTGTCCCGCCCTATATTGTGTTGACCCAGCCTCAAGGCCGTTTTTCCGAAGCAGGTTTTCTGGGGCAGCGATACAAACCGTTCGCCACCGGCGGAGACCCCAACCAAACCATTTTCGCGGTGGAAGGGATTGTCGCAAGAGGCATTTCCGATAATCGCCAGCGAAGCCGGCGCGAACTGCTCCACACACTCGATTCGCTCGGCAAGGCAATGCCGGAAAACCCACATTTCGAACGACTCGACCGCTGCGAGGAAAATGCCTACGGTATGATATTCGGCGACGCCAGGAAGCTGTTCGATCTGTCGGAGGAAAAAGACGAAATCCGGGAGCGCTACGGCCGTAACACGTTTGGCCAGTCCTGCCTGGTGGCGCGTCGGCTGGTCGAACACGGCGTGCCCTACATCACCATCAATTACAAGGGGTGGGACACCCACAAACAGCACTTCGAAACAATGCGCCGCAAGCTCCCCGAAATGGACTCCGGAATGGCCACGCTGTTGCAGGACCTGGCCGAACGCCGCCTGCTCGACAGCACGATTATATGGTGGAGCGGCGAGTTTGGACGAGGCCCGAAAATCCAATGGGACCCGCCCTGGAATGGCGGCCGGTCGCACTACGGCAAATGCTTCTCCGCCGTGGTTGCCGGCGGAGGATTCAAGGGCGGTCATGTCGTCGGGGCCTCGAACGATAAAGGCACGGAAGTGGCCCAACGTCCCGTGTAT
>Ga0114930_10001814_pt1 | contig 19892 bp, 15 predicted proteins | sample AnhtaG_FD_87300 | JGI IMG/M metagenome (GOLD analysis project Ga0114930, IMG submission 87300) | Deep subsurface microbial communities from Anholt, Denmark to uncover new lineages of life (NeLLi) - Anholt_01485 metaG | ecosystem: Environmental > Aquatic > Marine > Oceanic > Sediment | place... | reverse complement strand
TTGTTCACCACGGCAAGTGCTCCAAGGTGGTCTTGAACAGTTCCACTGCATTAAGAGCGGCGCTGACGGGGCGATGGCCAGAACCTTTGGCCTCGGATGTCACGGCTTTATGGCTTTCATAATATCTTGGTTCAGGCTGGGGAACTGTGAAAGCCAGCTCAGCCTTTCCCTCTTTAATTGGTCGGATAGTTGCTCTATCTGGTCATCACTATAGTAATTCTTCAGGTCGAAGCGATCCAGTTCTACGCCGGGAATTTCTAGGGGCACCTCATAGCCCCAGAAATCATCCTTTCCCCATTCAATTTTGTCTCTGGCTATCATCTCCATTATCTTTACCGAATCTTTGATGGTGATCTTTTGCCCTCTAACCATACCCCCTACATTTCCTGTGTTCAGGATAAAGCACTGAATATCAGGATTTTCCCTTAGGATGTGAAGAAACATATTCCCTTCTTCCGCCAAGGAACCAACAATAAAGGGATTTGTCCCTACTACCCTGAGTGATTTGCCTGCTTCAGCTGGGTCGCCAGCCGAAGTCTCCACGGACTCACCGAGCATAAAAGCTGCTGCTGCCCATTCCTGGCTGAGGCGGACGATGGGGGGCAGAATATCATGCCTCCTAGTGATAAATATGATGAAGTCGACCTTTACCAGATCCACTTGGTTATCAGTAAAAGCGATATCCTTCCTCTTGACCATTGCCCGACCATTAGAGGTCAGGCTACTATCGAAGAAATCCACCTTCCCGGTTTCTGGCTCCACGAAAACATTCTCCAGTATGGCCCTGGGGCTCAAAGCAGCTGCGTAAAGGAGGGGTTGAGAGCCAGGTTCCAGCCCCTCCGTCTTTATGTAGAAAGAGTCCTCGGTGCCGACCGCAGTGCCATCTGACCTTAGTATGACCACGTCATCCTGGCGAATGATCACCGTTTCAGGGAAGGGCAACCAATGTGAGTGGCAGGATAGGGAAGTCTTCCCCGTTCCGCTGAGGCCGAATAATAGAAAGCCGAAGTCTCTCAGCTGATTGCCTCTGAATACCCTTAATACCTTGCTTGCCGCATGTAGTCCCAAGTTTCCCTGCTTCTTGGCCCAGTACATGACTTGCCGCAGCATGGCCTTCTTGTTCTCCCCTTTGTAGTCGCTGCCCAAGATTATAGTCAAGCCCCTCTCGGGAAAGACGAGAACCTTCTTCTCCTCCCACTCCGGTACGGTGAGAGCCACAAAATCCGGCTCTTTCCCTTCCGGTGGGAATAGAGTATTGCCCCACATCAAAGGCAGCCTAGCATGCTCGGCGGTGACACATAACCTGCAACTCCGTTTAAAGCCTGGCGCTGTGCACATGACTCTGTCGAGCATGATCATTTCCTTGCTCTTCAGATAGTCCAGAACCTCATGGATGAGCTCTACGTCCTCCGGGTCCGGCTGATCCATTATTATCTCGGTCAATTTTGCTATTCTATTGCGCACTCTAGTAGTCACGGAGAGATTGCCGAACTCAGTGATGATCCCCCCCTGTTGCAACGCCCACTCCCGAAGGCTCTCCTCCGAAGGGTTATCGATGATTTTCCTCGGCTGGAAGCTTTTCCCCAGTATTTCGTCCATTTCTGGTTATTCCCAAAAGGAATGCATCATTCTGCCCAACACATGAAATCACTTTATGCGAAAGTAGCTAAATGGACAAAGAACTTCTAGCCTCGAACTCAGCTGGGCTGCCCAGGTCTTCGCCCTTTGCTTAGCACAATTGTAGCAGCAAGGTGCCCACAGCTCAAGAGTCAAACAGCAAGCCAGCAGTTCAACCGCTTCTAGGCATCGACCAACATTCTGGCTTTTTGTTAAGTCGTATCGATTCGCTGCTTCTCCCTATCTTCGTCTATCTTCTGTGCCACATAGGATATGAGCCCTCTACGGGCTTGTTTACTTTCACTGCCTTTGGGATAATTACTTACTGAAGACTATGCATACGCTTACGAGGAGACTATGCTAAGCACACTCCTAGGATTGAATACAGACGAACTGCGTGCGCTAGTACAAGAGAATGGCGAACTAGCGTATCGCGGTGACCAGCTAGCAGAGTGGATTTACCAGCATGGGGCGCACACGTTTCACGAGATGACTAACTTGCCCGATAGATTGCGCGCACACTTGAGCAAGGAATATGAGGTCGGTCGCTCCCACACTGTCACTGTCCAGCACAGCCGGGACGGGACCATAAAGTTGTTGGTGGCAACGCGTGACGGCGCGAAAGTGGAAACTGTGGGCTTGCCATATGCAGACCGTTTCAGTTGCTGTGTGTCTACACAAGTAGGCTGCCCAGTGGCTTGTGTTTTTTGTGCAACTGGTCTGAGCGGCTATACCCGCAACCTCACAGCGGGAGAGATTGTCGATCAAGTGCTAGCAGTGCAGGAAGTGGCGCGAAATCAAGCATTGCAGATTGATAGCCGGAGTTGCCGTATTGACCATGTTACTTTCATGGGTATGGGAGAGCCACTGCTCAACTATGTAGCGACCATAAAGGCGATGCGACTGCTCAACAGTGAGTTAGCTGTTTCCATGAGGCATCTGACAGTGAGCACCGTCGGTTTTGTTCCTGGCATCCGCAAGTTAGCACAGGAGAAAACCCAGGCCACCTTGGCAGTCTCCCTTCACGCTCCTACCGATGACCTGCGTCGGCAACTCATTCCTGGGATGACCAGGTGGGGTGTTGCTGAAATCATAGATGCTTGCCACGAATACGTCCAGCAGACTGGGCGACGAGTGACAGTTGAGTATTGCTTGCTAGACGGGATTAATGACAGGATCGCAGAAGCGCATGAATTGGCAAGACTGCTCCATGGGCTGAACTGCCACGTGAATTTGATTCCGTACAACCCGGTTGCCGGACTCGCTTTTCACGCCCCACCGCGGAAACGCATCCGAGTTTTCCGCGAAATCCTAGACAGTGCAGGTATCCGTGTTACGCAGCGGGTTCAGCGCGGTTCAGACATTGATGCCGCCTGCGGGCAGTTGCGGCAGCGGACAACATGAGCAGCACTTAGCTAGTTGTCGCTATGGAGGTACCACTCACCAGCGAATCCAGGGTCGGACACTACTCAGAGGACAGCAACAGAGCCTTAACATCTCGCATTCTCTGGTGTACCTGGGTATACTGCACATTCTGACGCTTTGTTCAATAGTAGCCAATAAATGGCCGCAGCGGGAAGTTCATTGGTTGCCCCAGCCGATGGCCAAGACAGATTAGTTGAAGCCGCACCAGGTGGTGATGTTCTCAAGGGGCTCACGCTCGCTCCCAACTCTGTTTGCCGGGAAGTCCCAGTCCGGGTAGCCAATGGCGACGGCTATTACTATTCGCTTGGACTCAGCTATGCCAGTGAACTTCCTCACGACCTCGGGGTGAAATACACCCCCGATATTGATGCAGCTGCCCAGGCCATAGTTCAACGCTGCGAGGCAGATCGTCTGGCTGAGGCTGCCGATGTCGAACTGGGAACGCGATTCTTTTAGCGAACTATCCGCAGATAGTATAATGGCCACCGGCGCGTCTAAGAAACGGTAACTCCTTTGCAGCCACTCCCTTCTCTGGTCCCTATTTTCCCTGTCTATCCCCATGAGCTGGAAAAGCTGTTTGCCGATCTCCCTCCCGCGCTCTTTGTACACACCCTCAAGCCGGTCTAGCATAACGTCCGCATTTGGCATTGCTCCGGAATTCATCATCTCAACGTTGCCCCGCTTGATATTGTCCAACACCTCACCGATGACAACAGTGATCTCCCAGGGTTGCGCATTCTCAGCGGAAGGGGCCCGGGTGGCAATTTCCAGGATCTCCATGATGACCTCCTTACTAACCGGGTCGGGCTTGAAGCCCCTTATGCTCTTGCGCAAGCGTATGGCCTCTGTGACGTCCACTGACTAGCTCCTTTCCAGCATCCATATTTGATTCACAACCTCTATTACCACATGATAGGATCTTGTGTCAACGGGAGTGCTTGAGTGGAGGCCGATATCTGGCAACTATCGCGGTGAAAATGGGCGGCTTGGCCTGACCGCTTGTTAGCATGGATGTTTGCGATTTTGCTTTTTTCGCTGACGATTTACACTTATGATAACCGACAGAGGAAATGCGAAAAGCTTGTAATCGGCAAGTGGACAGGGGGCCAAGTATGGGGCGCTTGCGACAGAACAAAACATCGTTTTGTTCAATGTAAACACCAGCTCATTTAGACAAAAGCAAACACCGCTTTGAAAATCATATCTGAAGTTCTATCTATTGACTGATTTGGAGAGGCATATCATTATTAGATAGAACTTCTCTTTCCGAGGTTCCATCTTTTTCATGGTTATAGGGATCTCGAAGTTGATAGCCACCTGCCGCGGCTTAGAGCTGAGCTGCCCCCATAGCCTGAGCTAAAGCCATGGTTGCAGGACTAATTGGCTGGGGGTCCACCTCGACGTTGATGCAGGCTGGCAAACTAGAGGTGAAGGCCCGAGCCAGGGCCGGCTTAATGTCTTCAATCCTGTCCACATACTCGCCATATCCCCCCAACGCCTCAACCATCTTATCGTAGCGCTGGCGCGGCTTGAGCAGGGTCCCATGGAGCCGATCATCACCATACATCATGCGCTGCCCATGCTTAACCATCCCCCAGGCGCTGTCGTTGGAGATCACCGCTACCACCGGCAGATCGTGGCGGACAAAGGTATCGAACTCCATCCCATTCAAGCCAAAGGAGCCATCGCCGAAGTAGATTAGCACCTGCTTATCCCTGTTTGCTAGCTTGGCCGCCAGGGCAAAACCGGTGCCAGCTCCGAGGCAACCCAGAGCGCCACTGGCCAGTACCTGCCCCATGGATTGTGCCTGAAACAGAGGGGCAAACCAGCCAAAGGCAGCATCACCGCCGTCAATGATAACCACAGCATCTCTATCCAGGAATTCGGTGACCTCCTTGGCCAGCCGGGCGGGATGAATGGGAAGCGAGTCGGCGCTGTAGGCCTGATCCGCTTGTTCCTCGGCCATCTTGGCTATAGAGCTTAGCTGGTCGATCCACGCCGAGCGTTTGGCCTTCTTCTTTGTGCGCTTGATCTCCTCGATCATCTGCCTTAGAACCGTTTTTGGGCTTCCCATGATGCCGATATCGGCACCCCGATTATAACCAATCATGCTGGCATCGACACCCACCTGGATGAACCTGGCATCAGCACTGAAAAGGGGAGGTCGGCCATACAGTAGCATGAAATCGAGCTTGACCCCCAGTGTCAGCACTACATCCGCCATTGCCGTTCCTACCCGCGCCAAGGCCAGAGGGTGATCCTCAGGCACAGCGCCCCGGGCGAAGCCAGCCGTCTGTACCGGGATCTCCGCTAGTTCCACGAATTCCGTGAGATCTTTATCAACTTTGGCCCAAAAGAGCCCATCGCCGGCAATAACTATGGGGCGTTGCGCCGCCACCAAGAGCTCCACCGCCTCCTTGATCAGGGCTGGGCTGCCACCGGCCTCCTGTTCAGCACAATAGTTTTCAGGGAATACCACATCGCTCTCCTCCACCCCCTGCATGAGAAGGACGTCTATGGGACACTCCAAATAGATCGGGCCCGGTGTGCCGCTCTTAGCCTTTCTGAAGGCAATACTTACGTACTCCGGTATCCTTCTCGCCTCATATACTGTTTTCGCCCACTTGGTTATGGGCTCCATGAGTCGAACTTGGTCCATGTCCTGTAGTGAGCCAATCTCAAACTCGGCAAGGGGAGCCCGCCCCCCAAACTCGATTAGGGGGCAGCCGGCTATAAAGGCCTCGGCCACCCCGGTCACCGAGTCGGTGACCCCTGGCCCCGCCGTCACCACTGCAACCCCCGGTTCGCCGGTGACCCGGGCCCAGCCCGCTGCAGCGTGAGCCGCCACCTGCTCATGGCGCACGTCTATGATCCCGATCCCCTCATCGATGCAGGCATTGTAGATGGGGGCGATGTGACCACCGCACAAGGTGAAGATGTACTTCACACCCTCTCTCGTCAGTGCCCTGACAAACAGGTCTCCTCCGTTAACCATTGCCATTTCTATCACCTCCTGTGTTTCATCGATAACGATTACTTCAGGCAACCGTTTACTATCATCAGTTCCAATCCTGGTAGGAAGCGCAGATCTAGTCACATCGATAGCAGTACAGACTACGGGCCAGCATGAAAGCCTGGCCTCCTCAGGGTTTGAAAAGGACCTTTATGGCCTCCCCCACTCTAATCTGGGTCTCGAAGGCTTCCTTAGCCCTATCCAGAGTGAACTCATGGCTTATGAGGGGCTTCCGATCCACCTTGCCTGCTCGGATGAGTTCCAAGGCCTCGCCGAATTCCTCTGGCCCGTACCCAAAGGAGCCGAATACCCTTTGTCCCTTGATCATGAGAACATTGAGGTCGAGTTCTACCGTCTCCTCATAAGCACCAACGAGCACCACTTTGCCCCCCTCGCGAACAATCTTGAGGAGCTGCTGAACCACAGGCGCTCCTGGTATGTCAGCAATCCTTCCTACGCAGTCGATTGCGATGTCAACGGCGCAGCTTGGCTCCGGGTAGAACATTTGGGGCGCTGGCCCGACTATCTCCAATAGCTTCTCATAGGGGTCATCCGCGCCGGCACTGATGATGACGTCAGCCCCCAGTTGCTTTGCCATGGCTAAGCGTTTCTGCGATAGATCCGCCACTATGACTCTATTGGAGTATCGGGCCTTCAGCACCTGAAGCACACCCAAGCCAACAATGCCTGCCCCCATAACCATTATGGTCTCGCCCTCGATTGGGTTGGCCAGGCCTACAGCATGAAGAGAGGTCGCAAGTGGCTCATTGGTGGCCGCCTCCTCGTAGCTAACCTCCGAGGGGAGATGGAATACATTCAGGTTCATGAATGGGGTAACCTTCACATACTCTGCCATCGCCCCCATGGTTATGGCGGTAACACGGTCTCGTACCTTGACCGCCTCCACCTGCTCCCCGGCCTCAACCACGTCGCCACCGAACTCATGTCCCAGTATTCGGCCGGAGTCGATGGGCAAGCCCAGTTCGGGAAATAGCCCGAGCTTGTAGGTATGCAGATCCGACCCGCATATGCCACATGCCCTAACCTTGATCAGTATTTCACTGGCCTCGATCTTGGGCCTTTCCACCTCCTCAAACCTTATGTCTCGCGGCCCGTAGAAAACGGCTGCTTTCATCTACCCTTACCCCCTAGTAGGAACCGTTCCTCATCACTCCGCTCTTATACGTTTTAAAATTCAAAGCAAGAGAAAGGGGTGTGCACCAAATACAACCTTAGGCTTCCTAACCACCTCTTCTCTCTAGGCCATCGTTTGCCCGCCTGTGGTTAATATGGCTTCGCCAGTCACGTAATCAGACTCACTGGAGGCGAGCCAGACGACTAGATTGGCAACATCCTCTAGCGTCTGCAGTCGCCCCAGGGGTATAGCGGGCAGGGCTTGCATAAGTTGATCATAAGTGATGCCCAAGTATTGCTCAGCCACCTTAGTAAATCCTTCTTTCAATGACTCCGTCTCAATAGTTCCGGGACAGACGGCATTCACGTTTATCTTGTACGAGGCTAATTCCAGGGCCAAGACTTTCGTATAATTAATAAGGGCTGCCTTCGCAGAACAGTATACCCCCAAGTAGGGGAATGGCCTTAGACCCGCCTGGGAGGATGTGTTGATGATCTTCCCTCCCGTGCCCTGCTCGATCATCCGTTTGGCCACTGCCCTGGAGCAGAGATGAGCCCCTTTGACATTAACAGCCATACCCTCATCCCAATAAAAGGCATCGATTTCCAACAGGGGGCCGCCACTCTTCGGCGGACCAATGCCAACGTTATTGCACAGGATATCGATGTGACCGAACTCACGGATCACAGCATCCACCATCTCATCGACTTCCTTCTCATTGGTAACATCGCATTTTACGGGAAGACATCTGACCCCTATCGCTTCAATTTCCCTCTCCCTCTCCAGTAGCTCTTCCCACGTCCCTCGATGATATTCTGGATCCGGGTCATAGGCACGACAGACATCCACTAGCGCAACGTCAGCTCCCTCCTTTGCCAAACGGCGGGCGATCCCTCCACCAATTCCGCCCGGACGGCCACAGCCGGTAACAATAGCAACCTTACCTGATAGGTCATACATTTCCCACCTCCTAGGTCAATCTGTCTTGCACAGCAGCGGGAACGAGCCTTACACTGACATAACCAAGCAATGAAAAAAGCAACGATTAAGCTCCGTACTCCTCCCTACCACGTCTTCGGCACGAGCCAGCGGCTGGCTACAAAAGGAGGTCATCTATAGGGGATGGATCTTACTAGAGAATCGTATCGGATTTGTGGCAATACACTAGCACCAAAGGGGAGGTGCTGTCAAGGGGGCAACAGGACTGCAGATTCTCCACCCTGCATGCCACCAAGGGGAATTACTGAGGCCAGAGGACTTCAGCAACGTCCTCCAGTCCCAGTTCCTGTAGCTTGCTTCTGCTGGGTTTCCCGCTGTCAGGGTCCCAATCCATAGCTAGGAGATAATCCCTACCCAGCGTCTCAATGTCCACGCTTCTTCCAGCAACGGGTCCCGTATCAAGAGGCGGGCGCCCCAACACCCTGTTGGGCACATTGAAATCACCAGGCTTTAGCCCTTCGCGGATGTTGAAGGCCTGGCGGATGTTAGCGATCCTCTCCCCAGCCTCTAACACATCATCGAGGCTATAGGCCCATCCCGTAGTCAGGCTCAGAGATTCAGTGACAGCGCTCAGGTCCATGCACTGATAACCGAACTGGCACAGTCCGGCGCAGTTGACGACATGCATTAGGTTGCTGCCTATCTTGTGCGCCTCACCGCGACCAGCCGAGGACTTGCGGTCATAAGCAGGCAATTCCAGGCCGCTAGCCGGCCTATAGCCATAGCTACCCTGGGTGTGGCGAGCCGGGGTTGGGTCGAGCTGATAGGTGGCGGCATAGTGCATGAAGCGTTTGGGGTCGTGCATCGGGACTTCTTGGCCGTGAATGTGGATGGCAAACTCCTCCGCTCCCTTACCGATCTTCTCTGCCGCTATTTTGACCCCGTCGGCGAGAACATTTCCCAAGCCTTCCCTCATCACCAGCCTCTTAGTTATGGCTACTATAGCCTCATGGTTCCCCCATCTCAGTTCGATTCCCTCCGTATCTTTGCTGTTGATAAGGCCGTTTTCATAGCATTCGATGGCGAAGGCGATAGTGCAGCCAGCGGAGATTGTATCCACTCCATAGCGGTTGCAGATATCGTTTATCCTTACTATGGACTCCAGGTTATCGTTAAGACACATGGCGCCAAAAGCAGCCAGCGTTTCATACTCAGGCTTGGACACCCCGGCAGGGTATTTGTATTTCCCCGTCCCGGCCTTCATCACCCCGCCGCAGGCGATGGGGCAGCGCCAGCAGGCGTACTTTCTCTGCTGCTGGGTGATCACGCTTTCATCACTGATGGCAGCGACATTGGGGAAATCCAGCTCGCCCACACCGGCCCAGTTCTTCACAGGGGTATCCCCGATCTGGGCAAACTGGGCAGTGGCTCCGCAGGTGCCATATTGGCGAAATAGCTGCACTTGGCCTCCCAGCTGCCGTAGATGTCTTCTCCTTGCCTCCTCCAGCTTGGCCTTATCAGCCACAGGGACCTGCTGCCTCCCCTTTAGCACTACAGCCTTAAGCCTCTTGGCTCCCATCACCGCCCCCAGGCCAGAACGACCAGCAGCCCTCCCCCGGTTGCTGATGATGCATGAAATGAGGCAGAGCCTCTCCGCTGACGGGCCAATGCAGGCAACTCTAGCCTCTTTGCCAACCTCAGCTTGAAGCAAGACCTCGGTTTCATTGGTATCCTTGCCCCACAGGCGATCCGCGCTCCTCAGTTCAGCAGTTCCATGGTTGATGAAGAGATAGACTGGCTCTGGGGAGACTCCACTAAAGAAGACTGCATCGTAGCCGCTGAACTTTAGGTAAGGACCGAAATCGCCCCCGCAGTTGGCATCCCCCCAGGTCGCGGTGAGGGGCGATTTGCCCACCACGGTGTAGCGGCAGCCAAAGGGGGCAGGGGTGCCGGTGAGCAGGCCGGGTACGAACCCCAAATGAGCCTCGGGCCCCAGAGGATCTATCTTGGGCTTCTGTAGGTCGAAGATCACCCTGGCTCCAATGCCATACCCCCCGATGAAATTACGATACATCGTTTCGTCCGGAACCTCTTCCCACAGCCTTCCTTGGGAGAGGTCAATGAAAAGCATTTTGCCCATGCATCCACCAACCACTGGCGCCCCTCCTTCCTTTGAGCCAAAATTTCCCATATCAATTACTGTGGGAATACTAAACCCCTACACGCTGACTGTCAAGCGGCAAAGGCGGAGGCACGACTAGCGATGGAGTTGCCCAAGGCGCTGAAGGCGGTGGACTGTTAAGGCAACGCCATCGAGTTCGCTCACCTCATTGCCATGCATCAATTGGGAGGGCGGATTTGCACATAATTGGGATTATTTTGGCCGTGGGCCATAATCCAATAAAATGCACATTCTGGCTTTTAGTTCAATCGGCCACCTAATCAGAATACCGCATCTTTGGTTGTAGCTATAGTTCGAAGCCTGCTCGGCTCACCATTGTGGGTGAAAGGTAAAACTTTCTCAAAGACTTGCGCCCTTACCCACTTAGTGCAGAGTGCGACTCTCCACTATACGGGTGCATGCGTCTGAACAATACTATGCCTCCTAACCCGTATTACATCTCCCCAGTTTTGTGAAACCATAGTAGTGTTCTCACTGAACATATTCTCATGATGCGGCTGTGGTATGAGTAAGAAAGCCACGTGCAAAGTGCAATATGAAAAGACGCTACGGATGCCATCCAGAGCTTTGAATTGCTGGATCAGGCTAAGAATAAATGACTCACGCGGCTTTCGAGGGAAATGTTGGTAGATCAAAAGTGAATGCCCTGATTCATATGATGCTTCTAGCTCACTCAAATAAACGTATTTTGATGATTTCTTCTTGCCACGGGGGACAGATTTCACTTCAAGACCATTATCTGGGTCGAAGAAGATTAAGTCGGCACCCTCTGCAAACTTGAAGAACTTATCGAAGTATTGATCCCGTAAGCGCATATCATCCTGAATGACCTCATTATAGAAGCGACAGTTACGAAGTACGTCGGCTCGTTCAATAATATTCACGTTTCGGACACCCTTACTAAGGACGTGCTCCCTTAGGTGCTCATATATGATTGGGTCATATTTTTGCCATGTTTCCGGTTGTTCCAGATACCTAGTCCGTCTACCATCGGTCCCACTGTCATCTTCGGTCAATACCCAACAGACCACTGTTTCAATTTGTCCATTCCCACCAAGAAGTCTAAGCAGACTGTACTTCTTGTAATCGTTGATATCACCAAAATACTGATTCTTCATTAGTCTCCCTAATGCTAATCAAGTTTAGTGACGCCAGATTTCCTCCAATTTTTGAGGTTCATCGCCCTTTCTGTTTGCACTATATCTATCGACACCAACTACAAAATTCAGTATGTCTGGTATTCCATAGTCTACAGCTAATTCGTTGATCCACGGAACATTATACTCCGGGATTTTTTTAAAAGTAGAATAGCTACGAGGTTCAGGTTCAACTTTATCTTTTTTCGCAAATGTACTTCCAGAATTGATGCTGGACAAAGTTATCTTATTTACATACCGCTGCAACAACTGTTTTGTATCAACCGTTATCACTAAATGAGGTTTGTGAATGTATTCATTGGCCGCTATGAACATCTTTAATCCTGTCCAACTAGCCCAGAAAAAGACTTTATTGTTAATAAATCTACACCAGTCCTCAACCGTTATATCTTTGGGAAGGCACTTTTTGAGACGCTCCGGTCGTATCGCTTTCTGGTCACGTATTACCGCGTTGCCATACATGCTGTGATAAATGCGTACTGTCTCCGGTCTATGCTTGTACTCAATCACCTCTCGTTCCAGCCCGGTGTATTCCCACTTATCTAATAGCGCGGAAGTACTAAGCAGTCCATGTTCTTTTATATTTGGCCAGCTATCATTATCAGCCATATGATATAGTTTTGGATATTTACTAATTATGTCACCTGTTATCATTCGATTCCCTACCAAGAACGCCTGTCAATAATGCTCCGGCTATTGAATCCAGTCGAAATCAGTGAGACAGGAGCCCCTGCCACACGTTCAACCTCCTGTATGAAATTAATGGTTTCTTGCGTTAGCTGCTCAAAACGCTTTGCCTTTACATTTTCCTTGCTAATATAGTCTGTGAAAGTCAGTGCTATATCAGTTGCGCCATTCAGAAGAGCTGCACGATGTAGAAGTCCCCATTCAAACTCGCCTATACGCCGTCGCCTTTTTGTAGTCGTAGTCTTCTCAGCTTTTCGTAGTCTGTTAGCGCTGTAACCAGACCTACGAGCAATTTCTTCCTAGCTTATATCACGCAAAGGCCCGGACGTTTCTTTTTCTGGGCTTTCTACTCTAATCGGATACGTGCGACATACCATGATTATTTTGCGCACTCGAGTTGGAGATATGCCGGCTTCTGCCAGACAACCCAAAGCGGTCGTATCCCTAGAGGTGACATAGGGATAAATACCGTGATAAAGGCTAAGTCCTGTACCTTGAGTACCTTCAAGTAGAACCTTTTTGTTTCTTGAATAAGCATCTTCAAGGACGTCTAAAGCATTGCCCAAGAAAGGTTTGAGTTCAGGGATTTGTTTTGCCAGTAGAGTTGTAACTTTATAACGTTGCATTATACGTCTTGCGGTTGCCGCGCCGACACCTTGCCCTGTAGAGCCCATTTTCTTTACGAGTTCAGCCTCCTCATTGATGTCGTCATCGGTTATGATCATTGCATTCCCATCAATACTGAGTCTCTTAGCATCAACTCCGCACTCAGCAATTTCATTCAAGAGCTTATCTACTCGCAATACAGCCCCTGGCCCAATAAGAAGTTTTGCTTCACTCTTTAATGTACCAGATGGCAGGTGATGATGAGCATATGGCTGAGGAACCAAGAAGACTGTGTGACCAGCATTCGGCCCCCCGACACGGACCAATAAATCATATTCTCTCGCCAAATACGCTACTATTTGTCCCTTTCCCTCGCTCCCATACTGTCCCCCAACAACTACATCAACAAATCCAGTACCTTTACCTGTTCTGACCTTTAAGTGACTTACAGTTCTAATTAAAACGTCCTGCTCGGTGCATCTCTTTGTATCTATCACTATGTCGGCGATTCCTGCTAAGTTCTCAACTTGCTTCTCGGTTGGATTCTCCCTAACCTCCGAATAGTTAAAGTCCTTTTCATTACCTTGTTTCCGACGTTTGTTGAACCTTTGCTCAAGTTCATTTATCGGAGCTGTCAAATGTACATGTATCACTATCGGCCCATAAGCTTCCCGAATAGCTTGAATTTGTTCAGCGATTCTAACTGAATCAACAATCACCTCTGAATCTGATTTAACCTGATTTGACCACTCTCTTAATTCCTCCAGCACCCATCGTCCGCGGGTTTTTCTATCAAGTCGTTCACCTTGGGCCTGCAAAACTATTCTATCTTGTCTTAGATCGCTTCTAACCTGTTTTTTTAATATTTCGTTGGTTTTAAGGATAGACATACCGTAACGTTCTGTTAGCCCCTTCGCCAAAGTGGATTTTCCAGAGGAGATCGGCCCAGATAGTAGGATAATCCTATTTAACATGAGCCCTTTCCTTATTCCTCATTTGCTTGACGCGCTCTGGATTCCTGTATTGAGCCTTAACACACCTTGTATTTCGCCCGGCTCATAATCAGGGAGCGTGTAGATAGTCACGTTAATTCCATTTCTTACGAGTATCTCATCGATCAGCTCTAGGATGTAACTCCAATTACCGCCTGCATATCCAGTCCCAATACGAGGCATATGAACACTGGCACCTTTGCTTAAAGTGATCTTGTTAAGTTGGTGCAAACAATCCCTCAGCGCTGCATACCGAATCCGAGGTTTGACAGATTCGCCGTATCCATGCTGAGCGATCATATTCACTATGTATAACTCGTCGGAGGCTATAGAAGTCTTAGTATTTCCGAGCGAGAACTTGTCCGGATTCATTACAGCCCACTCTTTGAAGTCTTTCTGCACTGATGGGTATTTGTTTCTAACAGCGCGTGCAAAGCCGGCGCCCCAGTTAGGAGTCTTATCATTTACTATATGAGCTATTATCTGTGGCCCAGTTCTCCTCGGCTCCAAAGCACTCCCGCGAATAGACGTGATACTTAAGGCCTTCACTGTTTTACCGTTATCATGACGGGCTATTCCAATCACTCGCGGGTAGTTCCTACCCGGGTACGGTGGAATTCCGACACATTCCAGATAAAGCTCCCGGAACTTGCCAATACCTCGCTGAGTACCTTTTGCCGTGTAGCCAACAGCGGTACATTGAGATAATATTGTATCTTGAATCTCAAGACCTCTCGGTAGCTCAATTGTACTGGCACGAGAAGAGATACTATAATCCAGGCGATACGTTCGTATACTTTCGGCGTCAGCAATACGAGCAGATGCGAAAATAGTGCACGGCTCAAGGGTGACTTTTACTAGCCTTATGGAAATAGCCTCAGTAGATACCTCAAATTTCTTCTGAAGTTGCAATAGGTTATCGATAGTAATAGGAGTCTTCGAATCAATCTCCTCTCCGACAGGCATGAGGAATTCCGCTGCAGCAATATTGCATAGAAGTTCTAATTGCCAATCATCATTCCTAGTTGCAATTGCTCGCACTCTATTTCTCACATTTTCGATATAGTCTGGAAATAGAGTGTGCCCTATTTCATGAGCGATTGAGAATCGTACACGCCCTCGTGGTCGATTGGGATTGAATTCTATTTGCGCCTTTTGTGAGCCTAAAGGAACGATTCGTGCATCAAGGACATCTTCACGAGGTATGGTAGGTATCCCAAGATAATCAGCCAGTTTGAACGGATCAAATGGAGGGCCTTGCCAACCAGCTTGGATAGCTCTAAGTACTTCTTCTTTAGCCCTCTCGGTTATCAGATCAACAGGATCAGAGTTGCCAGCAAACTGAAGTACGCTGGGATTCGTCCAATATTCTATTTGGTGCCCCATCACAGTTTCCTCCAGTTACTTATATCACTATTTAATTATTTCTGGAAATGTTCGTGTTCTTCTGGGCTCTTTATTACAATAGCTCTTTCTTCCGTATCTAGGAAGACCTCGACGCGATCTCCCGGCCGAATGCCAAGAGTGCTCAAAAGATTGGCATCGAGCTTAATATGATTCGATTTATAGACCTTTGCAGTTCCATATGAAGCCAGTTTGACAGACAATAATGATTTATTTTTGTTACTGTTCTTCGCCATTTTTTCAATACTTTTGACGTGAATTTTGTAATGATTTTATCATCAAATCTACATTGCGTCAATAGGTCAACCTATTAAGGAGCCTATCTAGTGGTTTTGACACCGCCAGGGAGAGACTCTCATAGACTATGTAGGAAGCATTCCACCAGAGGGTCTGCTGATAACGAATATCCGTTTCCCCTCATTGCCCTATTCGGCAAAATCGAAGCTAATTTTTGCAGCGTAAAGCGTTTGTTCCATGTAGTACGCAAAACCATCATTTAAAGCACCGTCCAATTCCTTTGCACATTATGACGAATTGTCTAATGCCATGACGAAAGGATAGAAGAATTATTATGAGCCGCCATAGTAGCCGCACCAATACCCATTCGGCTACTCGACCGTAGGATTTACGCGTGGTGCTCTACTTAGGTTGACAGCCAGCAAGCAGGGGTTTTAACATAGCCACAGTAGTTGATATGAGAAATCTTGGTTTAAAGGAAACTAGGGGAGAACATTTGCACAGCTATGTGTGCGTAACTTACACCTCTGCGGAATAACTGCAACCTAGAATCATCAAGCGAGGAAAGACTGATGCAGTATCGGAAGTTTGGAAAGCTGGACTGGGAAGGATCGGCGTTGGGCTTTGGTGCGATGCGGCTACCGTTGACCGACAGAAACCCGGCGAATGTCGATGAGCCTGAGTCGATTCGGATGATCCGATACGCCATTGACCATGGTGTCAACTACGTGGACACGGCATACCCTTACCACGAAGGGCGGGGCGAACCCACGGTCGGCCGGGCGCTCCAGGACGGTTACCGCGAGAAAGTGAAGCTGGCAACGAAATTGCCCCCCTGGTTTATCGAGTCGCCCAAAGCCTATGACCGCATTCTCAACGAACAGCTTGAGCGCCTGCAAACCGATAAGATTGACTTTTACCTCCTGCACGGGATGAATAGGGCTTATTGGCCTAAACTGCGGGATCTGGAGGTGCTTCGCTGGGCTGAGGGTGCGATGGCCGATGGGCGCATTGGTTACCTGGGATTTTCTTTCCACGACGATTTTGAGGTCTTCAAAGAGATCGTGGACGCTTATGACAACTGGACCCTTTGCCAGATTCAGTACAACTATATGGACATAGACTACCAGGCAGGCACCCGTGGGCTCATGTACGCCGCCGACAAGGGGCTGGCAGTGGTCATTATGGAACCGCTGCGGGGGGGACAGCTCAGCAAAGAGCCCCCGAAGCAGGTAGCCGAGATGTGGGCAAGCGCTCCGCAAAAGCGCACCCCAGCTGAGTGGGCACTGCAGTGGGTTTGGAACCACCAGGAAGTCTCGGTGGTTCTTAGCGGCATGACTGCGATGGAGCACGTGGTGGAGAACGTCGCCATCGCCGATCGCTCTGAACCAGGCACCCTCACAGCGGATAAGCTAGCACTAATCGATCGAGTGCGGGAAGCCTACCGCGAGCTAAGCCCCGTCCCCTGCACCGGTTGCGGATACTGTATGCCCTGTCCCGAAGGCGTGGAAATCCCGCGTATCTTCGAGCTCTACACCGACGCGATTATGTACGATGACCCAAGGACCTCGCGGTTCTTTTACCGCGGACCTACAGGGCTTAGGGAAGAACAGCGCGCCGACCAGTGCATCGAGTGCGGGGAGTGCGTGCAAGCTTGCCCTCAGGAGATCCCCATCCCGGAGTGGCTCCAGAAAGCGCACGCGCTGCTTGGTCCGAGGAAATAGTCCCCACAAAAGAGGACGACGCACCTTCTATCATCTGCCCAACCACCGCCGGGCCAGGGGTAACCCCTCTGGCCCACCCTTCCAGAAGGCAGTTCAAAGCTGGTTGCCACCACATGGCCTAACACAGGTTGCCGAATGCGCTCTGCTTTAAGCTCTTGCCAGCACAACCTCCCTTTTCCAACCTTGTAACCACTTCATGAACGCACACTCGTTCGGCTACACCACCACATGCTTGCCGCCTGGTGCTCTCCCCAACGATAAACAGTGACGTGTGGTAGTGCTATAATAGCGCAAAGAGCCCAGCCAGGCGGATTTGGAGGGTGAGTGTCTATGGATATTCTTGAAGTAATTAAGACTAGAAGGAGCACCAGGAAATACGAGCCAAGTCCCCTCTCTGAAGAGGAAATAAACAAGATTCTGGAAGCAGGCAGGTGGGCACCGTCTGCGGCCAACAGTCAGCCTTGGAGGTTCATAGTCTTACGGAGCCAGGAGGTGAGGAAAAAGCTGGCGGGCACGCTCACTTGGGGGAGATTTCTGTCGGAGGCACCACTGGGGATTGCGATAACCATAATTCCAAGAGCGTCAAACCACCCTGTCGAGGATGGAGCAGCAGCAACGCAGAATATGCTTCTTGAGGCTCATTCCCTGGGCCTCGGAGCGTGCTGGATTGGAACCTACGGTAGCGGAGATGAAGAAAGAGCAAAGAAAGTCCTTAATATTCCCGAGGATGAAAGACTCCTTTCCGTTATCGCCATAGGCCACCCGGCAGAATCTCCCCAAAGGACAAGGAGAGAACTATACGAGGTAACTTTTACCGATAGGTATGGGAGCCGATAATAGACATTACCGTCGAGCCCAGCCAGGCGGATTTGGAGAGGGCACCGAGAGTATATGAAAAGCACAAGGGCAATCCTGCCGCCTAGCCGCAAGGTAGGCACGTTCCTCAGGTTTCCCATGCTTAGATGGAGCAAGTGACTGGCATGAAAGTGATCGGTGTTTGTGGTTCTCCTAGAAAGGGCAACACGGAGTGGATGCTCAGAAAGCTATTGGAAGGGGTTGCTAAAGCCAGGATAGATACTGAGCTGATCTTGCTCAGGGAGAAAGACATAAAAGGGTGCGATGGTTGCTTAACCTGCGAGACGGGAGGCAAGGGGCGAAAAGGGATCTGCACAATTCAGGATGACATGCAGCAGATTTACCCCAAGCTGGTTGAAGCCGATGGCCTAGCTTTTGGCACGCCGGCCTACTTTGAGATGCTGTCTGGCCTGCTCAAGAACTTCATGGACAGAACCTGTCCCATCTGGCCGAAACTTGAACTGAAGCCGATTGTCGGCATAGCCGTTGCAGAAGAAAGCACAGGAAAGGCGATCGAGAACTTGCGGACCTACTCCTCTGTCTGTGGTATGCGGTGGGTCGGCCATGTTACTGCTTTGGCAAAAACTCCGGAGCAGGTATCAAAGGATAGAGATGTGGAGAGGCAGCTTGAGTTGTTGGGCAGGAAGCTTATTGATGTGCTAATGGCCTGATGTTGAACATTGTGGCTGATTGTTAGATCCCTAGTTACTCAGATTGGATAGGCCATTTTTTCTCACAAATGCTAACGCTGGGTTCCAACGCCTCCGTAAACTGGAGGTAAGACGCGCGCCCCAATGCGAAAAGCATCTCAACATCCCAGGCGTTTTCGTCCCAGATAACGAGACGTCCATTTTTGTCTTCCCACTGCTCCGATGGAGTGAAACCTGAAGCTCGGGAATACGCTTTTGTACTGTGTGTGAGACCATCCCTATAGTCTATTATGAAATTCAAGAGTTTTCCCTCTGCAATTCTGAGTAGGTGGGCTGTCTCGTCAGAACAAATGGCTTCGTGCAACTTCTTTACCTTGCCACTGCGGAAATAGACACGTTCCATAGGCAGCTCAGCAGCATACCATAGAACAGTCGCCAGCCGGTCAAGAGCTGAAACAGCCCTGTAGACTGCGCTATCAACCATCATGTGGAATATCCACCCGCCAACAGTTCCGCCCCGTCTAGAGGTAGACAAATCATCATAGAGTACACGGTCCGCGTCTCTTATGTAACCACGTAGCAAAAGTTGAGCACCTGCTGCCATTCCGAGACCCTTGATTATATCATCGTCATCTTCACCAGCCTTGAGAATATCTGGCTGTGAGTCCATAAGCAAAAGAGCTTGCCCCAAATGCCACCGGATTTGCGCCGTTAAGTCGTCTATATCCAAGACAAGGCGACGCAGCTTGGCTGACTCCTCACTATCCGGAAGGGTGGCTACACACCGCCCGAGTTTCCCCAGATCGGATTCCGGTGAGGGGCAATTCAACTCAAGTTCTTGTTGTATTTTGATGAGAGTTTCCCCACTGTACTGCTTCATGATGCGACACCGAGTTTCAGGCATGTACCCAGCACCAGAGGCCTACCTAGCTAATTATAACAGAAACACCGTTTTGAATCTCCTATTTAACATTTTGACGAAGTGTGACCTAAAAACCGCCCTATTGTCTAGTCAGGGCAGCAGGGAGGAGGATTGGAAAGAACGACGAGCAGGTGCTCACTGTCACAATCGTTGAAAGTCCCTCGACCTTGAGAAGTCATGCCGAAAGGAATATGATGTAGAGACAGAGCTAGTTGGAGGGTAGGAATGATCAGATCGTTCAACGGGAAGACGCCGAAGATAGCAGATTCAGCCTTTGTTAGCGAATGGGCCTATGTAGTCGGTGAAGTGGAGATCGGTGAAAACTCCGGTATATGGCCTGGCGCTGT